>CAJHZH010000237.1_pt1 | contig 11799 bp, 4 predicted proteins | sample 9198951 | NCBI WGS metagenome assembly CAJHZH01 (sample SAMEA7708381, study PRJEB35096) | sediment metagenome | biome: marine neritic benthic zone biome [ENVO:01000025]; feature: sediment [ENVO:00002007]; material: shallow marine sediment [ENVO:03000034] sea grass bed [ENVO_01000059] ...
GAACCAGAGTTCCCACGAAGCTCTTGCTCGCCGATTGGGTTGTCGCCACGACTTTGCAAACGACGACCGGCGACGCAGGCCCTCCGGGCTGGGCCAGCAAATGTTGGGCACTGAATACAACGAACGACGCAAAGATGGCGACTCGCAACAACAACTGAATTCCCGTGAATTGCATGATCAAGAAATGGTCGATCGTTAGTTACGAGTTTTAGGTTAAACCATGGGACGAATAGCGACATCGTCGCTTCTGATTGCAGGGGAAACAATCATCTTCAATTGTACTTGAATTCTCAAATAATTCACCGCAAACGAACTTCTCTCGGCAATGCCCACTTAATTGCCGCAATTTCCGTTGTCTTGTCGTCGCCGTACAGGATGTCTGACCGATGATAACGTTCGTGAATTGACGCTCACTTATTAAATGAGCCGTTGTTGACGTTTTGGTTCAGTCCAAACCAAATCCTCCCATAAGTGAATTGGATGCAATATTGACGATGGTCTGCGTAACGCCTCTCTAGATTGAAACAAAACTAATCTGGGCCGGTGCGATGTGCATATTTGATGCCGGTGTTATTCACAAAAATCACATGGAGAGCGATTGATTTGGATTGCCTCGATCAACGCATAACTTCTTTGTGCGTAAGAGTATCGGGCCCCGGAAGTTCGCGCGATTTGTGGCTTAAGTCATCCATTTTTACAATCCATGGCGGAATGTACGTATTTGAAAATGGAACCGGATTGATTGCCGATTTTTGGGTGGCGACAAAAAAACGAGAGATTACACTAGTTTCCTGGAGATTCTCGCCCAACGTTAGTATGCCAGTTAACCAAACGGCCTCTGCTATTGGATTGCTAGCCACCACTGCCCACCACAGTTGAGGACATCAATGTACGGCAATTTTTTTCGTTCACGCAAAGCTGCAATTAGTAACCGCAATGATTCGAAAATCTTAGACTTTGAAAAACTCGAGCCCCGTCATTTACTCACCGTAATCATTGACAACGGCGACCCAGGCTACAGTAACGTGGGAAGCTGGAACTCGGTATTGGTTAGCGGTTTCCAAGATGATTTCGATTGGTCGGAGCCGGGTGACGGCGACACGGCGACGTGGGTTTTCAGCACGACCCCGGGCTCGACGTACCGCGTGTCGGCAACGTGGCGCGATCGACCCTCCGCAGCAACTGACTCTCCATTTACGATTTATGATGGCGCGACTCAGGTTGCGATTGTCAACGTGAATCAAAAAGTCGCGCCGGTTGAATTTCCCGATGCGGGGGCGACGTGGGACGATCTGGTCTCGTCCGTCACCGTCGCTAACAACACGCTGAGCGTTGAGTTGAGTGACTTGGCAAACGGCCGAGTAATCGCCGACGCGATTCGCGTTGAGGAAATCCCCGTAGAACCGGACATCGAAGTGTTGGATGGTGCGACAGTCGTGCCCGACAATACGGGTTCCGTATCTTTCGGTTCGACGTCCGTCGGTACCAATGTTTCCAAAGTGTTTACGGTAGAAAACGTCGGAACTCAGGATTTGACTCTGACGCCGCCCATCACATTGCCAACCGGATTCAATTTGGTTTCATCGTTCGGAGTGACTACGTTAACGCCAGGTTCGTCGACGACGTTTGAGGTTGAATTGGATGCGACGACAACCGGATCATTCAGCGGCGAGCTGTCGTTTGACAACAACGATCCGGATGAAGACCCATTCAACTTCAACATCAGCGGCAGCGTTGGCGTGTCCGCTCCGACAATCATTGACAACGGAGACGCCGGGTTCTCAACCATTGGCCCCTGGAATTTCAGTGCCTTGGGCGGGTACCAGGAGGATATTCACTGGATCGACGCTGGTTCGGGTGAATCTGCCAGCTGGACGTTCAGCGTGAACCCAGGTTCCACCTACCGGATTTCGGCGACATGGTTCAATCATTCAACCGCAGCCGCCAATTCGCCGTTTACGATCCTTGATGGCGCAACTCAAGTCGGCGTCGCCAACATGAATCAAAAGGCGGCCCCTTATCTGTATGCAGATCAAGGTGTGATATGGGATGATTTGATGTCTTCCGTCACGGTCAGCAGCAGCACGCTAACGGTCCGACTAGCTAATCTTCCGGCAAGCGGTCGCGTGATTGCGGACGCGATTCGCATACAAGAAATTGTTCCAACGACAAGCGGTCCCGAAATAGAAGTTTTGGACAGTGCCACAACCGGTCTACTAGCAACAAGTATTCCCGACAGCATTGGCAATGTTTCATTCGGAACCACCACCCTCGGACACGATGTTGCTAAGACGTTTAGAGTCAGCAACCTTGGAGACCAAAACCTCACGCTGAGTACGCCCATTACGGTTCCGAGCGGATTTAATCTGGTTCGATCATTTGGTAGCACGACATTGTTGCCTGGAGAAGCGACGACGTTTGTTGTGGAAATGGACGCTAGTGGCGGCGGTTCCTATGCCGGTCAGGTCTCGTTCGGCAACAACGACGCCGATGAAGGCCCGTTCGATTTCTCGATATCCGGAACGGTGGAATTACCGGTTGCCGATATTACCGACAACGCCGATCCGGAATTCACAACCGCTGGAAGCTGGAATAGCAATGCGACGTTTGGTTACCTTGGCGGGATTAATTGGACTGATCCAGGCGATGGGGACACGGCGACTTGGACGTTCGACGTCCTGCCGGGCGGCGTGTACCAAATTTCGGCCACTTGGTTTCATCACCCAACGGCTGCCACCGATTCTCCATTTACCATTTACGACGATGGTTCGCCCATCACTACGGTGAACGTGAATCAACAGGTTGCCCCGAGTCAGTTCTCGGAAAAGGGCGCGATGTGGGACGATTTGTTGTCGTCCGTCACGGTCTCTGGCAGCACCCTGACTGTCGAGTTAAGTGACCTGGCCGATGGCCGCGTGGTTGCCGATGCGGTTCGCATTCAACAGATCGAGCCGGCGGACACGACTTACGTGAACGTCGCCGCCGACGTTGGTCTGGTGCTCGACCATCAGTTGCCGGCCCTCTGCTGGCCGCCATTGACATCGGGTGCGGCATGGGCGGATTACAACAATGATGGTCTGGTTGATTTCATGGTCACCAACCAAGGCGGAGCAAGCCATTTATATCGTAATGACGGCGACACCAGTGGCGATGGTTTGCCTGATTTCACGGACGTCGCAGTTACGGCCGGTGTGGACGACCCCAATAGCGTTAGCATCAGCGCCGTGTTCATCGATTACGATAACGATGGTGACCAGGATCTCTATGTGACGAACTGGGAAGGAAACAAACTATACCAAAATCAGTTGATCGAATCCGGCAGCGCCGTGTTCACTGATGTCACCGCGTTTGCAGGGTTAGCGGACGCGGGACGCGCGATCACCACAGCTTGGGGCGACTTTGATCAAGACGGAAACTTGGATGTTTACATCGCCAAGCATCTAAGATGTGGCGGTGATCCGCAAAGCGAAGATCATTTGTATCGCAGCAACGGCGACGGAACGTTTAGCGACGTCAGCAGCTACCTTAGTACTGTGCAACTGAACGGTCTTGGATTCTCTCCAGCCTGGGTTGATTTCGACAACGACAGCGACCTCGACCTTTACCTGGTAAACGATAACATCGGAGGTGTGTTCCACCCGAATGTATTGTGGCGCAACGACGGCTCGGATGGTTTGGGCGGTTGGATTTTTACCGACATTTCCGTTTCATCGGGATCGAATATCAGTCTCAATGGGATGGGACTTGCTGTCGGCGACTATAACAATGATGGCTTGTTCGATTTTGCCTTCAGTAACATCGGGCCGAATTACCTGCTCGAAAATCAGGGCAATGAAACGTTTAACGACGTGTCTGCGACGGCCGGCATTCAACGCCAGTTCTTACCAGGTGAAGATGGTGACACATCCGTAACTTGGGGCTCTGCATTTTTTGACCACGATAACGACAGCTGGCTCGATTTGTTATTTGTCGCTGGAAATATTGCGGACACTTCGATACTGCAACCCAACGCCTTTTTCTCGAACAATGCCGATGGGACATTTAACGACATATCGGCGACCAGCGGTTTGGACAGTCCGGGACGCGCGCGTCACGCTTCGATGGTGGATTTTGACAATGACGGCTTTGTCGATGTGTTCGTCGGCAACTTTGGACAAGCACCCCAGTTGTTCCACAACCAAGCTGCCGACCAGGGCAATTCCAACGAGTGGCTGACGATTACCGTTGAAGGCACCGTCAGCAATCGAGACGGTATCGGCACGCGATTGACATTCGACACACCCAATGGAATCTCACAGATCCGTGAAATCACCAGCGGGCCGACGCACGGAGGCGGCGATTACCGCGCTGCCTATTTCGGTTTGGGAGATCAAACTAGTGGCGATCTGACGGTTCGATGGCCAAACGGTGTCGTTGAAAACCTCGGTACCATCACGGCAGGTCAACAGCTACACCTGATCGAACCGTCGCCAAGAGGTGACTTTGCCATGTCGCTGGGCGGCAGCGAGATTTCGCAAGGCTTATTGGATGCGGCGTTCGCCGAATTTGATAATCAGTTTGCATTTAGCGCAAACAACCTCTTGCCGTTAGGTGAGCAGGACGTGAATCATTCGACCGAGTATTTGCTGGTCAATGCCGGCTCGCATCCAACCATGGCTGCGGTTCAAGCGGCACGAAAGACCGCTGAAGATTCCTTGAAGTTTGAATCCGTAACCGCCTCAAACGAGATTCGAACTATCAGTGACAGTGACGCAAACTTCGCGAATGCGAAACTTAACGCAGAGATAACCGAAGGCGATCGCTTGGATTCTTAGACTAGGTAGGACATTCGAAAAAACGCAAATATCAACCTGTAGTACAACCTTCGTGCCCCAACACCAATGAGGTCATCCATGTACGGCAATTTTCTCCGCTCGTCCAGTTCGCGTTCAAGTCGCAATCGAGGCGGAACGAATCCCCTAGAGTTCGAAATGCTGGAACCGCGTCACTTATTGACTGTGATTATTGATAACGGTGACGCGGGATACAGCAATCTCGGGACCTGGGCCACCAAGGTCAACAGCGGTTACCAGGAAGACGTCGACTGGAGTGATCCTGGTGAAGGAGACACGGCTTCGTGGACATTCAGCGTCAATCCGGGAGCGACCTACCAGGTTTCGGCGACCTGGTTCGATCACCCGACGGCTGCTTCGAATTCGCCATTTACGATTTATGACGGCGCGACGCAGGTATCGACTGTGATTGTCAATCAACAAGTTGCGCCGGTCCAATTTTCTGACGCGGGCGCCGTTTGGGACGATCTCGTTTCGTCTCTTACAGTTGCCAATAACACTCTAACGGTTGAACTCAGCGACCTTTCCAACGGTCGTGCCATCGCCGACGCGATCCGCGTTGAAGAAATTGTCTTGGCACCGGATATTGAAGTTTTTGACGGCGCGATACTGGTACCCGACGATACTGGCTCGGTTTCATTTGGTTCGACCACGACTGGAACCAATGTTTCCAAAATATTCACGATAAACAATGTCGGCTCGCAGGATCTGACGCTCGATGAACCGATCTCGTTGCCGACGGGCTTTAGCCTTGTTTCTTCGTTCGGCACAACGACCTTGACACCCGGATCATCGACAACGTTTGAGGTCGAGCTGGACGCCTCGACAACGGGATCGTTCAGCGGTGAGCTTTCATTTGACAACAACGATCCGGACGAGGATCCTTTCAACTTTTCGATTGACGGAACGGTAAGCAATTCGATTCCGATCATTATTGATAATGGCGACGCCGGTTATTCGTCCACTGCTGCATGGAACAATAACTTTAATGCAGGATGGGGATATCAAGACGACTTTCAATGGGTCGATGCGGGGTCCGGAGCGGAGAACGCCAGTTGGACGTTCAACGTGAATCCGGGTTCGACGTATCGCGTTTCGGCCACCTGGTACGATCATTCGACCGCGGCAACCAACGCACCGTTTACGATTTTCGACGGAGCGACTCAAATCGGAACCGCGAAATACAATCAGCGGACCGCCCCAATTTTGTTTTCGGATCAAGGTGCGACATGGAACGACTTGATGTCGTCGGTGACGGTAGCCAACAACACGTTGACCGTTCAGTTAAGTGACCTGGGCAAGGGTCGCGCAATCGCTGATGCTATTCGAATTGAAGAAATCATTATTCTACCCGGACCTGAGATCGAGGTTTTGGACAGTGCGACCGACGGGCTATTGGCAACCAGTATCCCGGACGGCATCGGAACCGTTTCATTCGGTTCAACCATCCTGGGACATAACACACCTAAGACGTTCACCGTGAAGAACTTGGGCGACCAAAACCTGACTCTCAATACACCGATCACGGTGCCAACGGGATTTAGTTTGGTACGTTCGTTTGGAAACACGAACCTGTTGCCGGGCGAATCGACCACGTTCGTTGTGGAGCTGGATGCCAGCAGTGACGGGACCTTCACCGGCGAAGTTTCGTTTGGCAGTAACGACGCCGACGAAAGCACGTTCAATTTTGACGTCAACGGCGGAGTGGTATTGCTGCCGGCGGATATTACGGACAATGTCGATCCGGCATTTATCGCGGTTGGCAGTTGGAACAGTAATTCGACGTTCGGATACCAAAACAGCATCAATTGGACCGACCCGGGCGATGGTGATACGGCGAGTTGGACGTTTGAAGTGGTGCCCGGCTCCAGCTACCAGGTCTCCGCAACTTGGTTCCATCATCCGACGGCTGCCACTGATGCGCCGTATACGATCTATGATGGTGCTGCACCAATAACGACCGTCAACGTGAATCAGCAGGTTGCGCCGGTTCAGTTTTCGGAGTCCGGTGCGATGTGGGATGATCTAACGAGTTCAATTACGATCGCCAGCGATACGCTTACCGTTGAGTTAAGCGACCTGGCTGACGGCCGGGTCGTTGCCGATGCGATTCGCATCCAGCGCGTCACGCCTTCAGCGGGGGTCACGTACATCGATGTCGCGGCCGAGGTCGGGATGGTTCTGGGTCACGAGTTGGCGGCGATTTGCGATCCGCCACTTAGCCCCGGTTCCGCTTGGGGCGACTTCAACAATGATGGCTTAATCGATTTCATTACGACTAATCAGGGTGGCGCGAACCACTTGTATCGTAACGATGGTGACACCAGCGGCGACGGCTTGCCCGATTTTACCGATGTCGCAGTGACCGCTGGCGTTGATGCCCCGGCAGCCGCCAGTGTCAGCGCGGTGTTCATCGATTACGACAACGACGGCGACCAGGATCTTTACATTTCGAATTGGGGCGGCAACACGCTTTATCAAAACCAGTTAATCGAATCCGGCAGTGCAGTGTTCACCGATGTGACGAGCTTTGCAGGTCTGGCCGATGGGGGTCGCGCGATTACAACAGCCTGGGGAGATTACGATCAGGATGGAAATCTGGACGTGTACCTCGCCAAGCACATGTACTGTGGCGGTGATCCGCAAAGCGAAGATCACTTGTACCGAGGCAATGGCGATGGCACGTTTACCGACGTCAGCAGTTATTTGGGCACTGCTCAACTAAACGGACTGGGTTTTGCCCCCGGCTGGGTCGATTTCGACAACGACAGCGATCTCGATTTGTATTTAGTCAACGATGATATTAATGGCGTGAACTACCCGAACGTACTGTGGCGAAACGACGGCTCGGATGGATTGGGCGGTTGGATTTTCACCGACATATCCGTCGCGTCAGGCACGAACATCAGTCTCAATGGCATGGGGCTTGGGATTGGCGACTACGACAACAATGGGCTAATGGATTTCGCGTTCAGCAATGGTGGACCAAACTACCTGTTGCAAAATCAGGGTGATGGAACTTTCGACGACGTCTCGGCCTTTGCCGGCATTGAACGCGAACAGATCCCGACTGGTACCGCCAACTCAGTGACTTGGGGTACCGCGTTTTTTGATCACGATAACGACAGCTGGCTTGACCTGATGTTTGTGGCTGGAAACATCGCCGACATACCGATCCTTCAACCCAACGCATTCTTTTCGAACAATGCTGATGGAACGTTTACTGACATATCCGACCGCAGCGGCTTGGATGGCCCTGGTCGCGGACGCGCCGCGTCAATGGTGGATTTTGATCAAGATGGATTCGTCGATATTTTTGTAGGCAACTACGGTCAGGCTCCGCGACTTTATCACAACCAAAGTGCTGACCAAGGGAACACAAACAATTGGCTGACGGTGACCGTAGAAGGAACTGTCAGCAACCGCGACGGTATCGGCACACGTTTGACATTGTCAACGACTAACGGGATCACGCAGATGCGTGATATCACCAGCGGACCAACACACGGCGGCGGCGACTACCGCGCAGCGTACTTCGGATTAAGTGACCAAGCCAGTGGCGACTTGACGGTACGATGGCCAAATGGTGTGGTCGAAAATATGGGTACCGTGACGGCTGGTCAACATTTGCATTTGATCGAACCGACACCTCGAGGGGCCGTTTCGAACCCGCCGCCAGGGGACATTTTCCAAGACAACAGCTCGCAAGGCATCGTCGACTCGGCATTCGCAGGCTTCGATGATAGATTTTCGTTTGAACTGAATAAGCAGACGATCGGCCCTTCATGGATCAACGTTGCCAACGGCGGAAGCTTGCATGGAATCAACGACCTCACGCATCAAGGTCAACCCTCGGCCGGCCAAAACAGCACTAGCACTCGCACAATGGTAACGCTTGAATTGCCGGAAACGCGTAACGCATTCGGCGGCGAAACGAAACCGATTGAAGCGGAACTAGACAATCCGTTTTTGGAAGATGAACTGTCAGGTGAATTGCCGGAAGGATAAAACTGCACTGATTGATTTTCGACTTTATAAATGATGTCCATTATGTATGGCATATGCGAAATGCCTGTTCATAATGACGTTCGGTGAGTAAATGTGCCGAATGGCACGCAAAAAACCGACGAATTCGTCTGGTTGAACGTATCAACACCTGGCAATGCTATGCGCGTACGTATTTATGCGAACCCGATGGCATCTCACTTTGGCATAGTCTCCGCTGGGTGTGCTTTTGCCCGGAATTTATCGAGTCAAATCGACTTTGACCGTTTGAACTCAATTGTTAATTAAATAGCGACGGGCTATGTGTACTATCTATACACGTGCAAGAATCTGATTAGAATATCGCTTTGTCGTCGTCACACATTTATTCGTCATAATTGATGGTGTGCGAATTTGTCCCCCTGATGGTCCACAGGAGATTGAGATGAACCTGAAGACAAGGCTTCTTAGTTTTACTAAACACCTTGGCAGCACAACCGCTGAAAGTCCAACGACTCGCAATCAAAGATATTCATTCCAGTTTGAAAAACTTGAAGACCGCAACATGTTGAGCGGTGATTCGGTACTGATTCAAGCACACGGCGATTTTGTCGAAGGGACACCGCAAGAGGTGATCGAACGAATCGAGTCACTAGTGTACGAGGGTCCCCTGACACCGCCAGGATGGAACCCCGATCACACCAACGATCCCTTGACGGTGATTCTTGACTTCAATGACCCGGGTCAACCGAACACAACCGATATTTTCGGTAATGTGGTTGCGGACTTTGACGTGACGATCTACGGTTTCGCCGCATCGCAATACAACACCGTAACCCAATCGATTTTGGATAAGGTTCAGAACGAACATTATCTCGGGATTTTGACTGACGATATCTTCCCACAAAGTCCGATACCGGCCGGTCAAGAATTGGCGATCGAGTTTGAAATTGGAGACTTCGGTACTCCACCGGCAAACGGTTCAAATAACTATTACTACATACAGATCGGTGACTACATCAGCGGCGGATGTGGTGGTGCGCTAGGCTGTGCAGGGATCAACTCGATTCGCAGTGCTGGCGGTAACCCCGGTATCGTTGGTCGAATGATTGGCTCAACATTCTCGGATGTGATTCGCACGATCGGAGGACTCAATCCGCCAAACGCACTGTCGTCGGGCAATCTGTTCTTCACGACGAATGCCGTTGCCGGAACGACTTCACACGAAATCGGTCATGGGCTTTCGCTAAATCACTTGGCCAAGAATGGTTCAGTGACGCCAACGGGATTGCCCCCGATAATGGGTACAGGTGCGATTGACCTGCCTAACCAAGATCGTATCCAAAACCGTGAGTTTGCGCTGTCGGGCGTGAACCCGCAAATTGGTGGGCAGCAACAGTTCCACCTGCAACAGTTGGTCGGAGCAATCGGACTGCATAGTACCGAACCGAGTCTCGCCGAGATCCTCGACAACGGTGATCCCGGATTTTCGCTCGCAGGTCCTGGCGTTTGGAATAACTTCACCAATGGTGGATTCCAAAACGACATTAACTGGACCGAAGCTGGTGACGGTGACACTGCCACATGGTCGTTTACCGTCGACCCAGGAGATTATCAAGTTTCCGCGACATGGTTTAATCACCCGACGTTAGCCACTGATTCACCGTTTGAAATTTTCGATGGTGCAACTTCATTAGGCGTATTCAACGTTGATCAAACCGTCGCACCTAGCCAGTTTAACGATGCCGGTGCAACCTGGGATGACTTGGCGTCAAGCGTCACGATTTCCAGTGGTACCTTAACGGTCGTTCTCGATGATGGTGCCAGCGGACGCGTTGCGGCGGATGCCATTCGTATCGAGCCCGTTGATCCGTTCGCGCCTCAAGTGATCGACAACGGCGATGCCGGATACGCGGCAGTCTCCGGCGGCGGTGTCTGGAACACGTTTGGCGCCGGCTTCCAAGGCGACATTGACTGGACCGAACCGGGCGATGGCGACACAGCCTCCTGGACGTTTAGCGTGAATCCTGGCGCTGACTTCCAGGTTTCCGCCACTTGGTTCGCTCACCCAACCTTGGCCACTGATTCGCCATTTGAAATCTTCGATGGCGCGGTGTCCTTGGGAACCTTTAATGTGGATCAAACGTCCTCACCAAGTCAATTCTCTGAAGGCGGTGTCTTCTGGGATGACTTGGCAGCATCCGTAACCATCAGCAGCGGTACGCTAGTTGTCGAACTCAGTGATATCGCCGCTGGACGTGTCGGTGCCGACGCCATCCGTGTTCAAGAGATTGCACCTCCTGATCTCGATGGCTTTGTAGCTAACGTTAACGGACCGAACCAAGGTATCGTGGATTCGGCTTTTGCGACCTTTGAAGATCGATTCTCATTCGAACCGAATATTCAAGTTCCAGCATCAGTTACCAGCGCACCGGTGACGCCTCAAGTGGTTAACGAGAACTCGAGTGTCGAACCCGTCGTTACGAATGGGCAGCGGACTCGTATGACGTTTACGCCGGTCGAAGTCCGGAACGTAACGGAAAGCCCCTCTGAACCGATCGAGACGAGCCTGAATGTCCCGATCAACGTCGGTGAAGAGTAATCTTGAGCATTGACGGTTTGGCTATTTCGTCAAACGCAATTGAATTAAACGGCTGCCGTATTCATTGAATGCGGCAGTTTTTTTGCGCGTAAATGGATGGCCTGATTCCCCCCGTTCACAAAGTGGGCAGGGGGTCATATCACAATTGGTTACGCGGTGCCATGGAATCGGCAGAACGATCAGGGCAGAATAATGACACAAGCACTTTGATCCCATCATCCTGCACCGTTATGAATTGAAGGCTCCGCAGAAACATTGAGCAGACAGGACCGACGGCCCTCATCATCCTGCCACACATCATCCTGCCCCACATCATCCTGCCCCACATCATCCTGCCCCACATCATCCTGCCCCACATCATCCTGCCCCCATCATCCTGCC
>CAJHZH010000029.1_pt1 | contig 11789 bp, 6 predicted proteins | sample 9198951 | NCBI WGS metagenome assembly CAJHZH01 (sample SAMEA7708381, study PRJEB35096) | sediment metagenome | biome: marine neritic benthic zone biome [ENVO:01000025]; feature: sediment [ENVO:00002007]; material: shallow marine sediment [ENVO:03000034] sea grass bed [ENVO_01000059] ...
AGAACATGCCGAACGATTGGCCCGGCTGCTTCAAGGCCGAAATATGTTGTTAAACGTAATCCCGTATAATCCCGTTGCCGGTTTGCCCTACGCAACACCTTCCGCTGACGCAATACGACAGTTTCGTAGAATTCTCGAATCCCGGGGAATAACGGTTAAGTTCCGTCAACGCAAAGGTGATCAAATCAACGCGGCCTGCGGTCAGTTGCGCCGACTTGGGTCTGATTTGCAAAAGTTGAACGGTTAGATGAGATCCCTTCGTGTAACCATGCCCCGTGGCCGCTCCAATTTCGTCGATCAACGCAATCGCTCACCAAGTGGCCAGATTGCTGTGAGTGTCCACTAAGAAACTTTTTGAGGTCTTGGGCGTTTCATATAAAGCGGACTGACGGATGTTGAAAATGGTTTTGGGTGACCCGACGATGTTTGGCTGGTAACATACAGTCTACATGAGATTCATCCAAAACCTGGAGACTCCGAGTTGTCGTTAAGCGATTCCACAGTATTAAAAGCACAAAAATACGAGCTGTTGGACCCAGACGTGCGGTTGATGCTGCAGGTTCGCGACGGCAACGCTAGCGCTTTTGAAGAGATTGTCGAACGCTATCAAACGCGGCTGATCGCTGTCATGGAACATCTAGCGCCCGGGCGGGACCAGGCGGAAGATCTCGCCCAAGAGGTATTCATGAGGGTCTATCGAGCGCGTGAAAGTTACATTCCGACTGCGAAATTCTCAACTTGGTTGTTCACGATTGCCAATAACGTGGCCAGCAACGCGATTCGCAAGATGATACGAAGGAAAGAAATCAACCTGCACGCTTCACCCAGCGGTGCGTCTCTCGCCAGGCCACTGGATAACATGGCAAAAGCAGCCAGCGGTTTGATGCCGGCTCGCCAACTCGATCGAGCTGAGATTTCTGAGATCGTTGCGCTGGCCATTCAGTCGTTGAACGAGCGACAACGGATGGCATTGTTGTTGTCAAAGTACGAACACATGAGTTACGAAGAAATCGGCAAGACCATGCAGCTGTCGACCCAAGCGGTAAAATCATTGTTGTCACGTGCGCGGTGCAATTTGCGAGACATTTTGCAGCCCTATATACAGCTGGGTGTCAAGCCAAGCGGCGATCCTTCGGACGAGTCCAATCCATTGTCAAGTCAGATCGAGGAGCTTGCGACTGAACCATCGTCTTGCGACGAGAGGCCACCATCTAATCTACGGAATGAAACCGAATGAATGCCACCAATCCAAATTCGCCCAACGAATCTGAAATCGATGCCGTTCAAAATGATTTCGATCCGCCACAAACCGATTTGGAAATGCCGTCACAGGACGAACAGCTGTTGGTCTCCTATCTAGATGGTGAATTGGATGCGGAATCTGTATCGGCACTTGAAACCCGTCTGACGCGAGAAGACTCTTTGCGACTTCGTCTCCACGCATTGCAAAAAACTTGGGACATGCTTGACGAGTTGCCGCGTACAATCCCGGCCACATCATTCATACGAAGCACGATCGAAATGGTCGTCAGCTCTGCCAAGAAAAAGAAATCCACATGGCACCGCTGGCCGCTGCGTTTGGTGGCTATGGCAGTTTCATTTGCGTTAATGGCATTGCTGACATTTCAGATTGTTCGTTCAATACAAAATCAGCCCTATCGCCAATTCGTTCAGGATATGGACTTCATTGAAAACGTTTATTTTTACAATGAAATAGAAGACATCGAATTCCTAGAGAGGCTTCACAGCGAAGCTTTGTTTAGCGAGGATTTACCCGATGAAATTTAGAGGTCGATTCCTGGAATATGCAATAACCAGCAATCGCGCGAGTTTTGTATCAGCGGTGCTGTTTCTGCCATTTCTTTTGTTAATCCAGGACAGCGGACAGGCGCCGCCAAAAACCAGTGCATCATCCAGCAAAGCGCGGCTTGAATCCTTGACCGAGCTGCAACTGGAAGGTCTCAAGAATAAACAGCGTCAATATGACAAGATGCCGACCGCGCGACAAAAACAGCTGCGAGAATTGCACGCGAAAATTATGTCTCACGAAGACCGAGACGAATTGTTCAACATCATGCGGCGATATAGCGAATGGTTGAGGTCGCTCGACGAGAAACAAAAAATCGCCGTTCGCCAGTTACCCATCGACGAGCGAATCAAAGAAATTCGGCGAATTCAATTGGAACAAGCCGAAGAATATTTTGGGGTGGTCGGTGACACCCAGTTACCCGCGGCAGACGTACCCAAGTTGTTTGAATGGATTGACCAGTTCGTGGCGAACAACCGAGATCAGATCATTAATCAACTGAGCAAAGGAAATGTCCGACGCTCACGCTATCGCCGGAATCGATTGTTGGATCTGTATCTAAAGCACGCCTTAAGAAATGACCTGACGATTGTGACAGACAAAGACCTGAATTCTTTGCGAGAAAAGCTGTCGCCGGATGCGATTCAGATTATTGACAGCCAAACAACCGAAAACGAACAGCAAAAACTGGTGGTCAAGTGGATGATTACGGCAATGGAAGCAAACTTTCAAGTATCCGTTCGTGATCTGATGGAGTTTTATCACAATGATATGACAGACGATCAACGTGAACGCGTCGACCAGATGACACCTGAACGCAGGCGCGCCGAGATCCGTTGGCAATATAACAGAAAGCGACGAGACCCGAATTTGCGAGGACTTGTGTTTGATCGTCGATCGGGCAGGCGACCAGGCGGCGACAGGCAAAAAAACAATGACGCGAAGCAGAATGACGAACAACGTTCAATTGATCAAAAATCGATCGACAAAAAGTCTCCTCGTGGCCAGCCCAGTTCAAATTCTCAGAAAGAACATGATGGCCGTCTCAGGCCGTGACGAGCAAATCTTGTCCACGTTGAATCGACACCATCTGTCAATCTGTTTTTGGTGATCTCAGGGGGCGGCTCAATTCGTTCAAAAACGAGCAAAATTGACGTTTTTGACGTCTGTTATCAGAGGTTTCTGCCCCTCCGTTTGCGGCGGGCCATTTGTGGAACTTTATTTCGCCGAAATCGTCTATAATATCGGTGGATCTTGCTTTTTTCTAATCATCCCGACGCAGCGATAAATGTCCCAAACCACGCTCTCAGAACAAACTTCTCAGCTCGACCAGTACATTTCTCAGCAAATGCAGAAAACCGGTGCGCAAGTTCGTATGACGGAACTGTTCAATTGTCTGATAACACTGATTGCTGGGATACTGGGTGTATTGTTTTGTTTGGCGATTGTGGATGCCTGGATTCTTGAGTTGGGAGCTGTCGGTCGATGGATTTGCCTGGTGGCGATCGTGTTGTGTGTCACCGCCTATTTTTTCTTCAACATAATTCCACTACTGATTCGAAAAATCAATCCGGTTTATGCCGCCAAAGTGATTGAGGAAAGTCAGCCGTCGATCAAGAACAGCTTGATCAACTATGTCCTTCTGCGGAAAAGCAAAAACGAGAACTCTCGCTCGGTGGTCAACGCCGTTGGGTTACGTGCTGCCAATGAGATTTCTGGGGTCGCAGTAGAAAACACAGTCGACAAATCTCATACGATTCGAGTTGCTGTAATATTGACGGCGATAGTAATCGCCTTCGGGGTTTACAAAGTTTTTTCACCCAAAGACCCATTTCAAACATTTGCCCGAGTACTCGCCCCCACATCGGATATTGCCAAACCCGCTCGAGTTCAGATTCAGGACGTCCAGCCGAAAGATACCGATGTCTATTTTGGACATCAGCTCGAGGTCACTGCAACCATCGATGGAATTGTGGCAAACGGCGATGTTCAAATCGTCTACTCAACCGACGACGGCCAGATTGTCAATAAGCCGATTCCAATGCGGGCCAAGGGCAAGTCGGGCCGTTACGAAGGCATCCTGCGAACTGGAAAGATCGGCGTCGAACACTCGCTCAAATACCACGTTCGCGCGGGAGACGGAGTTACGAACGACTACCAGGTTACTTTGAAATCGACTCCCACGTTAACGGTCGAGTCGATCACCTACGAACCACCCGAATACACAGGTTTAGAAAGTCATACGGTTCAAGGTACCAGTGAGATAGAAGCGGTCGAAGGCACAAAGGTCGTTTTGAACGCAGTATCAAATACCGACCTTCAATCAGCTACCGTCGAGCTGTTAAGCAAAAACGAAAACAACGGTAGGTTCCGCGTCGTCAGTACGGTTGTGATGGACATGCCGTCCCCAACAACCGCGGTTTGTAATTTTGTATTGAGTCTTGATAGCTCCCGAGAACATCAAAGGTATTCGCACTATCGCTTAAGATTTGCGACGTCGGACAACCAACCAAACGTACCCGTTCCTGTCTATCCCATTCGCATCACTCCTGATTTCGCACCCGAAATCATCATTGTCGATCCGGTCGATAGTAAAATATCCGTCCCTGCCAATTCGTTTTCAAGATTTAGGGTCAGGGCCAGTGATACTGACTACCAGATTTCGAAGATACAAATCTCGGTATTGCACCATAGACGACCGATGCTGCAACAAGATCTGGATCTCGGCACGCAGGATCGTTCGAATCAAGTGGAGGCATCGTTTGATTTCTGGCCAAAAAAAATGAACCTGGACAGTGGTGACAAGGCTTTTGTGACGTTTTTGGCATTTGACAATCGGATGTCAACCGTCAGTCAGTCACCCGATCCCAACGTCACGGTCACGGACAATATTGAGATCACGGTAATCAATCCGGTTGAAAACCCTCCGGCCGATGCGATCGAAACGGACCCGGTGCAAGCCAATAAACAAAACGAGATTGACCAGCCTCAGGAGCAGACCACCGATAAGACTCAAAATTCTGGTCAAAACCAGTCGTCCGATGCAAAAAATCAGGACCAATCTACCGGTTCAAAATCCGATGAAAATCAATCAGGTTCTGGTGGGGATCAACAGTCCACTAGCTCGGATTCTAAACAAGGCGGTAAGCAAGGCGGTAAGCAAGGAGAGCAAAAGGGAGAATCGGGTAATCAAGGCGAGAGCAAGGACGATTCGCAACAGAATAGCAATCAACAATCCACGTCCAATAACGCGCAGGGTACGCAATCAGATTCGCAATCAGATACGCAGGAAAATCCACAGGATTCGAAATCTCAAAGTGACTCAAGACAAAGTGGCGATCAAACCAGCTCAAGTGATTCGCAAAGCGGTGGTTCGACTCAAGCAAACCAGTCCGGCGATCCCTCCGGAAATCAATCGTCTGAACGTGTGGGCGAATCTCAACAATCCGGATCCCAGGATTCCGACGCTCAAAGTAGTGATCAAGGCGATTCGACAGCGCCCTTGAGCGACGATGCTCATGACGGCGAAGTTTTTGAGCGAATTATGAAATATCGGGAACAACAAGAACAAAATCAAAGCTCGGAAACCCAATCATCTAACCGCGATACCCAGTCTCAAGAGAACTCTCAAAACAACGCGCTGGACAACGAGCAGAACTCATCCTCGGACGATCAGTCGAACTCCCAAGCTTCCAGCTCCGATACGCCGAAGTCCGGTTCGCAGAAAAAAGCCGAATCCGAGCAGCAGCAAAGCAGCTCTGGAAATGAACAGTCCAATAACGATTCACAACAGAGCTCGGAAAACAAGGGTTCGCAGAAACAAGGTTCGCAGAAGCAAGGTTCGGAACAGTCAACTGATTCGCAAAACCAGAGTTCAGACAAGCAGAGTTCAGACAAGCAGAGTTCAGACAAGCAGAGTTCGCAAAAACAAGGTTCGGAAAATCAAGGATCGGAACAGTCTGGTGATCCGCAGGATAACAACTCTAGTTCGAGTAACTCGTCACAAGGCAATCAAAAATCGGCCAAGGATTCCGAGCAACAACAATCGTCCTCACAACAATCCGAATCGTCGGCTGTGCAGGACGGTCGTTCCGATGAAAAGTCAGGAAAATCCGGCAAAGCGGAAAAAGGCAACAAGCCAGGAGATACCGAGCAGAATAAACAAGGTGGATCCTCGGGCGGTTCTCAGTCAGAGGAACAGAAACAGGATCAATCTAACCAGAACCAATCATCCGGCGGTTCGGGTAGTGAAACTAAGAAAGAAGAACAAAAGAAGGACCAAAACCAATCGTCAGGTGGTGGCGGAAATCAATCGGAAGAGCAGGAGAAGCAACAGCAATCGGCAGGCGGTGGCGGTCAATCCAGCGAACAAAAATCAGCCGGATCCGGATCGGAAAAAAAAGACTCTTCAGGTGGTGGCGATGGTGGAGAGAAGAGTGGCGGTAAACAAGGCGGTAAACAAGGCAGTAAACAAGGCAGTAAACAAGGCAGTAAACAAGGCAGTAAACAAGGCAGTAAACAAGGCAGTAAACAAGGCGGAAAAACTCCGGATCAGTCAGCGGGAAACAATAGCGGAGAATCAAGTTCGGGTTCCGGCGGCCAAAACCAATCCGATCGCGACAAGAGTAAGTCAGAAAACAACTCCCAACAATCACAAGGATCTCAGGGGAGCGAACCCACTAGCGCTGAACGATCGCAAGATCCCCAGGAACAGTCGGGAACTGGTTCGAAAAATCAAGAATCTCGCGACCAGTCGCAAGGAAGCGGAAACAGTGAGGGAGCTGGCCAATCGATGCAACAGGAAGGCACCACCGGCGGTAACGAGCCTGGCGGAAAGAATCAAAGCAAGTCTGGCTCCGGCAAAAAAGGCAATGATTCGAGAGACTCAGACAACCGGTCGCCTGGAAATCAATCCAATGACAAATCGAGTTCGGCAGGAGTCGAGCCTGGACAGGGTGCCGCCGATGGAGGTAGTGCCGAACCACAAGCCAAGCCTGCGCAGAGCTCCACTGAAGGTGAAGGATCCGCTGCCGACAAGGCCAATCTAGAATACGCCAAACAGGCTACGGATATGGTCCTAGACTATTTGGAGAACCAACAAGTTGACCCGGACCCGAAGTTGTTAGACGAGCTGAATTGGTCAGAGGATAAATTGCGCGATTTTGTAAAACGATGGCGCGAAATGAAGAGAAAAGGCGACTCGAGCGACCAACGGGATCGCGAGCAACTGACTCGATCCTTGAAGAGCCTCGGGATACAACCTGCTGGTTCGGAAAACCGCCGAGCCACCGTCACGGCTGATCGCCAGACTGGATTCAACGAAGATGGTCGCAAATTAGACCCTCCTCCCGATTTGGCTGACAAATTCAGGGCCTTTCAAAAACGCAGAAACCGAACCAGGAAGCGTTAATTCGCGAACCATGGGTAGGTGTTTTACGTAAGTACAAGGGTGCTACCCGCAAACTTCTTCAGACTCGGTCAGATCTGTTAGTCCGCTCACCCAAATCGCCGTTGAAAGGCGTTCGGGGGTGCTGCTTCTCTCGGCAACTTATTTATCCGCGACTTTTCCTGCAGCGGTCTGAAACAAGTTCGCTACCTTGAGTAAACCAACTAACCTTAAGTATGATTTGAAGCTATTCTGGTTTCTCCGATCCTCGTCTGCTTAACAAAACATCCCGAGTCCACGCTTGGGCGGTAAATCCATTCATGACAGAATCAAAAAATCAAGATAAGCCCCAGTCAGGAAGCGATAACGGATCGTCAAATGATGTTCCAATGATCGAGTCGGAACATCTGTCAAAATTTTATGGTGTATTTGCGGCAACACGCGATGTTTCATTCAAAGTGAATCGTGGCGAAGTTGTAGCATTTCTCGGTCCCAACGGTGCCGGTAAAAGCACGACGATGAAAATGTTAACCGGCTACCTATCGCCTTCCGAAGGTGTCGCCAGGATCGCTGGTCACGATATGTCGCTGGACCGAATCGAAGGTTCCAAACATCTCGGCTATTTACCGGAGACTGGACCGTTGTATCCGGACATGACACCATTCGGACTTTTGGATTTTTTCGCCGAAGCCCGCGGCATGGGCAAAAAGCTCAAGAATGAACGAATTGCAGCTGCCGTAGACATCTGCAGTCTCAGCAGTGTGATCTACAAACCAATTAGCAAGTTGTCCAAAGGCTTTCGGCAACGAGTCGGCATGGCGCAGACTTTACTGCACGAGCCGGACGTATTGATCATGGATGAGCCAACCAGTGGATTGGACCCCAATCAAATCAGAGGTGTCCGTGAGACCATGCGTCGGCTCGGAGAAGAAAAGACGATATTGCTCTCCACACACATACTTCAAGAGGTGGAAGCGATGGCGAGTCGTGTCATATTGATCCACGAAGGTCGTTTGGTCTACGACGGAGCACTGTCCGAACTCGATCCAAACGGCATCGGATTGGACGAGGTGTTCGCCGAACTAACCGGTCATGGAGAAGAGGAACAGGAATCTGATGAACTGTCGAAATCATCCGAAGGCGATCAATCGTCCGACGCCTGATCGGCCAGAGGTTCAAGTCCCAGTTTAATTTCAAGCAACGCCGCAAGAGTTAACAAGATCCTAAACAAGAGTTAACAAGAACCAAGAGTCTAGATCATGGAGCAGAATCCACTACCGTTTCTTGAATTTGCAAACATGGTCGGCATCGACATATTGTTTGTTGCCGGGCTGCTGTTGTTCATGTTGCCATTGGGCATTTGGCGGCAAGCGGCGTTCGCTGTAATGAAGCGAAACTTTGTTGGTTATTTCAGCAATCCGACCGGTTACGTATTCCTATGTCTTTTTGTTCTGCTAACGTCGTTTGCGGCATTTTGGCCTCACGAATTTTTCACAACCAACCTCGCCAATTTTGATCAGCTAAATCGGTTTCTGCCGTACATTATGCTGATCTTTATTCCGGCCATCACAATGAGCATTTGGTCGGAAGAGCGCCGGCAAGGAACGGACGAATTGTTGTTGACGTTGCCTGCGCACGATTTCGATATCGTGATCGGTAAGTATTTCGCTGCCGTCCTTGTATTTACGGTGTCGTTGTTGTTTTCGCAGCTGTCCAATTATGCGGTTTTGATTGCGATGACCGGGGGCAATTTGGATAGTGGGCTGTTGTTTTCCACCTACTTGGGATACTGGTTTGTGGGAATCGCCATGCTGGCTATCGGCATGGTTGCCTCATTCCTGACCAACAACCTGACCGTCGGATTTATTTTTGGAGTCGTATTCAACGCGCCGCTTGCGTTTTTCTCAAACGCTGACGTGATCATCTCGGATTCATCGACGGTCAGCCGTTTGTTTGAATGGTCGTTGTTACAGCGATTTGATCCGTTTGGTCGCGGCCTGATCAGTCTTCCGTCTGTGTTTTATTTCCTTGGGCTTGTGGCAATCGGCATCTATCTCAGCCTGGTTTTGATCGGTCGCAGGCACTGGCTGGGCGGACGCGATGGCACATCGTTGCTCGGTCATTTCCTATTGAGGACGGTACTCCTGGCAATCACCGTGGTGGCGTTAGTGTTAGTCGTTCAATACAGTCCGATTAACCGATTTCGACTGGATGTGTCTCAGGAAAAAATCAGCACATTGAGTCCCAGCACACGCACCATACTTGCAAACATCGACAATGCCAGAGATGCGGAGGGGAACCCGCTTCCGCCAATAACAATCGACGCTTATATCGGGGACACGATTCCGACGGACTTTGTCCAGACCAAATACGATTTGATCAACTTGCTTCGTGAATTTGACGTCATGGGTGGTAACCGTTTGCGTGTGAATATTCATACCAACGTCCAACCCTACAGTGTCGAGGCGATCTCCGCTGAAAAACGATTTGGAATCAGGCCAATTCCGTACGTTTCGGAATCGCGTGGCGCATTGCGGGAGGAACAAGTAATTCTCGGTGCAGCGTTCGCCAGCGGCCGTGATCGAATTGTGATTCCGTTTTTCACCTATGGAACTCCGGTCGAGTACGAATTGATTCGATCCATTAACACGGTGGCTCAAGCAAAACGAACGACGATCGGCATTGCGAAAACTGACACGTATGTGACGGGTGAAATCATTAACCTAAGCAATCAATCCGTACCTATTCCCAAATTTGGATTCGTCTATGAATTGGAAAAACAGTACGACGTCGAAGACATTGATTTGAGCAAACCGGTTTCGGTTTGGGTTGAAGATGAAAACCTGGAAACCAAACAGCTACGTTACAACGTGTTGATTGTTGTGCAACCGTCCAAGATGTTACCTGTCGAAATGGATAATTTGATTGCTGCGATTCAAGAGGGACAGCCGACACTGATCTTTGAAGACCCGATTCCAGGTTCGCAAAGTCTCATTCAACGAGTCCGTGGCACACCGGACCGACGATTGATTCCCCGCGGCGGCACATACGAAGCGGGTGATATCTCAAAATTGTGGAACGCGCTGGGAATATTGATGTCGGGACGTAAGGTTGGCCCCAACTTTATGCCAGATCTCGTTTGGAATCGCTATAACCCATACGAGCGTGATCGCAGTTTGGACGAGGCCGAGACCGTCGTTATCGATAACGAATCAGATGTACAAATCAATGAAGGTCACCCGGCGACCAGTGGGTTAAACGAACTGATGTTCAAATACTCCACGTGCCTTAGCGCGCGACCTGACGCAAAAAACACGATTGAACCATTGGTAATGGCCAAATCAGCGGGCAAAATTGCGGGTGACGTATGGATGAATACCATGCAGAACAATCTGCCCCAGGTCCGCGAGCGGGAACGCGGCGGGATTCTCAAAGACATCGACATGGTGTTTGCCGCCCACATTCGAGGGACTGAGGAACGCGAGGATCTCCAACCTGGCGATGTCAACTGCATCTACGTTACGGACATCGATGTTCTATCAGACGAAATGCTGACGCTAAGAAACTCACCGATTCGCAACGGAATCGAGTACCGAATCGAGAACATGCCTTTTGTACTTAATCTCGTCGATTATTTGACTGGGCAAACCGAGTACATCGATATACGAAACCGTCGCATTCGGTATGTTACTTTGCGACACGTCGACAATACGATTAAAGAATCCACGGACGAAGCCGACACGGAATTGCAGACGCTGGAGATCGAATCGCAACAACAACTAACCGCCGCGCAAATCGAAGCGCAAAACCAGGTCTCAGCACTGCAAAAGGAAGTCGAAACGATGGCCAAGACGCGCGAGGCGGGACAAGCAATTGATGAGAATTTGTTTGAACGCAAGCGGTCGATGCTGGAACAACTTGTTCGTAATGAGCAACGAAAACTCGAACAAATCGACGCGGAACTTAAAAACCAGCGAAACGAAAAGATTCGCGCGATCCGGCTCGATACGGAAAAAAGTATTCAGGAAATACAGCGCCAATATAAACTTGCGGCAGTTCTGATACCGCCGATTCCACCGCTCTTGTTGGGGTTGATCGTGTTTACGCGGCGACGACTACGTGAACGCGAGGGCATATCGAAGGCTCGACGCTTGAAATAATATCGGATCTAGATACGGAATCCATCGTGAAAGCATTCAGCACCACCATCATCATGGCAATCATTGCAGCGATCAGTTGCGGCGTTGCATTCTATTATTATCCAAGAGTTCAATCGCAAAACGCGACGTCGCGGGTCGATCAGCCGCTATTCGAAGAATCGTATGCCAACGATGACGTGCGTACGATTAAGATCACCAATTTCGACAAACAACAAAACGCCATCAAAAAGTTTGAGCTTTCGCAAGTTGGTGGAAGCTGGGTGATCCCCAACAAGAACAACTTTTTGGCGAGTAATGCCAAACGAGTTGCCGCTGCGGTAAGCTCGCTGCAAGATTCCATCATTTTGCAAGAAGAATCGGATGAGCAAAAGGACTATGAGCAATATGGTGTCGTGGAACCCGATCAACAGATGGGAGCATCGGGAGTTGGTGTCGG
>CAJHZH010001021.1_pt1 | contig 11779 bp, 7 predicted proteins | sample 9198951 | NCBI WGS metagenome assembly CAJHZH01 (sample SAMEA7708381, study PRJEB35096) | sediment metagenome | biome: marine neritic benthic zone biome [ENVO:01000025]; feature: sediment [ENVO:00002007]; material: shallow marine sediment [ENVO:03000034] sea grass bed [ENVO_01000059] ...
AACAATCGCCATCGCGATCAAAACTCTCCGCTTCATACCTGAGGAAAGCGTTTCAAACGACGCCGCTCGATCCAATTGCATGCGGGAGATTATTTGATCGACATCGTTTTGCCGTTGCCACTCTGAATGCTCGTCCGTGCATCGGTCGGGCGCCGGCAATCCGGTGGTAACGACATCGGCGATCGTTCCCTTGAGTTGTTGAGGTACGTCCTGCTGCAACAATGAGATATGCGTCCCCGGTTCGATGACAACGTCACCACTGTCTGGATCGAGGTCGCCACTGAGGACTCGCATGAGCGACGTTTTGCCTGCGCCGTTACGACCAAGCAGGCCAATTCGCTGGCCTGGATTAATTTGGCACGAAACGTTGTCCAGCAGTGGAGGTCCGTGAAATCCAATGGTCAGATTTTCGATCGTTACAATTGCCATCGTAAATACGTTATTCGTGTGCTTTTATGTCGACAAAAGCGTAAGCCTGTTCGCCGATTTCAACAAGGCAAACGTAGCGGTACGGGCGATAATCTGACCTGCAAAGAGATTAACAAGTGGGCAAGTTGGAAGAGACAAAATGAAAGTCAGCGATCGGATTAACGTGATCAGCTAGAGCGCATTTCAAAACCCCAATCTAGTGATTTGGTAGTGGACGAGGTCACGAGTCCTTCCCCGAATAACCGTGCAAATTGGGACTCGTAGCCTCGTCCACTACGCAGAAGAGCAGTTTTGAAATGCCCTCTAGATAGGTCTTGCTTCGTCATCGGGTCCATTATTGAAGTCTGTAAAAAACACACTAAACCGGCGATCAACGCTTTTTGCGTACGCAGGGTGTGTAGCGGTATAGCCCACTGGCATTGTCAACCAATAAGGACTAAATCAACTCAAATCAGAACGGGCGTAAAATGAGGCTCGTCACAAAATTCCGGCGGCATTCCAAAATGGGTGCCGACAAAATCTTCCAGTCGTTCACGCGTCTTCTTCGATATCACTTCCTGAACCTGCTCCATAAATTCTTCACAGAGCATAATTGGCGCAAAATCCAACAGGATTTGGTCGCCGACAAAATGCCCGATGATTTGGTGTCCCCCGCGGCACGCCACGCGCGGTGTGTTTTTGACCAGGCACTGGCCAATCCAAGCGTCGATATCGTCGTCATCCAAGTGTTCACGGAGCCTGTCAAATCGACTTTCGTAATCGACATTTTCAAGGAACAGCGCTTCGATTTTTTGCATGGATTCGACGGAAAGTTCTTCACTCATGGATCCATGACATTGCCGACAGATGGCATACTCAATAATTGGCTCGGAACCGCGAAAGATGCGTTCGATCCAATACTCACAATTTGGATCGTTAAGAACGTTACTCTCGCAAAGTGTGCATTTTTCAAAGGGGCCATCCAATTCCAACGAGTAGAATTCGCTAGGAATGTCGCGGTACAGCGGTGTCCACGGCCAATTGGAAAGTTCGTTCGAGTTTTTCATGAGGTTTTATTTGCTGAGCGAACGGACAAAGAACGGTACAAAATATTATACCGAAAAATTGATCGAGGATTTGTTCGTTCCGTCAAGATCTGACGAGGCGGGTCACTTCCGCCGGGAGTGATCAGTTGCGTTTTTTCAGGTGGCTCGCTCCTGCCGCGAAGACCAGATAGAACCAGACGAACATGCATTTTTTACAGCGTTATGGTGATACTAGAACACAAACCCGCTCATGGTGACACCAGAACACAAACTCGCTAATGGTGACACCCGGCAGGTGTCACCCACCTAATCCACTTGGCGATGTCGTACCAAGGCATCATGTACAAGGCTGTACAGTTCGTTTTCGTCGCGATCGACGATCTCGGGTATCAGTGCTTCGAATTCGACTGAGATGGAATCAAGTGAGCCAACGATCGTGTCGATCGCTTGATGCTCGCATTCGATTAAAGACCGCCTTAACAACTTGATCAAGCTTGGAATGGCGGCCTGGGCAATGCTGCCAAATCGCCCTAGCGCCCAACCCGCACTGAACGCCACGTCCCGATCCGCGTCATGCAACAGTCGCTGAATCTGATCAACGATTCGTTCATCTTGAGGACGCAGAAATCCCAGGGTTCGAGCCGCGCCAGCTCGGACTTGCTCGTAGCGATCACCCAGCGATCGGACGAGCGCTTCGATTATTGCCGGTGATGCCGAGTCGGCCAGCGAAATGGACTCGGCCGCCGCCGATCGTATCTCGGGTACCGGATGTTCGAGCAACGGCACGACCTGCTCAAATTCGCGCTCGCTGATTCGTTCCAGGCCAGCCAGCTGCCAAAGTCCGACAATTATCTTGGAAGTGGAAGCTGACCCGATCAAATCCAGGATTTCGCGTTTTGTTGCAGCGTCTGGATTGTTGCCAATCGTCTCGCTCGAAAAATATGGTGCAGGTTCTGAATGCAAATAATCGATGCTTTTGCGAGTCGCCTCGCGGACATCCGGACACAACTCTTTGAACCATCGCTGATCGGTTACCTGCTTTGCGGTTACCCAAGCCGCGATTGCGTATCCGAACATCCGACCCGTCAAATGTCCCCGTTTGACCGGAAGCGGAATGATCTCCATCGATGCACCAGTGGCCCATGTTCTACCGACACACTCGTTGGCCGGAATTATTGCGATCCCGAAAAACACGGTTGCCAATTCCGAAAGCAATTCGCTTCGGTCGCCCTGTTGTATCGCTCCGGACTCCACCAATCGACGGTGGCAAAGTTCGATCAACAATCCGGCGAACGTCTGCGAAGCGGATTGATCAGGATTCACTTGAAAATGGATATATGATTCGTCCGATTCAGGCCGCTGGAATTGAATCGCCTGATCCCCAAGGCTGAGCCTTAGCGGTTTTTTTGCGGGAAAGGCAATCCGTTGAACTTCGTCGAATGCTCTGGGCAGGTCATGAAACTCTAATGATTTTCCGATCCCAACATCTCTTGGTGTGACCACGTGCGCTTTACGCAATGCCTGCGCCCCAAAAACATGCGAACACCACTGAAGGCGATACTCAATCCAAGCTTTTTCCAGTGGATCGACCGGGCATCTTATTCTTGGCAATTTATTGACTCTGATGAGAAATTCGCGAAATTCGAAAACGATGCCAATATACTAGCTTTGATGGCGAATCGAGAAGATTAGTCCCATTGCCTAAAAGGGAATTCAGCTGCGCAGTTTAGCGACCGCCGTGGCCCGAGTTGGGCGCAAAGGTGGTTATGTTGGTCTCGTCATCGTCACCGTCGAACTCGGCGCCTTGCGTAATCCACTGGCGGAGTTTCTTTAAATCCGCTGCCGGAACGGATCCTTTTGGCGGCATATTTCCGTCCTCGATCATTTGAATCAATGAACTGTCCTTCGGCTTTCCTGGCGACACAATAGAATCGTCGCCGACCAAAGACTTGTAAGTCGCAGCGCTAAAGTCGCCACGTGAACCTCTCACATGACATGTGCCGCAACGGGAAACAAGGATCGGTGCAATATCTTTGGTAAAACTGATCTTGTTAGCTGGCTTCGAAAATGGATTTGAATCACCCGAATCTTTCGGTGGGGATTTTGGTTTGGCAGTCGAGCCAAATGGTGAGCCAGACTTGGATGAGCTATCGGGTTTATTTAGAGAACCAAACGGATTAACGGAGTCGGACGGATTGTCAGCCGGCGGCTTGTTGGTTGATCCGAAGGGAGAACCGGAACGTTGATCAGAATTTGGTTTGCTCGGTGATCCAAATGGCGAGCCACTGCGCTGATCTGACTTTGGCTTGCTTGGCGATCCGAAAGGTGAACCGGAGCGTTTACCACCTCCCGCTTTGCTTCCCGATCCAAATGGCGATGCCGAATCCGTTTTTTTGTCTTTGGAACTGGAACCAAAGGGTGAGGCTGTCTGGCTGCGCGGATTAGCGAAGGGGTTGTCGGTGCGATTGGTTCCCCCAGTATTGGGCTGGTTTGATGTTCCTGAAGTTTGTAGCGGTTTCAGTGTGACCAAACGCATTCCCTTGTCTGTCAACAATTTGTGGGCTTTTTGCAGGCGCGCATATTGCTTTTTGACATCTTGATCGACATAGGCACCCTCGGCGCGCATCATTTTCTCAAATTGCCGTTGTGATCTTCGAAGCTCAACTGCACTCGCCCGATATTTTCCATCTGCAAACAACCAACCTGCTTTAGTAATTCCGTCCTTTACTATCTTCAGCTGATGCGGCTGCAGCATCTGATCTTGTTGTTGTGCGACGCCCATACCTAAGGCAAACGCAAAGATCATGGCGATTCGAATCATGTTGGAGACCCCTCACGTATTGGAACGAACTGTCGCAATTGATGGCTTGCTATTTATGTCCTAATGCGACGAACGGCGAATTGTCAAATCTGCAGGCTTCGACACCATATAAGATAACTTTAAATTAAACTCTGCGAATGATTTTTGTTTCGATGTTTTCATTTTGTCCCAAGAAACCGGGCTTCATGGGGGTTTGCCGTGTGTCATTGTGCGTCAGTTAGTGTAAATATCGCACACTATTCGTCGGCCGATTTCCATGTTCCATTTTGAAAAATGGTTTTGGTGACATCGACATCGCAAACGTTTGAAAGCCTGATCAGGTAAACCGACGTGTTTTCTTCGATCAGCTGTTCAGACCATGTCGGCTTTTCCAGCGTCGGCCACAAATCCTTGTTAACTTCGAGTTGCCGAAGCGCAAGTTCCAGTTTCAATAATTTGGCAAAAGCACCATGCGTCAACTGCTCGTCGTTCGTCCAATTCCTCAACTCCTGCCAGGTACAAATGTGGCGAAGACGACTCATCAATTGTTTTATTTCTGTCCCGTCAACTAGCTTTCTTGCACTGGCGACTTGTCCTTGCCGTAAGGATTTCACCGCTCCCAACAAGTCCTTGGTCACTTGGGAATCGAGCGGATCATGGTCGACGTCGAGCGGTGGCTTTGAAAGCCAATCAATACTTGGATCGGCCAGGATCAGATTGGCAAGGCCCCGAATCCGTATTTCTTCTTTGGCGTTCCGGGATACGGAGATCAAACCCAAAAACGAACTTTGGCGTAAATCAGCGTTGCCGAGATAGGCGGCCAGCAAAAATAATCTCCGAGCCAAGTCACGAGCTTCCGGATCCGTTTTGCCGACTGCCAATTCCTCGGCGTAGTCGTAATATTCGTGGGGTTCGTTTGGAGTTAATGTACGCAATCGATCGGTGTCAATTGTTGTTACAACCGAAATGACTTCATCACGATGAAACGTGCGGTCTCGATATTGCCCCGGTCCCGTTCGCTGCTTAAAGAAAATATGCGTCTCGTTTTCCCGGTCCACTCGACCAAACACATGTGAATTGTCGTCGAGATAAAGTACATCGGCCGGCAATGAGCCAAGGGGTGTTAGCCAAGCGACTACGAGAATGAATCTGCAAAATCTTGGTTTAGTCACTTTGACAGCGCCATCCACAATTTTAAAAGTGCGATTTCATTAATCATCAACTGCTGAGTAGCAGTGCTCGCTTGCGAATTCGATTGGTGGTAGTCAACCAGTATTTCCATTGCTTCGGTTTGCAAAGGTGTCTTGAGGGCGGATTGTTCCACAATCTCAATCAGTAGCTGATTGTTGAGTATCAGATGCTCGATGTCATTTGCAGCAACGAAACGGTTGGTCCTTGTTTGTTGTCGTAACGCTTCGTCACCACTTGACGGATGGTAGTTGAGAACGAGTAATTCGAGCAATTCATTGGCCCGCGAGGAGCCGCTGATCGCCGCTGCAGAAATACCCACCGCCTGACAGCGTATCCGGTAAAGATCAAACAAGTACTTTTCCAATGCATTCCAGCGATAACTGGTATCCTCGCCTTGGACTTCGGCGGTGTGTTGCAAACCAGCTGCAACTCGCTCGAGAATGGCGATTTGAATCGACTCTTTCGAAAGGGAATCGATTGCTTCCGTAAATTCAATTCCACACACCTGACTGGCAATGTTCACCGCCTGCGTAACGGAAACCTCATTTGCTTGTATTTCGTCAGCAATCGCAACTGCTAAATTTGCCCAGTGAAAAAACCGGTTCGAGAATTTATCAATTGCGATAACATCTGGCGTCTCATCTGCCAACAATAAATACCGTGCAACTCCCGTGGCCTGTTCCGGGCTCAAATCTGCAAATCGATCGGCTGATTCAGCTAGTCGTTGCAATGCAATAGCACGTGTTTGCGGCGAAGTGTCTTTGTACACCTTCAACTTATCGAGCGCATCACGGTGTGCGTTTAAGTCACTCGGCAATGGTCGGCGTTTGATCCGACCATAGACTGGCAAATTGGATGGCTGATCGCGTCGAACCGGTGGAATCGAAAGATCCCGTGGTCGCTGCGTAACCATCTCATCAAATTGCTTCCAAAGTGTTCTGTCGTTTTGCAACTCGGCTTGTTTTAATACCAGGCTTAACGTGGCAAAAAACGCCACATCGGCAATTTTTTGGGGATCGATCTGGGGTATTTGACCCGAATTCTTTTCAACGACGGATGCCAGTCGAAGTTGCGCGGGGGCGAGACGCCGTGAGAGTCGTTGCCACCGCGAAGTCAAGTCGGTCGATCGATCGGGTTGTATTTCGAGTTTCGTTTTTAGTTCTTTACGGATCTTTGCAGGTTGCATATTCTCTGTATCGATGCCTAACACAGCGGCCAGCTGTTTTGCCAACCAGTCCGCCAGCTCCGTGTTGGTTGTCGTACTGGCCTGACCGAACATCTCGTAGACTTGGTCTTCGGTCGCGCCGGCAATCACGCGAATGAGCGGCTGCCTCAACTGCTCCCAGGCCGACGAATCACTTCTGAGAATCGTCATGAGAGTCGCAAACTCTTGCTCGTCGAACTGTTCTCTTAGATGTTTGGGAATCGATTGCCTTAGGCTGTCAACCATTTTCGCTGCCGATTGCGGATTGGAATAACTCAGCGCTCGCAACTGTCGCCATTGTTTTTCGGCTATTGCGATTTCGCTCAGCTCAACGTACTTGTCTGCCGGCTGCTCGAGACTAACACCGGTGCTGCGGAGCGACTGTTGGCAAAGCATCGATCGTTTGTCGACATTGGAAGTGCTGCCAAAGCATTGACTCAATATTCGGTTGGCGACATAAGCCTGCCGATAAGCATCCTCGTTTTTGGGCACCTGGTCGGCACCCAGCTGAATCGCGCGGCCGATCAGCTGTGCGATCTGCTGGCTGAGGGCGGGCTGTTCGTCATCAAACAAGCTTGCGATCAATCGGCCGAATTCGAATTCGTTTGGTTCGCCAGAGCGGATGGCCAACTGAACTAACTCGGCGTAGCCGTCAACGCGAATTGACGGACGACTTGCAATCAAACTGTAAATTGGAATCTGGGTGTTTGCCGGGGGGTTCGACAGCCGGTCGAAGGTAGCTTGGGTTTCTTCACTCCACCACTGGGGAGCCGAGAAATTGGCTTCGGGTGGCGTTGATGGAGTCGCTGGTTCCAATTCTGGATTATCGAGATGAGGCAAAGCGATCATGCGGTCACCGCTGGTTGCGATCGTGTATGCAAAGTAGGCAACGACTACCATCAAAAGAGTCGAAATAACTCCAGCGGTCGCTCGTATCCAAAATGAACTCCCAGACCCGACGGACTTACGATTGTCTTCGATCGTCGACTGGATCATTGATTCGATACGCGACTGATCGACCCCCCAATTTTGGCCTTCGGCAAACAATCGAGTTCGCGTATCGTCTGGCACATGGGTCGAAATGCCGATGGTCTCAACGATCAGGTTTTCCAAATGATTGATTGCGTCCGCTTGGCTGACTCGGCTCATGCCGAGTTCATCAGCGACTTGTCGCAATAATTGTCGCGCACGTTGTCTGGGAATTTGAAACTGCCGCCTGGCGATGCGCACCGCTTTCTTTTCGTGCGCCGCCGTCAATACTTTGTCTTTGGTCGAGCCTAACTGTTTGCGGAGATAATGGGTGTACTTCTTTTCATATAACGATAGCTGTTTGTCCCAATCGAGCTGGCCTTCCTGCAATCGCTGAATGGCCGCATCAAACAACCGTTTGGGAAGCTTTAAATCTTCCGCCAAAGACTTCAATTTGAGTCGGCTCCGCTCGTTCCAACCTCGTTCCGACGCCAGGATTGGGCCGGCACGCCTGAGGAATTCGCGCAGCCGCGAGTCACCGCGCGACGAATCAAAAGGTCTTTCAGAAGACCGAGCCACCTGGAATCCTTGTCAGTTTTTGAGAATCGATTGGATTTGAGCGAACTTCTCTTGCCATGGTAACGGCATTTGTGGCGCCAGCCTAAGCGTTTGAACCAAAACCTGTTCGGCTCGTTTAGGATCGGATTGCAACAAGCAAACAATTAGGTTGTATTTTGCTTCAATCCAAGTCTCCTCGCCGTGTCTCGATCCAGCGATTATCGTGCGCCACAACAATACGGCTTGATCATATTGTTTTAGATCCATATGGACGCGGGCAAGTTCAAGGTTGTACGACAATTCGAGCGGCCGCACATCGACTAAACGCCGAAGGCTGGATTTTGCCGCCTCAAAATCACCTAGCATTTTTTGATAACGGCCAAGGTTCCAAACGGCCACCCGCGCATTCGCATTATCGTCCAAATTAACCTGGTTCGCATCGTAATCATCGACCAACAGCTGCAAAACCGTGATCAGCCCACGGGCCTTGTCCGGTTTCTGCACTTCACCGGCCGCGGCCATTTCCTGTTCCATTAATTGAACCTGCGCGATCAACGCCGCGCGTCGATGAAGTTGCATAGTGGAATTCGAGATCAACCAATTGGAATGTTCAGCAACGCCGCTGTCATTACTAGATTTTGTAGCCAGTGAAAGACTCAAATAATGAAACTCGGATTTGACATTGTTGTCGGCTGCGACAAAAACAACCAATTCTTGGCAACGATTTAGCCACTCCTCCCCTAGTTGGATCGCCGGTGGAGCGCTACGCAAACAAACGTCAGCTGCGTACAAACAGGTTTTGACGAATCTAACAATCTCATTTTGGTGTGCTGTTCTTCCGATAGGAACATGCCGGACATAATCTTCGGCAGATGAGAGTACGTGCTCGCCCAAAGACGGGGCATTTGAGGATTGGCCGATCGACTGGATCCATTGCAGATGTTTGAGACGGCAGATCTCAAACAATGCTCGTTCATAGTTAGGGTCGGATGTGCCAATTCGCTGAAGAATTGAAATAGACTGCTCGATAGGTTCCGATTCCAAATCGGACATCAAGCCCATAAAAACAGCCTTGTGGGCTTTCGCCGAATTAGGGTAGTCGCGCTGAAACTCACCAAGCACCCGTTTTAATGGTTTCCGCCAGATCGGGTCCGATTTCGCCAATTGGTCCACGACCCGACAGTGCAACCACAACGCGTTTTCCGCCTCGCCACCATCCAGGTAACGAAAGACGGCGGTAACTTGTCTCAATTGGTCGTCAGCCAATTGAAATTGCCGATCAACAAATAACGCGTAAGCATAGTGGTATCGACATCTCGCGCGATAAATGGGTGCGATCTTTTCGGTACTTTGTTTTTCAGACCTTTCTTGAGGATTTTCGTCCGTCGACTTGTTTTGAGAAGCGTTTTCTATGGCTGAGTCATCTGTGTCCGCAGCGGGGCGAAGGGCGACGGCCAGCTGATTTATAGCATGTCGCAGAGTGGAATTCCGTCGTCCATTTGATTTTTTTAGGCTGATGTACCCGGAGACCCATTTTGAAAAAAAACTTTTGGAACTCAGTTTGATTTGATAACTTTCAATCAAGGTATCGATCATTGCGAATTCATTCGATTTGGCCAGACCCATCAATCCAAAGTTTGTCAACCTGATTGCCGCATCGGATTGTTGATCGGGCCATGACAAACCTGCCTTTGCCACCGTCAACCAATACTCGCCCGTAGGAATTTCCGTTTGCGCAAACAAATTCGCGACACGGTCGGCGATTTCGTAAACCTGGCCAGGATAATAACTGGCGCGAAATTGCCAAACGTCCTTTTGCCGCCGAATCGATTCGGGTACGTTGGCCTCACCCAACAATACGAAACAATGGTTGGCCTGTCTGGCACTTCGCATCGCCTGATTAACCATTGCCAATCCCAACAAACAGCGGCAAGACCATGGTGAACTTAGATCAAACCACTGCGGACTAAGTTCATTTACATCTTTCTCATCGGGAATTTGCAAGAGCATGCGAAAGCCTTTTTGAGATTGCGACAAAGCCGAATCTTGTTGCGGTCCGGGGCCCAGGGAAATGGCTAATAGATAATTCGACCATGCATTCAAATAAAGGCATTGGGAAATAACCGTTTCAAGTGTTTTTAGTTTTCTCGTTGCTTCAGCATCATCGGAATCCAAATTTGAATTACTCAATTCGGCATATCGTTCTCGTGTTTCAGCGTAAAGCTGTTCAGCCGACCGGATAACGAGTTCAAGACGCAGGCTTACGGCTTGACGCAAACCGATTTGGTCACGATTTTCGATCCAATCATCAAACAGTTCGTTAGCGCGCCGATACTTGACGAACGCAATCAAAATCCGATTTTCAAAGGTGGCGACCGCCGGAAATTGTTCAAAAAGCTTTTCGAGTCGATCGAGTGTTTTCTCCGGATGTTTCGATTGGTTCAACTCCGCCAAATGATACTGTATCAATTCCGTTGCAATCGCTTGTTTTTGAAGTTCAGCTGTTGAATCGATTAACTCTTGCTCCAAAAGCTCAATCAATAACTTGTGTAGCTGGTGGGAGCGAAGATAGGTTTTTAGATTTTCGCGGGAAGCACGATCGTCATCCGGCTGTGGAGATGTAATCGATTGGCGAATTTCAACTGAACTGCCGAAGAATTGGGTAGGAACCCCTCTAACCCCCGTGTGTAAACGGTGGGAATCCCCAAGACCGACGCCCGTATGTAAATTCGAGGAATCCGCAATGTTGACCTGCCTTTGAAAAAGCGGGGGACCCGTATGGACCAAAATAGTCGAATCCACAAGTACGAAAAACGGGGAATCAGCTACGCGGACAACAAGCATCGAAGAAACTTCGATCACCAAAGCTAGAGACAAAAACTTAATCATCGAAGCGGGACAACCGATACGGTCGTAAAGCCAGTTTTTTTACAGACGTTAATTGCTTTAGCCGCCATGCCGTACGGCACGTCGTCAGACAAACGTACAAACGCGCCTTTAGTTACGTTTGGAAAATCCGATAGGAACTTCTCCAGCTGCACGATATCGTCGGTCACGAGTGTGCCAAATTGGTAAACCGGCGTTTGGGCTTTGCGAACAATATCGATGATCGCCGGCTCGATGTCATCCACCAATTCTGCAGCCGAAGTTTGTTGGATCTTGATATTTGGTTTTAACTGTCGTTCAGGCAAAAGAAATGTCGTGGTAACAAGAAAAAAAATCAAAAGAAGAAATACGACGTCGATCAGGCTGGTAGTCGATAACTCCAGCTTGACTTCTTTGTTCGGATGGAATCTACATAATCTCATGACCAGCTTACTCACGGCTCTCGATGGAAAGACGGATTTGAGAGATACCTATGTTGTTGAGCCGCCCGATGAGATCGTTGACGAATTTGCCAGGACAATTTTGGTCTCCTCGCAACAGAATCTTCAGCCGGGATGGTTGCCGGTCGACGCGCTCAAACTCGCGTCGCGTCGCCTCGATCGCTTCGGCTAGCGAATAGGGTTGGCCAGCAATGATCAGTTGTCCCTCCGCATCCATATTGTAAGTAATCGAAATCGATTCATGCGCTTCGCCGCCTGCCTTGACGCTCGGCAAGTC
>CAJHZH010000853.1_pt1 | contig 11766 bp, 3 predicted proteins | sample 9198951 | NCBI WGS metagenome assembly CAJHZH01 (sample SAMEA7708381, study PRJEB35096) | sediment metagenome | biome: marine neritic benthic zone biome [ENVO:01000025]; feature: sediment [ENVO:00002007]; material: shallow marine sediment [ENVO:03000034] sea grass bed [ENVO_01000059] ...
CTCAGGATTGACGCCGTCGCGGGGCAAAAACTCCGCGAGGTGGGATCGAACACCAATCGGTCCGACACCGGGTCCTCCGCCGCCATGGGGAATGCAGAAAGTTTTGTGTAGATTCAAGTGAGAAACATCGCCGCCAAAATGACCGGGTTTAGCAACACCTAATAACGCATTCAAATTCGCTCCATCGATGTAAACTTGCCCGCCGGCGTCGTGAACCTTTTCGCAGACGGTTTTGACGGCATCTTCGAATACGCCGTGCGTTGATGGATATGTGATCATGATCGCAGCGACTTTGTTTTCGTTCGCCGCGATTTTTGCGTCGAGATCGTTTAGATCGACGTTTCCATGCTCGTCGCATTTGACCACAACAACTTTCATGTTTGCCATGTGCGCGCTGGCTGGATTTGTACCGTGCGCAGAGCTCGGAATCAAACAAACGTTGCGATCGGTGTCGCCGCGCGAATGATGGTAACGCTGAATGGCCAACAATCCCGCATACTCGCCCTGGGAACCCGCATTGGGCTGCAGCGAAATTGAATCGTAACCTGTCACTGCACACAGCATGGATTCGAGTTGGTCAATCATCGTCTGATAACCTTGCCATTGATCTGCCGGGGCAAACGGATGGATACTGTTAAACTCCGGCCACGTAATAGGCATCAGCTGGCTTGCTGCATTGAGCTTCATCGTACAGGAACCGAGTGGAATCATCGCCCGGTCCAGCGCGATGTCCATCTCGGACAGTCGCCGCAAGTACCGCATCATTTCGGTTTCGCTGCGATACTGATGGAAAACCTCTTGCGTCAGGATCGTATCGTCTCGGAAATAGTCTTCGCTCAGCTGGGATTGGTCATCCACGTTTTCGACCGAAGCTCCAAATAACGCCGCCAAAACGCGCACATCTTCAGGCGTCGTTGTTTCGTCAAGCGAAATTGAGATTTCGCGATCGTTCAATCTTCGCAAGTTGTAACCGGCCCCGACTGCTGCCGACATTAACTCCTCAAGCCGCTGGCCGACGTCAATGGCTATGGTGTCGAAAAAATGATCGCTACGGCAAACCAGCCCGGATGCTTTGATACCGAGGAAAAGCTTCGTTGTCAGTTGATGCACTCGACGAGCGATCGCACGCAAGCCCTCCGGACCGTGATAACATGCGTACAACGTTGCGATAATTGCCAACAACGCTTGCGCCGTACAGATATTTGATGTGGCTTTTTCGCGCCGAATGTGTTGCTCGCGCGTTTGTAGGGACAAGCGGTAAGCTGGATTGCCAGCCGCGTCAATCGACTGTCCGACAAGCCGCCCCGGCATGGTTCGTTTATAGCTGTCCCGCGTTGCCATAAAGGCGGCATGCGGGCCGCCCAATCCCAGCGGTACGCCAAATCGTTGCGAGTTGCCGATCGCAACATCAGCACCAAGCTGGCCAGGCGACTTGAGCAGCATCAGCGCGAGCAGATCCGTGGCCATCACCACGAGTGCGTTGTTTTCGTGGGCCTGCTCGATCAATTCCGATAATTCTGTCAGGTTCGCGATCGATCCATCGGTTCCTGGATACTGTACGATTAAGCCAAAAACATCTTCCCAGCTTTGAACTGGTTGCGATTCATCGAAATCGACAATCTCAATGCCAAGCGGCTCAGCCCGAGTTTGCATGACCTCAATAGTTTGTGGATGACAAAGTCGTGAAACCAAAAACCGGTTCGATTTGCCTTTTGTAGTTCGGTGACACAACGCCATCGCTTCAGCGGCCGCCGTGGCTTCGTCCAATAGCGACGCATTGGCAATTTCGAGCCCCGTTATTTCAGAAATCAATGTTTGAAAATAAAACAATACCTCAAGACGCCCTTGTGAGATTTCCGGCTGATACGGGGTGTAAGCTGTGTACCACGCGGGATTTTCCAAAACGTTTCGCTGGATTACTTTTGGGGTATGTGTGCCGTAGTATCCTTGGCCGATAAATGATGTTTTGACCGAATTTTGATTAGCCAGCTCACGCAACTCCGCTAACGCATCTTCCTCGCTCAGTCCATTTCCAATATCTAACGGCGAGTCATCGAGAATGGTCGGGGGCACGACGGTGCGTGTCAGTTGGTCGAGAGACTGGTATCCAATCACTGACAACATTTTTTTGATTTCGTCGTCGCGAGGACCAATGTGACGAAAAACAAAGGGGGATAAAGGCTGCGACATGTTTTTTTCCTTGACAGGGATGAACACAAACACCGCCAACTGAAATTAATTGGCTTCCGTTTGTCCCTCTGTCCAGGTACCTGAGAGAACTCAGCTTGATGAGCCTTACCCCTTCGGTGGATCGGCGAAACCGCGCGACCGCTCTCCAGAGACGACGTGTCAAAGCCCGCGGTCCGGTTGCCTGAGCGGTTACGGACCGTTGCGCCTTCGGCGTTTCGCAATTTCGCGTTGGCAATTTGTTGGTATTAAACCTTCAACGCGAATTTCGAAAACTCTCCCGCGGGATGTTCGTCGTGGAGTGGATTATAGCCCAACAATAGTCGGAAAACAGGTTCAAAAATTCACAGTGACAAATCTGATGCGATCGATATCGAGAACATTCATGGGAAATGGTAACGGATACGGTGATTTTTAGGTCCGTCACGCTAGAATCTAGCATGTGTTCCCTTGAACGACTTTCATTTCGCAATTCTAAATTGGATAGTTCAATGCGACATGGTTTCAAGACAGTATGGGCAATTTTGCTAGTTGCCAGCAGCTCGATTTGCAACGCACAAGAAGGATTTGACAAGAAACCTGTCGAAGCAGAGGTTTCGATACCGACGCAAATAGATTGGACGTTTATCTTGGGTCCAAGAAGTTTGGTTCGGGCTCCTAAAGACTGGAAGCTTGAGGATTACACATCGGCCGGACAGTCCTATCAATTGTACATCCCCGAGTCATATGATCCCGATGTCGACAGCGGTTTGATTTTGTTTATTTCACCCACGAACCGCGCGATGGGAACCAAAACGCGGTGGAAGGCCGTATGTGACGAACTTGGATTTATCCTTGCTGCGCCTCACAATGCTGGCAACGACGTATTTCAACCTGTTCGAGTTAGAATCGTTATGGATGTGCTGGATGACGTACGCCGCAAGTTCGGAGTAGATCCGGATCGTACTTATGTTTCCGGGTTCTCTGGCGGTGGCCGAACCGCGTTGGCTATCGCATTTGCCCTGCCCGAATATTTTGGTGGCGTGATTCCGATCGGCGCGACCGGGGAATTGCGAAACGAACTTTGGTTGCGTGATCGTATTGTCAATCGTTTGAGCGTCGCCCATTTGATTGGGGCCGAAGATTTTAACTTTATCGAAGTCACCGAATTCCGAGGGCCGTTGATGCGATATGTTGGAATTCGTGAGAAGACTTGGGTCGTCCCGGGCTTGGCGCATGAAATACCGGAAAGCAATGTTTTGACGGAGGCGGTTGGTTGGTTGGAAGAGTCGTTGGGACAACGGCGCGATTATGCAAAAAAATACCCGGCGAGTCGCGTTGAGTCGCGGAAAGCGCTGAAAACCGTGGACCAGGCGGACGCGTTGTTTGAAGAAGCGATGGAGCGATTGGATCAAGAGGAAACATTCGTATCGGGCCAGCTGATGTTAAAAGGTATTGCGATTCGTTGGCCCGAATTGCGCGCCGGTCGGGCGGCGGCTTCCAAAACTAGAAAAGACGAATCATGGAAACTGGCAGAGTCGTCAATCATGCGAGATTATCTGTTTCAACGTACGCGCGGGTTGGATGCTTACGCGACGAAAGAAACCCATGCGGTATATGCCGATCAAAAGAAGGTCAGATTGGAGGCGGCTATCATGTCATGGTCAAACCTAATCAAAGCCGGCAAAAACCAGAAAGCCATTGAGGAAGGCACCGAACGTATTAAAGTGCTTCAAAAACTCCTGGAAGAGATCTCACCCGGGTCATCGAACAACCAGAAGTAGCCAGTTCGATCATTCGCATTTTTGACTCGAATACCGTCAATACGTCGCAATTTCCACGTCACCCCATCCGCGGGAACTCATCGTCGGTCGGTTGCGTCTAAGGGAATAATTGTGTCCGATGTATCGGTTCAATTGCTGAATCCTGCCGCGGTGGAATTCAGTCATTGGCCATCGACGGCTCATCCGCCAACGTCGGACAGCTTCATGAAATATTCGTCTGCCAATTCACGAGTCGCCTGCCGACGTCGTTTTTTCAACGAGGTAACTCCCTATGATTCTCAAATCCAGTATTGCCTGTCTTATACTTGGAGCCGCGACGGCGGGTATGCTGTCGATGATTAACAACCAGGAACCCGATGACGCGCAGCGCAAAGCCTTGTGGAAACAGGTAAAGGAAGCACAGCAAAAGGGATTGCCACAAACAGCGGTTGAAAAACTCGACCAAATCTCCGCCGGCGCGCTATCGGAAAATGATTATCCGGAAGCCATTAAAGCCATTTGCAAAAAGTTCTTTATTGAAGGCAGCGTCAACCAACCGATGGTGCCGTTTGTCGTCAAAAAAATGCAGGCTGTCATACCGGAACTGCCAGATCAGGCCCGACCGGTGATGCAAACCATCTTGGCACACTGGTTCTTCAGTTATTACAACCAAAATCGTTGGCGATTCGCGCAGCGGACCCAAACCTCACAGCCTCCGGGGGATGACTTTGAGACTTGGGATTTGCCGCGCCTGCTCAACGAAACGGAAGAGCTGTTTTCTACGGCGTTAAGTTCGGCAGATGAACTGAAAAAAATACCCATCGCCGAATACGACGAGTTGTTGATCAAAGGAAACGTCTCGGATAACCACCGCCCCACCCTGTTCGATTTCATCGCCTTCCAGGCACTGAACTTTTATTCACTCGATGAGCAAATCATACGACGGCAAAATGCTTTTGATCTGTCCGCCGACGGACCTATTTTCGCATCCACGGATCAGTTTCTGAAGTGGTCCCCGGAAACCGATGACGAAGACTCTCACATTGTCAAAGCCGTAAAGCTCTATCAAGCCTTGCTTGAATTCCACGCGGACGACGAAGATCCGGCCGCGCGACTGGACGCGGATCTCAGCCGATTACGGTTTGGGCATGTAATGGCCGTCGGCAGCGAGAAAAGTGCCCGGTACAAGGCGGCCCTTCAGCGGTTCGCCGATCGGCATGTCGATCATCCGTTGTCTGCACTGGCAATCGCCCGAATCGCCGAAGTTGTCCGCGGTGAAAACGAGTTGGTTCGAGCTCACGAAATCGCCAACCAGGGTTTGGCGCGGTTTCCAAACAGTGTTGGCGGCCGACTTTGTTTCAACATCATCAAACAAATCGAGGCGCCGTCGGCATCGGCGGCAACCGAACGGGTATGGAATAACGCGGGAGCGACAATCGACGTAACTTATCGAAATGTTGACAAAGTCTATTTTCGTCTGATCAAGTTTGATTACTTGAACTGGAAATGGGGCAACTACAATCGACCCGAATATATGCCGCACAACCAACGTCGTGCGCTAACCAAACGTCCTCATGTTGCCGAGTGGTCAGCCGATCTGCCAAAAACAGCGGATTACCAGACACGCGTCGAGCAAATTCCGGTCAATCTGGACGTATCGTCCGGCGCCTACCTGCTGCTGGCCAGTCATAACGCGGATTTTTCGGAAAACGAAAATCAAATCTCACTCAGCGAAGTTTGGGTTAGTGATCTTGCTGTATTGATGCGGACCGAGCACGGTACCAGAAACGTCGCCGGCCAAGTGTTGAACGCGTTGAGCGGCGCGCCGCTGGTCGGCGCGACCGTTTCAATTAGCGCTTGGGTTCGAGACGGCCGTAACAGCCGCGAAGTGAAACTTGCAGATGAAAAAACTGACGAGTCAGGGTTGTTTGTTGCTGAAGGGCGAGAACGGTCAAACCACCGCATCTACATTCGCTATCAAGACCAGGTTTTTGGCCTAATAGATCAAAACTACAAGTATCGAAATCGATCGACGCGACGACCCGTCGAACAAACGGTGTTCTTTACAGATCGTTCGATCTATCGACCGGGACAGCAGATCAGTTTCAAGGGAGTTTGCGTATTTTCAGATCAAAACAACAACGATTACAAGGTGCTGGCAAATCGCCGAGTTACCGTCGCATTAATGGACGTTAACAATCAAGAGGTTGAGACCCGGCAGCTGACTACCAACGAATTCGGATCGTTTAGCGGAAGCTTTTCGGCGCCGCGCGACCGGGCCACTGGACGAATGCGTTTGGACGTTAGGTCCGGACCGCGGGGTAATGGTTGGTTCCGGGTTGAAGAATACAAACGCCCAAAATTTTTCGTCGAGATGCAACCGCCCGATCAAGCATTTCGATTAAACGAAAACGTCACGGTCAAGGGCAAAGCATCGGCGTATACCGGTGCGCCTATTGATGGAGCCAAGATGACTTGGCGAGTGGTCCGCGAAGTTCGCTACCCCGATTGGTGGATGTGGCGGTGTTGGTATTGCCCACCGTCGCCTGGTGAATCGCAAGAAATTGCAAATGGAACATCAGCAACCGATATCAATGGTTCGTTTGAAATCGAGTTTACGGCCAAACCCGATTTATCTGTGCCGCGCGAGAGTGAACCCGTATTCACCTACACGGTGTACGTCGACGTCACCGATACCGCCGGTGAGACCCGTTCATCGAACCAATCCGTACGCATCGGATATACATCTCTCAAAGCCAACTTGGTAATCGAAGACTGGCAGACTGTCGAAAAGCCGGTCGAGATTTCATTGAACGTGTCAACGCTCGATGGCGAGGGTCAAACGACCACAGGATCGCTCAAAATCTACCAATTGAAACCGCCTGAAAAAGTTCAGCGGGCTCAGATCCCCGGACGCAACTATGTTTACCAGTACTTGCGATCTGACCAAAAATCCGGCCAACCCGATTTATCGCGAATCAACGCCTGGCCTCTCGGTGACGTTGAGGATGAGTCCGAGCTGACGACCGACGGCGATGGCAAAGCAACCAAGTCTGTGGAACTCGCGGTCGGCGCCTACAAAGCGGTCTACGAAACCACCGATCCAGGTGGGCAAAAGGTTTCGGCGGAAATTCCGATTTTGGTTACCGACCCTTCGAGCGAAAAATTTGCTGTCAAGGTTCCGAATTTTTTTGACGCCAAAAACTGGACGGTCGAGCCGGGGCAAGAATTTGTCGCGTTGTGGGGTAGCGGCTACGAAACAGGACAGGCGTATGTGGAACTAGAGCATCGCGGCAAAGTCTTCCAAGCGTATTGGACCGACGGCGGCAAAACGCAACATCTAATCCGACAAACAATCGATGAAAAGCACCGAGGCGGATTCAATCTTCGCGTTTCGTACGTCAAGGAAAACCGTGCCTATTTGGAAACGCGGCGGGTCAATGTTCCGTGGACAAACAAACAACTGACGATCAAATGGGAACACTTCGTTTCCAAGCTTCAACCGGGCGGACGAGAAACCTGGTCGGCCGCGATCAGCGGTCCGGGCGCCACACAAGCTGCGGCGGAAATGGTTGCTGCACTCTACGACGCTTCGCTGGACGCGTTCGCAAGTCATTATTGGCGAACGAGCTTTGGGCTGTTTTATCAAGATAATCCGTCCATCTATCTACAGTTTCAAAACGACCTCCGATATCTACAGGCGATCATCAATAACTGGCGGGCCGATCAAAAAGACGCGTCGATCATCTACCGGCACTTTCCGCCTGAAGTTGCGATGGATTGGGGTCGATTCGAAAACTTTGCAATAAGTCGGTCCCGTGGTCTCGCACGCGGCGGTGGAGGTCGATTCGCGGCCGATGGATTGGAAGCTGCCGCGGCGCCAGCTGCCGACGCGGGGGTAGCATTTGACATGGCGGGGGAAATGTCCAAGGAGGTTCCGGCACGCAGTTCGGGCGGCGAAATGGGAATCGATCCGGCCATCGATCTTTCCCAAGTCACCGCGCGAAAAAATCTTCAGGAAACGGCTTTTTTCTTTCCACATTTGACGGTCGGCGACGACGGTGTCGTGCGGATTGAGTTTGAAATACCCGAAGCGCTGACCCAATGGAAGTTTTTGGGATTTGCTCATGACGCCGATTTGCGCACCGCCTTGTTAACCGACGAAATGGTCACCAGCAAAGATCTGATGGTCCAGCCGAACCCGCCGAGATTCTTGCGCGAGGGGGATGTCTTGGAGTTTTCGGTAAAAGTATCCAATCAATCGGCAACGGCTCAATCCGGCAATGTTCGCTTGACTTTTGCCAATGCGCGGAACGAAGAGAATATGGATGCCGCCTTGGATAACGTTGATCTGGAAAAGACATTCGACATTCCCGCAGGCCAATCGAAAAGTCTATTTTGGAAACTGAAAGTTCCTGACTTTGTCGGCGCTTTGACGTACAAGACGGTTGGTGCCACAACGCGATTGTCCGACGGTGAAGAAGGATTCTTGCCCGTTCTCTCAAAACGGATCTTGGTCACCGAATCATTGCCGCTTCCAATCCGCGGTCGGCAAACCAAGACATTTGTGTTTGATCGTCTCAACATGGCGGCACAAAGTGATACGCTGCAAAGTCAATCACTGACTTTGCAAATGACGTCGAACCCGGCATGGTACGCGGTGATGGCCCTGCCCTATTTGATGGAGTACCCGCACGATTGCAGCGAGCAGGTGTTTAATCGTTTGTACGCCAATGCGCTGGCTCGTCACATCGTGACCAGCGATCCAAAAATTGAACGGGTCTTTGATCAATGGCGCGGAACCGATTCCCTCGATAGCCCGCTGGAAAAGAACGAAGATCTGCGGAACGTGTTGATTGCCGAATCGCCGTGGCTGCTTGCGGCCAAAAAGGAAAGTCAGGCGCGTCGCGATGTGGCCATTTTGTTCGACAATAATCGACTGGACAGCGAGCTGCGACGGGCTCTCAATAAGTTGGCCCAAATGCAATACACGGACGGATCGTGGCCCTGGTTTCCCGGTGGTCGTGCCAACGATTACATCACACTCTACGTAACGACTGGATTTGGTCGTCTTCGTCACTTGGGCGTCGACATCGACGTGTCCCAAGCAATTAAGTCTCTCGATCGCCTGGATAGCTGGATCGACAAAACCTATCGCGAAATCCTATCTCGCGGCAATCAGGACAAAAACAATCTGTCGCCCACAATCTGTTTGTACCTTTACGGTCGCAGCTTTTTCCTCAAAGACAAACCTGTCGACACCAAATACAAGACCGCTGTCGACTATTTTCTTGACCAAGGGAGGAAGTTTTGGGTCGAACTCGGCAATCGACAATCGCAAGGTCACTTGGCAATATCGATGAAGCGATTTGGTGATTTGAATACGCCCAAATCCATCATGGCGTCACTGACCGAGCGAAGTCTCACCGATGAAGAAATGGGAATGTTCTGGCGCGAAGGTCAGCGATCGTGGTGGTGGTATCGAGCGCCGATTGAAACTCAGGCGCTGTTGATCGAAGCCTATGACGAGGTGCTAAACGACAAAGCTAAAGTCGAAGAATGTAAAGTCTGGTTACTTAAACAAAAGCAAACGCAAAATTGGAAATCCACCAAAGCGACGGCTGATGCCGTTTACGCATTGTTGCTGCGCGGCACGGATTTGTTGGCTTCCGATCGGCTGGTTGAAGTCAAGTTGGGATCCATGGAAATTCGTCCCGAAACTGTTGAAGCGGGCACCGGGTTCTACGAGCAGCGATTTGTTCGAGCGGAAATCAAACCGGAGATGGGCCAGATCGAAGTCAAAAAATCGGACGACGGTGTAGCTTGGGGCAGCGTTCATTGGCAGTACCTTGAAGACGTTGCAAAAATCGAACCCTACGAGGGAACGCCGCTTACTCTAAAAAAATCACTGCACATAAAAAAGAACACTGAAAAGGGACCCGTAATCCAGCCCGTCACGGGGCCAGTCGATGTCGGCGATGAACTGGTGATGCGTGTTGAGTTACGTGTCGACCGAGAAATGGAATTCGTCCATCTCAAAGATTACCGCGGTAGTGGTACTGAGCCGGTCAACGTGTTGTCGCGATACAAATACCAGGACGGTTTGGCCTATTACGAGTCGACGAAGGACACGGCGAGTCACTTCTTTATCGATTACCTGCCTCGGGGCACGTATGTATTCGAGTATTCCGTTCGCGTTCAACACCGCGGGATCTACCAAACCGGCATCGCCGCGCTTCAATGCATGTACGCCCCCGAGTTCAACAGCCATTCAGGTAGCGTCGAAATCCAGGTTCAATAACAAATCGAAAAGCGTAAAGTCTTGGACCGGCGAGGACTGTCGGCAATTGTTAGCGTTTAGCTGTGCGGTCTGACTCTTTGCGCTTGTTTACGGCAATACCGATTGCGGTAACGAGAATAACACTGGCGATTGACGTCATAGTTGGGTTCCTTTGATTCTTAAATATTGAGCGTTTGTTGCATCCCGGCGCTCGGGATCAAGGCGCTGACTTCGAAAACGTAGCTTGCAGTTAGCAACTTGGGGACAAGCGCAAAGACAGAATAGTTTTTTTGAGTAACAAGCCAAATAACCGCACGAAAGGACTCGTGACCTCGTCCACTACCCTCAATTTTTATGTTGACGCGGCACTAGTCTCGCAATGTGGATCATCGCTGCCCCCGTCAAACTCCATCAAATGCATCTATTTCGTACGACTGTTAGCTTTTGATTTGGCAATCGATACAGTTTTTCCAACCCGATTTAAGCCTTGCGCGTTGCCAGCATTTGAGTGACAAGAAGGGCAATTTGGATGGGCGAGCGAAAACAGCGTTTAGGCATTGCGCGCATCCTCCCGATGATTCGGAAAGAGTCAATTGCTCGATTCGCATGCGACTAGTTGGGTATTTCAGTTGATCCGATCTTCAGCGATTGAAATTCGTTTTGAATGGAGTCGTAACATGATTTTTCGAATAACCGGCGCCGTCACCTTGTTATTGCTGATGGGGTCAAACGGATTTGCACAACAACCACAAGTGATGCCACTGGAGGATTGCCTCAAATTGAGTTGTGGGCAATATGATTGTAGCGACGCATGCTGCTCGACAGGATGCAAAAGAATTGGTCGTTGTGGACAACCGTTGGGATGCGGCGGCGCAGGTTGTGGCTGCGGTCAGGGCGGTTCGTGTGATGCGTGCGATGCGGGACGCTGCACAAGTTGTGCGTCTGATTGTTCAGGTTCATGCGGCGGTGGTTGCGCGGGCGATTGTGCTGCAACGACTTGTTGCAAAAAGTATTTTCGCACCTATTTTGGATGGAACGCGGTACAGGATTACGCGGGCGAAGTCGTTGTCGCTCCTGCAAATCTTTCTGGTTCATTCAATGAAGGCTGGAGCCTCAGTTTTGCGTGCGGCCGTTACTTCCAACCAGGCAGACGATTCGAACTGGAATTTGCCTATCGCAATAACTCGGGCGACATTTGGACCAGCACAAGTGGCCCGGTCGTCGTGCCGTTTGATGGCCAGATCAATTCGTATTCCGTAATGGGCAACGTGTTGCTCGATATCAATCGCCTGAGTTTGGGAGGTTGACGCCCTATGCCGGGGGCGGCATCGGCGTCGGTTTTTTGGAAGGTGATTTCAATGTGGGCATTCTCGATTACACCATTGACGACGCAGCATTTGCGTATCAGCTGATCGCTGGAACGTCTTTGCCCATCAACCAGAGAACCAGCGTGTTTACGGAGTACCGTTTGTTAGGAAATACCGAGGTTAATTTGTCGAGTGCGGTATTTACCGACATATTTCGATATTACTCGCACAACATTGTTGCTGGTGTTCA
>CAJHZH010000574.1_pt1 | contig 11704 bp, 5 predicted proteins | sample 9198951 | NCBI WGS metagenome assembly CAJHZH01 (sample SAMEA7708381, study PRJEB35096) | sediment metagenome | biome: marine neritic benthic zone biome [ENVO:01000025]; feature: sediment [ENVO:00002007]; material: shallow marine sediment [ENVO:03000034] sea grass bed [ENVO_01000059] ...
ATTCGAGCGGAGTATGGCGACGGTCAAATTGACCGATCCTACGACGATTTTAAATGCAAACCACGCGCATGCGGTCGTTGATATCGCTAAGTCGGTACCTGGCTTAGCGGAAAAGGCGGCGGAGCTCGGTTTGGACGGTGAACAGCTGGAGCGGGACACCTTTGAACTCTTGTTACAGGAAATCGGTGCCAGCCCGGAAACGTACATTACAGCGCTCATTCAAAAGTCGCTCGGCGCTGACGAAACAGTCGAGCAAGCACATGTTTTGCGTATGCTGGAGATCATCGACTCGATAGCTGGTGTTAATGATCGGCAGGACGGAACGCCACAGACGGCTTTCGACCCGTTGACGATCGTGCTCAAAACCCGACTCAATTCCCGTGCTGGTCAAACGGCCAATCAAATTAAGGAATGGATTTGCGATGTGGCCGACAATTCCGAAACACGTACAGAAGGGACAAAATACGCGGCCGAATGGTTCCAAAACCATCTCCGTGAAATCGCGTCGGCGGCACACGCACGCGGCGAGATCATTGACAAGAACGCGCTCAAGCTGAAGGAATCTGTACTCTTGTTCGCTAACGAAATTCCATCCAACTCGCGTTCAAATTCACGGTATTCGAAGTGGCGCAGCGAGCTTGATCGATTGCTGGTCGAGTACGGTAAGGCGAGGCTCGATCAAGTAACCATCGATTCGGTTCGGCGTCGTGCCAAGACTATTGAAGATCAAACGACCCTGTTGGCAGACAAACTCAGAGAGTTTTGGAAAGATTTAAACGTTTTGGCAAACGAGTTTGATTCTCAACCGTCCGCTTCCGATCCGCCGACTTCAGCAGGCCACTCTCAAAACGCAACTGAACATGCGCGACTGTTGCGTGACCGAATCATGAAAATGATTCCAGAATTAGTGCAAAAACTTGAAACGTCATTGGCAAACAAACTGTTTGGTAAACAGCGCGCCTTGAGTCATATGATTTCAAATGAAATCGGACCCGATCACCATCTCGCGTCTGAAATGCGCGAACTGGCAGCCGGCCTGATCTTTGATGTCTTGCACAACGTTAACCTGGAGATTCTTGGAATTGAGGAAAAAAGTTCATCGGTCGAATACATTCAACTTAAGGAATCGCTTGAGTCGTCCATACCTCGAATATTCGCAAACAATCAACAAAAACGGCTGGTCGTCGCTGTTCCGATATCTGATCAACAAGAAAAAATCCAAAATGCGCTTCGCGACAATTTCGACGAAGAGATGATTATCGCTGAAATACCTAAAGGTGAAGTCGTGGCGTGCTACGAGTTCGACGGGCATCCGATTAGTGATGTTGCCAACCGGCTCATACACGCCAGTCCAACATTCGCGCAGGCCGCGGCGCAGTTAAACACAAGGACGGACATTCAGTGGCACTCCCTAGCCTTAAACCAATCCGACTCAAGGTGATGTTGCAGGCCTCCGGTGATTGTCGCTGATCGCTCTGCGATCGGCACGTTTATTCGCGGAGCGAACAACGACTTTGGTTTCCTTGCACCAACCATGTCCTGCAACGTTACGCCAAGATTTCCTGGATGACCTTGCCGTGGACATCGGTCAGACGTCGCTCGATCCCGTTATGGCGAAAGGTAAGACGTTCGTGGTCCAGACCCAAAAGATGAAGTATGGTGGCATGGAGGTCGTGCAATGGCCGCACATCCTCGACCGCTTTGAATCCAAGCTCGTCGGTCGTGCCAAAACTGACACCTTTTTTGACACCCGCACCACCCAACCACGCCGTAAAACCGTCTGGATTATGGTCGCGCCCTTTGGCACCTTTCTGAAACATTGGCATGCGGCCAAATTCGGTACACCAAACGACCAGTGTGTCGTCGAGCAGACCGCGCTGCCGGAGATCCATAAACAGCGCTGCAACCGGCTGGTCCATAATTTCACCGTGAATGTCGTATTGCTCGCGAAGTTTGTTATGGCCGTCCCAGTTCAAAGCACCGGCGCTGGCATAGGCGCCGTTGAACAGTTGCACAAAACGAACGCCCTGTTCCAGCAGACGACGGGAAAGAATACAGTTCCTGGCAAAATCGGCTTTGATCATATTTTGCGAATCCGCTCCATACATTTTCAATATATGCGCCGGTTCGTCCGCCAGGTTCGTTAACCGAGGAACCGACAACTGCATGCGGGCCGCCAATTCAAAACTAGCGATCCGCGCCGCAAGATTGGTGTCACCGTGATTGCGATTGAAATGCGCGTCGTTCAGGGTTCTGAGCAGCGAGCGCGCGGCGCGATCGCTTTTTGGCGAGATGTGATTGGGCGGGCGGAGGTTTTCAATCGGTCGCGTGGTGCTGAACGGCGTACCTTGAAATACCGCAGGCAGAAATCCGGGACCCCAATTATTGACACTGGCTTGCGGCACGCCACGCGGGTCGGGTATGGCCACAAACGCCGGCAAGTCCTGGTTTTCCGTGCCGAGTGCATGAGTTATCCAGGCACCCATACTGGGAAAGCCATCGAGCACAAAACCGGTGGAAAGAAAGTTCTCAGCCGGACCGTGCGTATTCGATTTGCTCGTGAACGAGTGCACGAAAGCAAGTTCGTCAACCAGCGACGCCATGTGCGGAACCAGGTCCGAAATCATCTTCCCATTTTCGCCATAGGGTCGAAACTTGTACTGAGGTCTGGCCAGGTTTCCGGACGGTCCTTGGAACGTAACCGGTGGAATTTCAGCGTAAGCCTGGCCATCGCGCCGGCTCAATTCCGGTTTGTAATCCCATGTTTCCAGCTGGCTGCATGCGCCTGCGCAAAATACAACCAGCACGCGTTTCGCTTTGGCCGCGTGATGTGGCCTGCGAACCGCAAAGGGGTTTCGTGGAACCGTTTGGTGGTCCTCGGCGACCAGCATACCCTCGCGACCGAGCAAATCCGCCAAGGCAATGGCGCTTAACCCTGTCGCCGCGGAACCAAGAAAACCACGGCGGCTCATCAACGACTGGCCGTGTATTGAAATCGAAGGAACGCTCATGGCATAAACAAAAATTCGTTGCTGTTAAACATAACGCGGCACAATGTGGTTAGGCCGTGCTCAGTAACGACCTTGTTCGATGCGGTTTGCTCGGATGCTGTTGGCTCTCTGCCAAAAGCATAATAAAAAGCCGACACGATCTGCTTATCTATCGATTGCGGACTTTCTGATTTGAGGCGACTGGCGAATTTTGCGGCCTGATCGATCACAAATTCACTGTTAAACAGGTTCAACGTCTGCACCGGTGTCGTCGATTGGCCGCGCTGAGGCATCGGTTGCCCGGCGTCCGGGCAATCGAACGCTCCGAACACGGGAACTGGTTCCATGCGAATTTTGTGCGCGTAAATCATCCGGCGGAGTTCGGCCGAACTGAACGACTGCACGGGCGGAAATCCCGACAATCCACCGCGCGCTTTGAAAAAATCAAAACCCGGGCCGTACATCTGCAAATTGAGTTCGCCGCTGACGTGCAGCATGCAGTCGCGAATCGATTCGGCTTCCAGACGCCGCGACGGGAATCGCCAAAACAAACGGCAATCACCGTCGACCGACTGGGCGCGCGGATCGATGCGGCTTGACTGCTGGAATGTTTCCGATGAAAGGATCAAGCGATGAATGGCTTTTACCGACCAGCCGCTTTTGACAAATTGTCCGGCTAACCAGTCAAGCAGTTCGGGATGAGACGGCCGGGCAGCGCTTAAACCAAAATCACTTGCCGAATCAACCAGCCCGCTACCAAAGTGGTGTTGCCAAATGCGATTGACCATCACGCGCGCCGTCAACGGGTTCGAGGGATCGGTCATCCATCGGGCTAGCGCAATTCGCCGCTGTTGTTCGCTCGCTTGGTTGCCTATAGACAACTTCCCCAAAATGCGCGGAATCTGTGCTTGCACTTCATCTTGCGGCTGCTCGGGATCGCCGCGATGCAGCAAATGCGTTTTGTCGGGTTCGCGAAATTTGCCGGCATAGGCAAGTTTTGGCTCGTCCAATTTGGCTTTGCGTCGTTGCAACGATTCGAGTCGGTCCAGCAGCGTCGGCAAGTTTGCTCGTTCGCTGGGCCTCGCCTCTCGGACTAGCGACCTCGTGCGATCAACCGGCGTTCCGATCGAAACACGATCCTCAGACCGCGCCACCGTCGTCCAAATTTTGCCGTCCAGGGAAACATCGATGTGGTATTTAACGGCAAGCCGATCCTTGAATTCTCCCTCGCGATCACGCCCCCACGCGACGCAATCAATCGTCTTGGCCTCGGGCAATTCAAATTGAATCCAACCGCCACCTTTTTCATTGGAAATCCAGCTGTGACTATTGCCAAACTTACCGTCGTTGATGTGCTTGATCTGATGGATACCGGTTTCCGAGTAATTGCCCGACGAAGTCAGCCTGATTGCATCCGACTGGCCAGCAACGTTGACGGGCGAATCTCCCGGCCCAAAAATCTCGAGTTCATCGATGCATGGTTCGTGCAGATTGTCGTCAATCGTTTGTAAAACCGTGAACCGCAGGAACTTGGCGGAAATGGGTGCAAATCGTTCGATGTTGCGGACCGGATTGACCGGATCGCGGAGCAAAGGCAAGTTTGCCCATCGATCGTTGGCGGCCGCTTCCTGCAACACAATTACATCGGCCGTGAGTTTTGCGCCCGTCTCGCCACCGCGCAGGACCAGCCTGGTTGATTTGGTCCAATCGTGCAGGCCCACGTCCTTCAACCCGCTCCACAACGGCGCGAATTCCGACTCGCACGACGAATTGTCTGCAAACCGGCGCTGATCGATTCGAGCAATTTCTGTTTGATCGTGTTTGGTCTCAAGATCACCATCCCGATCAACCAAGTATCTCGCGTCGCTGGTGTGATCTTTACCGTCCTGCAGACCCCATGAGATCCACGTTCGATATCTGCCGGCAACACGCGGCCTCCAAGAGAGAACATCTTCGCCCGCTACATTATTCCAATGGGTATAACGACCTTGACTGAGATTCGCATACCGATCTGCGCTACCCGTATCGTTTTTATATCCGCGCTGCGTACCTTCCGGATTGGCCCCATGACCAATTTTTGTCTTGTGAGGTGACACATGTTCCATGTCCTCGTCATCGATGATCAGCGTGCGACCGGCAAAAGCAGCCGGCTCGAAACGTCGAAGCACAACCTTGAGCTTTTCAATTTGCGGCGCAAGTTTTCTCGATTCCACCTGTCTAGATTTTTCAGTCTCGTCGTAAATCCGGCGATCGCCATATTCAACGCCCGCAAAAAAAGCTTGCATGGCGTAGTATTCCTTTTGGGTAATCGGATCAAATTTGTGGTCGTGGCACCGGGCGCATCCGATTGTCAGACCGAGGAAGGTGGCACTGGTGCCAACTATAATTTCATCCAATGAATCCTGACGCGCCAGGCGTTTCGATGCTTCGTCCTTGCCGATTTGACCAGGCAGTAACACCGGCGCAGCGACCAGGAATCCCGTCGCGGCATCTTCGCCCTCTGAATCGCCTGCCAGCTGTTCAAACACAAATTGGTCGTATGGCTTGTCATCGTTGAGTGCCTGAATCACGTAGTCCCGATACCGCCAGGCGTGCGGCCGCGCGGTGTTGACTTCGAACCCATGCGTATCCGCATATCGAACGACGTCCAGCCAATGCTGGGCCCAGCGCTCGCCATAGCGTGGACTGGACAACAAAAAATCTGCTAGTTCAGAGACGGATCCCGGATCCCTGGTGATTTTCGTTCTCCAGCGTTGCAATTCGGCGGGCGTCGGCGGAAGACCGTGCAGATCGAGAAACATTCGTCGAACCAGCTCGTACGGCGCCGCCGGTGGCGCGGGGTCAATCGACTCCCGCTTCAGCCGCCTTCGAACAAATGCATCGATGGGGTTGGCATTGTCGGAATCGGGTGTGGAAACTTCGTCGATCGGTTGAAACGCCCAATGTTCACGCGGGTTTTGCTGTGCCCGCTCGCCCAGTGGCCACTGCGCACCGCCAGCGATCCAACCGCGCAGCCGTGAAATCTGTCGCGCGGTTAACGGGTCACCTTCGGGTGGCATTCGTTCCGCTTCGTCGGCAGCCGATATCCGCTGGAGAATTAGACTGTTGTTGACGTCATCTAGATCGACGACGCTGCCGCTGTCACCCCCCTGGCGAATCAAGCGTCCCGAGTCCAGACGCAATCCCGCTTCTTGCTTAAGCGGTCCATGACACGCATAACAGTTCGCTCTGAGGAGCGGTTTGATTTCGTTCAGATAAATCTGGACCTGCACATCGTCCGCGGACACGGCACCAACAAGGCAACCCACTACGCATAGCCAGAAGCCAGGCACACGGAAACACTGAGGCGCCGCGCCCGGTTGTCGACCAGCTGATTTGACGACATATCGCATAAGCCTAAAGCATAATTCATCTACTTAAGGTGTGTCTACTTTGCCCGATAAAATCGCACACGGTCCAGCGACTCCCGATTCAGCTTTTAGATCCGACCGCAGCAGGGGAATCCGTGCGGGCAAGCGTAAAACCGGGCAAGCGAACCAATTCGCCGCCCTTGAGTGTCGACTCGTGAGCACAAATGCCGACGCATGTCCAGTTAGCACTGGTAACCGCATCGGGCCAAGGGCCTCGACCCTCGACCAGCGCGCTGACGAACTCGTGAACCAAGTGAGGGTGCGATCCGCCGTGACCGCCACCTTGAACAAACGACAGGTGCTCAGCATCTTGGATTGACTGTGTGAAACGTTGAATCTCCGTTGGCAGCCTCTCCGCGAAATCCGGCACGGTAATCCGCTGGGGAATTTCCGGTTCCGGTTTCTTGGCAGTGTGCAGCACGTGTTGTTCGCCTTCGATCAGCGACCATTCAAATGATTTCTTCGTACCGTAAACGTCAAAGGATTCACGATACTGTCGCGCCGTATCAAACAAAAATCGCCAATTGTGAGCGGCGACATCCATATGTTGGATTTTGATGTGGCACGATTCGACGGCAAATTTGTTGCCAGACTTTTCAGCAATTGCGTCGTTGATTTTTCCCGATCCAAAGCAAGAAACATATTCCGCCAACCCGTTCACCAAGCCAAGTATTGGGCTGACGACATGCGTGGCGTAGTGCATGGGAATCATTCGTTCCCAGTATTCCGGCCATCCCTCCATATCTTGAGGGTGCGAGGCCTGCATGTATTGAATCTCGCCCAACTCGCCTTGTTCATACATTTCCTTGATAAACAAAAACTCTCGACTGTAAACGACGGTTTCGGCCATCATGTATTTCAATCCCGTCTGCGCCACCAGATTACAGATTTTTTCGCAGTCATCAATGGTTGTTGCCATCGGCACGGTGCACAAAACGTGTTTGCCGGCATTTAGCGCCTCGATTGTCATCCAGGCGTGATCTGGGATCGGGCTATTGATGTGAACGAAATCGACACGGGGATCTGAAAGGACGTCTTCGTAGCTGGTGTACCGCCGGTCTACGTTAAACGCATCGCCAACTTTGTTGAGTTCCGATTCGTTGCGCCGGCAAATGGCGTACATGTTGGCCTGGGGATGATTTTGATAAATGGGAATGAATTCCGCACCGAAACCCAGCCCAATTATTGCGACGTTTACTTTATTTTCTGACATGATCGTCTCTGTCTACCAAAACCCATTTCTCATTCACAACAAACTCAATTTTCGATTGCGATTCTAAACGCTTACGGAACTTCTTGCCAGTTTCCGCAGCAACTTCGTATCGTATATCGAAGGGCGGCAATCGCCTTGTTTGATTTGCCAACTTAAAGCAGTTGCGTGGCGATGTCGGCCAGGGGAGAGCGCTCACCCTTTTCCAAGGTGATGTGGGAATAGATTGGCTGTCCGACCATGCGGTTGATCAAGTGGCTGAGGCCGTTGGACAGCGTGTCGAGATAGGGCTGATCGATCTGATTGATATCGCCGGTGAAGACAATCTTGGTGCCTTCGCCGGCGCGGGTGATGATGGTCTTAATCTCGTGCGGCGTGAGATTTTGCGCTTCATCGATAATAAAAAACATCTTTTGCAGGCTGCGACCGCGAATGTAGGACAGCGGGGTAATGACCAGCCGCTCACTTTCGAGCAGTTCTTTAATCCGCACAGCATTCGGGTCGTTGTCCTTGAATTGATGCTTGATCACATTCAGGTTGTCGAAAAGTGGTTGCATATACGGATTGAGTTTTTCCTGAATATCACCCGGCAAGAACCCGAGATCGCGATTGCTAAGCGGAACGATCGGTCGCGCCAAGAGAATCTGTTGATAGCGCGCTCGATTTTCCAATGCCGCGGCAAGTGCCAACAGCGTTTTGCCCGTGCCGGCTTTGCCCGAAAGAGTCACAAGCCGAATGTCGTCATTAAGCAGTGCTTTCAGTGCGAACGCCTGTTCCGCATTGCGCGGTTTAATTCCGTATGCCGACAATTGATGAATGCGGCGAAAGGTCTGATCGCTTGCCGAATAGGTAATTAGTGTAGATTTCGACCCGTTTCGCAGCACAAAATATTCGTTTGCCACGGGCGATACGATGCGCGGCAAGTCGGTGGCCTGGACAATTCCGCCGCCGTCAAAAAACGGATCGATTTCTTCCGTCGGCGCCCCGTCTATAATCCGTTTTCCCGTGTAGAGTTTGTCAAAGCTCTCTAGTTTGTCCGCTTCGTAATCCTCGGCTGTGACCCCAACCGATTTGGCCTTCATCCGAAGGTTGGTGTCTTTGGTTACCAGTATCACTTGGCAATTTGAATGCTTTTTTTGCAGTTGGTATGCCGTGTTGAGAATCCGGTGATCGGGCAAATCCTGCATGAATGCAGACCGCATTCGCTCGTCCATCGGACCGCCAATCACAATTCGGATGTTCCCCAGATCCAGACCGCGCTTGACACCTGATTCACTGAGAATCGGACCGGTTAAATCGTCAAGCCTTCGTAGGAACTGGCGGGCCTGGAAATGAATGTCCTCGTTGCCGCGTTTGAATTTGTCGAGTTCCTCGATCACCGTAATCGGAACGGCGATGTCGTTGTTTCCGTACGCTTCGATACAATTGGCGTCGTGCAACACGACGTTGGTGTCGAGTACGAACAGTTTGAGTTGATTCGCGATCACGCGTCAGAAAACTTTTACGCGAGGGCCTGAAGATGTGTCCTTGAGGTCGATCAGTTTACCGGTCCTTGCGGGTTGATTGAATACGAAACGGCGATGAAACGCCTACGCCAAAATGGAATAAACTTTTGCTCGCTAGCTTTGCGAGGAACCCCCCCGGCCCCCCTTTGAAAAAGGGGGGAGACGAGAATTGCGGGGCCAGAATACGTTGTCGACATAGCCTTGGATCGACGAATCGTCATCGGCTAGCTCGAGCCGGCGGGCTGCCAGCAGAGCAAATTCGCGCTGTTGCTCTACACCCAAAAATCTCCGATTAAGTTTATTTGCGACGACGCATGTCGTGCCGCTTCCGGCGAAAGGATCAAATACAAAATCACGCTCGCGAGAACTGGCCAGAATCAGTTTGGCCATAAACTTCTCGCTTTTCTGGGTCGGGTGATCCGTGTTCTCAGGCATCGACCAAAATGGAATCGAGATGTCTGTCCACAGATTGGACGGATGGGTATCGCGATAGTTTCCGCTATCGGATTCTTGCCAGTCCTTGGGCCGGCGTTCCGGATCTCGATATGGTGCGATAACCGGTCGGCGTTGCTTGACAGCGTCGACATTAAAGTAATATTCATCGCTTAAGGTACAAAACCATACGTCTTCGCTGGAATTTTTCCAATTCGATCTGGCACCGCGACCTTTTTCCCGTTCCCAAGTAATTCGATTGCGGATCTTGAAGTATTTGGCAGCTGTTTCGTAAATCGAGTGGCTAGTGTGCCAATCGCCGCAAATGTAAATGGTGGCCGTTCTTTTCAAGAGCGGAACAAATTGCTGCATGTTGTGATCTAGCCACGTCGAATAGTCCGGCCTCGATCGTTTTTTGAACTGTGCGTTTCCAAATGTTTTGGCGAGATTGTACGGTGGATCTAAGAACAGCAGGTCGATAGATTGCGACGGGAGTTTTTTCGCCCACACAATGCCATCGCCGCAGGCAATGCCTGTGGGTACTGGACCCCCGACGCTAAATTCAGTTAAGAGACTTGCGCTTAGTCGCCTGCGATCAGCTTCCGTAAGCTCAATCGTTCGATTGCGGGGCGCTCGTTTTTTGGGAACGATTGACATGGGGCCTTATCACCGTCGTCGAAGGCAATACTAATTAAAGCAGGTTTGTCAAACGCGGCTAACCCCCTTGGCGAAGGATGAAGGACGAGAAAAAATAATTTGGCGGGTTTCGTCCTTTGGCCTTAGGACTTCGTACTTCGCATGAACCCCCCTAACCCCCCCTTTGGAAAGGGGGGGGGATCTTAGGACTCTTTTTGGCGTTTACAGCCAGTTTTAACGGCCCTTGCGATCGACAGGCGGAATGGCACGGCCAGAGGTCCAAGGGACTCCGGCTTCGTCGAGCGCGGTTTTAAGGTTCTCAAAGTCGTCATCGAGAACCGATTGGACCTCGCTACGAACCTCGCCGAACTCCTCGAGTGCGATGTCGTATTGCTGTCGATTGGTTTGAGTCGGTCCATATGACTGACGCAATGTACTAAACAAGGCATTTGAAACTCGGCTGGAAATCGAGGGTATGGTTTCGGCACTACGACTCGATTTGGTTGAATCGCCACTTAACTTCTCGCCGGCATCCATAAGTTTCAGTTCAACCGCACGCGCCTCGTCCATCAACGACAACGGCGTTCGGCCATCGCGAAGTACGTTTTTAATGGCGCGAACCGATTCGACCGCTTCGTTGATCGTCGTTTGCAATGCCGTTACCGATTGCTGCAGTTTGGCAACCTCGAATTGGTAGTCGAGGACTCCTTGCCGGTCAGCGAGTTCCAGACTCGGGTCGATAATCGACTCGACTTCAAATTCTGACGGACCGCCAAGTTGAGTCGTCTCATCACCAATTCGTTTATAGGCGGTTACCTGGTAGGTACCGGGGACGACCATCGGGCCGCTTCCGCCGCCAAAGAAACGTCGTCGACCGCCTCCGCCGCCAGCAGAAAATGGCGCGTATCGAAGATTCCAGCTGATACGATGAATGCCACTGGAAGACGGACCCGTGATACGATCGACGACATTGCCGTTTGAGTCGGCGATTTCGAAGATCACAACCGGTGCGTCTTCACGGTTTTCCGCTTTGATCGCGTCCCAACCCGGATACGGATTATCTTTATCGGCCTTTTTATTCTTACCTTCTTTTTCCGTACGTTGCTGTTTCTTCGTCTTTAACGAATCGCGCAAGTAGTAGGTGAACACAGCACCAAACGGTGGATTGGCCGCATTGAAATAACTGTCACCTTGAGAACCCTTCAGCCCACCGAGCTTGTCTTCGGGCACGTACAACAGCGCCTTTTTGACCGGGAACATCTGAAACTCGTTCTTCAGACTTTCCTCGCTGATCGCGCGAAGCGGCGAATAGTCGTCCAACACAAAGAACCCTCGGCCGAATGTCGCCGCGACAAGATCGTTTTCTCGTCGCTGAATTTCAATGTCCCTCACAGACATGTTGGGCATCCCGGCCGAGAGCTTAATCCAGTTCTCTCCACCGTTAAGAGAGGTGAACACACCGAATTCAGTTGCCAGGAATAACAGGTTGGCGTTCTCGTGGTCCTGGTTGATTCGCCAAAC
>CAJHZH010000075.1_pt1 | contig 11680 bp, 9 predicted proteins | sample 9198951 | NCBI WGS metagenome assembly CAJHZH01 (sample SAMEA7708381, study PRJEB35096) | sediment metagenome | biome: marine neritic benthic zone biome [ENVO:01000025]; feature: sediment [ENVO:00002007]; material: shallow marine sediment [ENVO:03000034] sea grass bed [ENVO_01000059] ...
CGACGTACAAACAACTCGAAGGAGTCGCGGTTGCAACTCAGGGCTGGGCTTCGTCCGAGGAGGCAATTGCCGAAGTGAGTTCATCGCTCGAACGAAGTCAGCTTGACACATGACTATCAGGGCAAACTTACGACGATGCAGGACTCAATAATCTCATTCTTTGATGAACTCGGCCGCACGATTCGCGTCGTTGACGCACTGGACATTCTCGTGGTATCCGTGTTCTTGTATGCCGGTCTGGTTTGGTTTCAACGCACGGCATCACGCGGTGTATTGGTCGGAGTCGCGGCGCTTGGAGTTGTCTACTTTTTGGCTCGCGGCCTGGACATGTATTTAACGTCACTGGCCTTTCATACCACCTTTGCGATTTTGGTGTTCGTTCTCGTAGTCGTATTTCAGGAAGATCTTCGGCGGATGTTTGAACGGCTCTCGGCGCTGCGATCGGTCCGGTTCCGGTCAGGGCCCGATGCGTTAATCAAAGTGGATGAATTGGTCGAGTCGGTGTTTAAGATGGCGGAATCGAAAACTGGAGCGTTGATCGTGTTACAGGGAAAGGAATCACTTGAACGGCAAATAAACGGAGGAATCGCGTTGGGTGGTCGGTTTAGCAAACCCTTGCTGTACAGCATTTTCGATTCTCGGACTCCCGGCCATGATGGCGCCGTGATCATTCAAGCCGGTCGAGTCGAACACTTCGCGGCGCACCTTCCGATTTCCAAAAACTCACTCGAAATTGCCGGACGCGGCACGCGGCATAGCGCTGCCCTTGGACTTTCGGAACGTTCAGACGCCTTGACCATTGTGGTTTCCGAAGAAAGAGGTGTCGTCAGCGTCGCTGAGTCGGGCAAGCTAAAAGAAATGGCGACTGCTGCAGATTTGAAACATAACTTGGACAAATTTCTGGCCTCGACCTTCCCCGTGGCGAAACAAAGCTCTTGGAAACGATTCTTACTTCAGCATGTCCAACTGAAGATTCTGGCCGTGACGATTGCCGTCGTGGCGTGGTTCGTAATCGCATACGATCCAAACACGGTGTACCGGACGTTTGTTGTTCCGATTGACTATCGTAATTTTCCGGCAGGAATGGAGCTCGACGAGAACGCTCTTCCTCCGACGGAAGCGCGGATGACGCTGTCCGGATCGGATCGAAACTTTCGATTCCTGGAGCCGAGCAGTCTTAAAATAACACTCGACTTGGCTGACGCGCGTCTGGGACCTCAGAGCTTTTCCATTACCGAACGGAATATCCGGCTGCCTAACAAGCTGTCGCCATACCGCATCGAGCCAAGAACCATCCGCATGAGTCTTCGCCCACAGTCGCCGGAAGAAAAAGAAAGCAACCGCAAAAAAAACAAGTGATTAATATGTCGCAACGCGGCTAGTCAATCCATGACATAAACATGGTTGCGAAACCCAGAAATGATGCAAAGCCCACGATATCCGTGACCGTCGTCAAGAAAATCGCAGCGGATTGGGCCGGATCGCGTCCAACGGCTTTCAAGAAAAGCGGGATGACGGCGCCCGACAAGGAGGCCGCGGCCATGTTAACGACCATTGCCAGGCCAATCACCAAGGCTAATCCAAACGCGGCGTGCACGGCGTCCCCGGCAACCGAACGCCAAGCGAAGACAACCGCCGCGGTAACCACGGCGACGGCAACTCCGTTTATGATCCCACCAGCCAACTCCTTCCCAACCACTCGCTTGTTGTCGCCCGGAATGATCTCACGCAATGACAGGCCGCGCATGACAACCGCCAGCGATTGGGAACCCGTATTGCCACCCTGTCCTGCCACAACAGGCAATAACACTGCCAGAGCTGCGACTTGGGCAATCAGATCCTCGAAAACACCGACAACGGCCGCTGCCATGAAGGCAGTCAACAGGTTCACGTACAGCCAAGGTAGTCGGGATCTGACGACCATGCTGACGGGTGAAAGCGCGCGTTCGTCGGCGCCGGCGCCCACAATTCTTTGTAAGTCTTGGAACGCCGCGTCCTGGCCGGCTTGCAGTGCCTCGGCGTGTTTGACAACACCAATCAAACGGCCTTCAATATCGACAACGGGAAGCGCCAGAAAACGATGTTCGCGCATCAGTCGTACCACTTCGTTGCCATCCATTGTGTCCGGAATACTCACAACGTTGCGTTTCACAATCGGTTGGATCGAGTCACGAGGCGCTGCCAAAAGTAGATCGCGCATATTGATCACGCCGCACAGCCGACCGCTCCGATCCGTCACGTACAGGTAAGGTAACGCCGCGCCAGGAGTCTGACGAATCGCCGAGATGGCCTGCTGAACCGTGAAGTCAATTGCCAGTGACGCCACACGCGGCTCCATAATCCCGCCAGCCGTGTCAATCGGGTATCGGGCGAGCTCAAGTATCGAGCGGGAGACGTTTTCCGGCAAAGCACTTAAAAGCTGCTCGCGATGGGCGACGTCGAGTTGATGAAATATTAACGATGCAGCCCGCGGCGGCATCGCCCGCAGCAACTCGCCGGCGCGCGCCGCGTCGAGTTTGGTTATTAACGGCGTCGCCGCATGCGGACTGATTCGCTCCAGCAAGGTCACTGCCACCCTGGGCGGCAACATCTTGAAAATTCGAGCTCGTTCGGAAGGATCGAGGGTCTCAAATGCGCGTGCCGCATCTTCTGGATGAAGCTCGAGAAACGTCCGCAACAATGATTCAATGGGTTTCATATCATCATCTCGGTTTCATGGCAGTTGCATGGCAAACAGCCGAATCTCATAAACAGTTCGGCGACGCGATTCGACGGCGTCCGGAAACGCCTCTGCCTGTCCGTCTGACTCATGTGTCGAAAGCCCGCGCGACCTCATTTGGATGTTACTCGACAGAAAATTTCGTAACAAGTTTTTCAGCGGTCTCATCGTTTATTCCAAGGAAACTCGGCCGTTGTCAATACATCCGATCGCTGGCCACAATCGATGGGTCAGAAAAATCAAATTGTTTGCGTGCGATTGCCGGCGACAGGCGCGACTGCCATTCCGGCTAGTGATTAGCAGTTGGCCGCTCGCTACAAGCCGTTCGCACCGCGCGAATAAAACAGACTAATATCGTTATCACGGTCAGCGGAATCACAAACCCGGTCATAATCATCACAAACGTTCGAGTAATCGGGGTCTGCGACGCGGCGAGCACTAAATAAGTCAGGTAGGCGACGTAGTACCCAAAAAACAAGAAACCTTCCCACCGCGCAATCATGTTGCCGGTAAAGAAAATCGGCAAGCAGGCCAAAGATACGGCGAGCATGATCGGTATGTCAAACCGCAGCGCGGCGTCAGAAACTCCGATCCCGCTAGGGGCCACAAGGCTGGAAATTCCCAACACGCAGAGAATATTGAAGATGTTGCTTCCAACCACGTTCCCCACGGCGATGTCGCGCTGTCCGCGCAGGCTGGCGGTGATTGACGTTACGATTTCCGGCAGCGATGTGCCAATGGCCACGATGGTTAAACCGATGATCAGATCACTCACCCCCAGCCATCGCGCGATTTGAATAGCGCCATCAACGAGCCAATTAGCACCGAAGCCGAGCAAGACTAATCCCAGCACGACCAAGCCCAAATTTACCGGAACACGGGGACGGCCTGGCGCGGCTAGCTGCTCGGCAAATTCTTGTTTTACATCATCTGATTCTTGTTGGCTGACTCGGACCAGCCACAGCGTGTATGCCACGAGCGCCGCAAACAGAATTGCGCCATCCAACCGATCGAGTGTGCCGTCCAGTGCCAACAGAAACATTGCAAAGCTGACAGTGACCATAAATGGCACGTCCAATCGAATCAGTTGGCTGACGACCACCAATGGGCAAATCATGGCCGACATGCCCAGAATCAATAGCACGTTGGCAATGTTGCTGCCCATCACATTGCCAACCGCGATATCTGCATTGCCGCTAAAAACAGATTGTACGCTGACCGCCAGCTCAGGCGAACTAGTCCCAAACGCAACGACGGTCAGTCCGATGATCAGTGGGCTGATTCCAAGTGTGGCGGCCAACGCGGACGCGCCACGCACCAGCGCTTCGCCTCCGAGGATTAGTAACACCAGGCCAGCTATGATGGATACGGTGGGCAACGCTTATACTTCCATGGGATAGGCTGCCAACGAGCAGCTGAGTCATCACTTGTCATCTTGTCAGCTAATTTCATCAACTTCTCTGTTGCATTTTCTGGCTGAACAATAATTGAACCGTTTGATTACATTTTTAGCGCGGATGACGTGCCGCTATCAACTGAAATCGCCCGTTTGTCTAATGCCGGGCTGTCTCAATTTAGTGGCACAGACTTTGCATTATCTTCCACAAGGTGGAACAGGTGTCCACCGCAAACCGAACCTCTATCTCAAATACATGGCGTACTCGAAAATTACAAAGTAAAGTGTTTGACCTGTTGTGGGATCTTTTCGGCATACTATCCGTCATCTTGTATTTGTTTGGAATGGCGTTGGCGCCGTTTTTGATGCAGTTGTCCAACTAACTTCATTGACGAACGTGTGGCGCGACAGCTTGCACTACATCTAGTCGGTTCTGCGCCTTTTGTCTTCATTTACAATGGAACCGTCAGCATCCTTTTTCTCAAAAAACTCGTGTTTCCGTCGCCGCGCTACTTCCTGCATATCGACAGCAGCATCAACTTCATCAACGATTTCCTCACCCAGTAATGATTCCATGACGTCCTCGAGCGTAACGATTCCGGTGATGTCTCCATACTCATCAACCACGCCAAACAAGTGCGTGCGTTTCTTGAGAAACGAACGAAGTAATACGTGCCCTCGAGTTTTTTCCGAAACGTAAAGCAAGGGACGGCAAATGGACTCGAGCGTCTTATCGAATTCATCGTTAGCCAATCCATTCAAAATATCTCGGCTGAATACAAATCCTTTCCAGGATTCTGGATGTTCCCTATCAAAAATTGGAACTCGAGTATGAGTCCATCGTTTGATTTTTTGTGATACTTCGCGCAAAGTCATATCCGAGGCAAGTTTGAACACAACGGGACGTGGCGTCATGATTTCTCGCGTTTTGACCTGATCGAGTCGCAGTACGTTACTGACCATCTCGGCCTCGTGGGGCATGATACTGCCTTCTTCGGCGCTCAATACTGCCAATTGTTGGACTTCTTCTTCCGGTGCTGCCAATGTTTCACGCGGTTTAATCAAATCGGAAAGCCGCTGAATAAACCAGATAATTGGAGACAACAATTTGATGATCCAGGTCCACGGCAGTGCCAGTGCTGATGCGATCTGCCGGTTGTAAACAACGCCCAGGATTTTTGGGGTGATTTCCGATATAAACAGCACACCAAGCGTAAAAAAAAGCGAAAACCACAACAGCGACGATTCGCCGAACAGGATTCGGGCCTGGGCCCCGGCCACGGCAGCGCCCGCGGTATTTGCCGCCGTGTTCACGATGAGAATCGCGGAAATCGGGCGCTCCATGTTTTCCTTGAAGTGCGTCAAGGCCAAACCAGCGCGGCTGCCTGCGTCCGTCATCGTGCGAACATAAGGCAGCCGCACCGCGTATATCGCTGCTTCACTGAGTGAGCAAATCGCCGACACTACCAACACGACGAGCACGGAAATAATGAATACGGTCATGACTTACTTTCATTTTTGAACCTTTGACATGAGCCTGATATTCAGATTAATGCCAACAAAACACAAGCAGACGGTTCAGCCACTCAAGACAGCTTTCGGTACTATGGGATGGCGTCCTCGCGTTCCTCACGATTGTCGTCCGAGTCGAACTCTGTCGACTGGTAGTGTGAATCGACCTCTCGATCCCAATCTGAATTAGCCACATCAGGCCAATCTTGCTTGTCGAACCCCGGAAGATTTTCCAGCTTTTCGCGTGATGTATCGACGACAAAATAGTGTTGTTTTTCGTCATGCACGAAGGAGAAATCTTCCCACGGTACAGCGAAGAACTTGTCGCGAAAGCCAAAGATCCCTCCGAAGGACAAAACAGCGTAAGCCACGCGACCGGTTTCAATATCAATTACAACTTCTTCAATTTCGCCGGCATTTTTATGATCTGGCGTTTTGACGGGTATGCCGATTACGTTTCCCGACCGAAATACTTTTCTAACCTTGACTTCCATTGCATGCTCCATGATTTGAGGCAGTGAATTTGCGGACAGCGAACAATGCCGCCGCAATTAACTGAAATCGTGGCAGCAATAAATGTGCCCCTGCTAAATCCCGTGTAGCCCTGTTGATGCCCGACCAAAAAATGTACGCGCGGTACAGGTTTCCGTCACCGCCGCTGGCCGGGTCGAAACCGAGGGCGGGCGATGGGTCGAGCCGGCGTGAACGTCGAGCAAGAATTTTTGCTGTGGCATGGTTGGCACAGTCTTTGCATCAACGCTTTTTTTCCGTACCCAAACTGGCTCACATTAATTGGCCGACATAGCCGACGTGACAAATACAGGCGCGACGCGTCTGAAATGCGCGTCAGATTTTTTTTGGCATACCCGTTTTACTCGCTCGTTGCTTGCAGATTCTTGTCAAACCGCCAGGTCCATGAAAGTTGCCATCGTTTACAATCGACTTAGCCGCCGGGTGATCAATCTTTTCGGCTTGCCAAATCGTGAAAAATACGGACAGAAGTCCATCAAGCGCATCACCGACGCTCTCAAGACAGGTGGCCATCAGGTCGCGGCGTTTGAAGGCGACAAGGATCTGATTGATCGACTCGAAGAGTTCATGCCGCGTGTAACCAAGGGCGAGCGTCCGGGCATGGTCTTTAACCTCTCTTACGGAATCCAGGGACAAGCTCGATATACGCACGTCCCCGGGATGCTGGAAATGATTGGGCTCCCTTATATCGGATCGGGACCGTTGGCCCATTCGTTGGCTTTGGACAAAGTTGTTTCCAAAATGATATTTGTGCAGCGCGGTATCCCCACGCCAGAATTTGCCGTTCTCGATGGACCTGATTTTGAGTTGCCCGACATCGATTTCCCGCTGATCGTAAAACCGAAAAACGAGGCGGTTTCGTTCGGAATTCGCATTGTCGAGAATGCGACTGAACTTCGCGCAGCAGCCGACGCAATTTTTCAAGAGTTTGCCCAACCAGTGTTAGCCGAGCGTTATATCACCGGCCGAGAAATCAATGTTGGTTTGTTAGGCAACAACCCAACGGAAGCTCTTCCTCCTGCCGAGATTTTATTCGGCAGCCAGGGTCCCCAGATTTACACGTGGGAGGACAAGACGCACAAAAGTGGTCGAGAGATTCGTGTGGAGTGTCCCGCAAAGCTTAATCAAGAGATTGCCACGCAAGCTCAAGATATTGCCAAGCAGGCCTTCAAGGAACTTGGCTGTTACGACTGCGCTCGCGTCGACATGCGCCTAGATCCCGAAAATAATCTTCACGTGTTAGAAGTGAACAGCTTGCCAAGTCTCGGGGAACACGGTTCGTACGTTCAGGGAGCCGCTGCGGTGGGGCTTGATTTCAGTGGCCTGGTCAATCGTCTGGTGGATATCGCCGCAACACGATACTTCGGGATTCCAAGTCCCCCCGAAGTAGCGCCGCGACAAGCAAGCGCGAGTCAACGCATCTTTAGCTTTCTGTCGTCAAGACGTGACATGATTGAGCGAGAAGCGTCCGCCTGGACGGCGATCAGAAGTCGAACTTCGGATCCCCTTGGCGTTGAAGATGCCCATCAACGTCTCGACAAGGAAATGACCAGGCTTGGGTTGCGACCGGTCAATGATTTGATCGATGATCGCGTGGCCTGGACGTGGCAGTCACCTGCCGGAATGCAAAATGGCACGTTGCTAATCGGACATCTTGACGTACCGATCGACCCGGAATTGGCGACGCAAATGTTTCGTCGCGAGCCGGAGTGGTTGCACGGAGAGGGCATCGGAACTTCACGAGCACCATTGGTGTCGATGTTGTTTTCGTTACGGGCTCTCAAACGGGTCGGGCGCATCAAGAAAATACCGTTTGGCGTGCTGTACTACGCCGATGAAGGACAAGATTGCCGATACAGCGCTCGCCTAATCGAGCAAGCGATCGGGCGCGTTAAACAAGTGATTGTGCTGCGTCCTGGTAACATAGGAGACTACATTGTTACGACGCGCCGTGGCCAGAGGGTATACAGGATTCTTTTCGAAGGAACTCCTGTACGACTTGGAAAGCCCTCCAAAAAAGCGGAAGTTTTGCCGTGGGCATTCGAAAAGCTTGAACGTTGTTTTGAATTATCGTCAAAGAAAGACCGCGTGTCTGTCTCGGCCATCGATATCAAGACCGCTCATATGCCAATGCTGCTTCCGCATCAAGTATCCGCGACATTGTTGGTGAGCTACCCCGATGAATCGATGGCCGAGACGCTTGAGCGACAAATCCGTGACGTGCTGAACGGTAAAGGCATTTCAACCAGCGTTCAATTGCGCTCGCGACGGCCGCCCATGAAAGAACGTCGAGCCTCGAGGGTTCTGGCTGAATCGTTTGAAAAGCTTGCCTCGAAATGGGAGATTCAACTAAAACGTGAATCCTCCGTATGGCCTTCGGTCGGAGGATTGGTGCCGCCAAAAACGGGGGTAGTGTGTGGGATGGGGCCCGTGGCCCGCGATATCTATACGCCCGATGAATCGGTAGATCGCATTAGTCTGATCCAGCGTACGATTTTGTTGGCCGAATTTCTGAATGAACAGGCTTAGTCGCGACAAACATGTCCAATCGCAAAGTCCAGATTCTCGTCGATACAGATCAGGTTGAATTGGGGGGTTCGCGGGTCGTGGAACCTCAGAGAGTCGGCGCATCAAAACACGGGATGATTGCAACACAGCATCATTGTGCAACCGATGCCGGCAAGGAGATTTTGGAAGCCGGAGGAAATGCCATCGATGCGGCTGTCGCTGCCGCACTGGCTTTGGGCGTTTGCGAACCGGCTGCCTCGGGACTTGGAGGCCAGACGATGATGTTGATTCACATTGCCGAGCCTCGTCGTACATTCGCTTTGGATGGCTCGTCACGGGCGCCTAACCGTGCCAATGCCGAGTTATTTCGTAACGCGAGTACGCGTCTCCGTGGGCACCGAGCCACCACCGTGCCTAGTACGCTGGCCACCTTGGATTATGCCCGTCGAGAATACGGCAGCATGCCTTTAGCTGAACTAATGCAGCCATCAATTCAATTAGCGGCCGAAGGCTTCCCAATCAGCCCTTTAAAAAATCGCCTCACCAAACGCGAGCTCAAGCCACTAAAATCCGGTACTGCCGCGCCCCTGTTTTTGAACAATAGCAGTCGGCCGTATCCGATCGCCACCCAATTCACCCAACCAAATCTCGCGAATACCTATAAGCGGCTGGCGAAAAAGGGTGTGGAGGACTTTTACCACGGTCAGATAGCCAGGCAAATTCATCAGGACATGCAGGAGCACGACGGTTTGTTGCACAAGGATGACCTTGCACAGATTCCGCATCCGATCGAACGAAAACCTGTCGCCTGCCACTTCGAGGGTTTGCGAGTGATGACATTTCCACCACCAGGCGCCGGCCGAACCTTAGTGGAAATGTTGAATATCTACGAAAATATTCCAGAGGAATTGCACTCTCCAGATACTCCGAAAGGTGCCGTCACGTTGGCCGAAGTGATCCGTCGCGCATTCCTCGATCGTCGCGACCGACCCTACGATCCAACATTTTATGCGCAAATCGATGACAAACGCATGATGAACAAAGATTACGCGCAAAAAGCTGCCCGGCTTATCAAAAAACGCATCAAAACCCAAGGGGAAACAACGCATGTTTCAGTCATGGATCACTGGGGCAACGTGGTGGCGTTAACCCAATCCATTGAGCGCGTGTTTGGCTCGTGCGCAGCGTGTCCGAAACTCGGCTTTCTGTACAACAATTACATGTCAGCCTTTGAATATGAGGATATTTCGCACCCCTACTATCTGCGTCCCAACGCGTCGCCGTGGGCCAGTGTTGCACCGACGATTGTTTTCCATGGTCGCCGACCGTGGCTCGCTATCGGATCGCCGGGAAGCGATCGAATCACACCGTCCATTTTGCAGGTGTTGATGCGACTCCAATACATGTCACCTCTGGACGCTGTCTCAGCGCCTCGAATGCATTGCCGCGTCAGCGGTGAAGTGTCACTGGAAATGACCCGAATGCGCAACGATATACCTGCGGCACTTGAAAGTCTAGGGTTCACGATAAAGCAGCGCGATCCGTTTTCGTTTTACTTAGGTTGCGTCCAACTCGTGCTGAAAGAAGGCGACACACTGATTGGCGTGGCCGATCCTCGCCGTGACGGCTCCGCCGGGGGGCCTGACTCATGACGCTGCCGATTTTGATATCGATTCCCCATGCCGGGTTGCACATTCCTCCAGAAGCCGCAGTTTTTTGCTGCTTGACCGAATCGGAAATCATTGCGGATAGCGACGAAGGAGCGGCGGAAATCTATGATTTGGCTGATCACGTCACAGAATGCGCGACCACCGATGTTGCGCGCGCGATAGTCGACTTGAATCGAGCCGACGACGATCGCAGGCCTGACGGCGTGGTGAAGACGGTAACCATCTGGAACGTGCCGGTTTACCGCGAACCTTTGCCTGATGATGTTGTTACGCAATTATTGGAGCGTTACTACTTTCCGTATCATCACCAACTTGAAAACCGGACAAACTCCGCGATTAAGTTGTGCGTTGATTGTCACACCATGGCCGCGGTTGCACCCCCGATAGGCCCAAATCCAGGTGTCAAGCGGCCGGCGATTTGCCTGGGTGATCTCGGTGGCCGGTCGCTGCCCGCTAACTGGATAAACACGTTGGAGCGGCTATTTCGAGATGAGTTTGTCGATTTTGATGTGACGGTAAATATCCCTTTTAGTGGTGGCTACATAACCCAAAGACACAGCCAGCAGCGACCGTGGTTTCAGCTGGAAATATCGCGAGAGCCATTTCTATCCAACGACGAAAAGCGGGCGGGAGTGCTGCGTGTGCTGAATCAGTTTTGCAACGAGATGTTCTAACTTGGTACGCCGGGCACTCGGCGGTGAAGTGATATGCTCAGGGCCAGACAAAAACTGGGAAAATATCGCATCGATCGCAAGCTCGACGAAGGCGGATTTGCGGCCGTTTACGCGGCGGTGGATACGATCGAGGGCATCAATGTCGCGCTGAAGATTCCATTTCCGCAATACGTAAACAAGGAATCACTCGATGATTTTCGCAAGGAAGTCCGTTTGGTTTCGCAGCTGCAGCATTCACACATTTTGCCGTTGAAAAATGCGGAATTCATTGATGGGCATTTCGTGATGGTTCATCCGTTGGGCGCGGGCAGTCTGGCCGACCGACTTCAATATCGACTGTCTTCGGCGCTGGCTCTGAATTTTACAGAGCAAATCTTGAAAGGCGTCGCGTTCGCCCACGAGCAAAGAATCATTCACTGCGATATCAAGCCGGAAAACCTGATCCTGTTCCCGGAAAATCGACTATTACTCTCCGATTTCGGAATCGCCAAAGTTGCCCGGCGCACGGTGCGCGGCGGAGGCACGGGCACCGTCGGCCACATCGCGCCCGAGCAGGCGATGGGCAAGCCATCGATTCGATCAGATGTATTTTCGATTGGATTAATCGCCTATCGCATGTTTAGTGGGCACTGGCCAGAATGGCCTTTCGCATGGCCGCCTTCAAGATTCA
>CAJHZH010000807.1_pt1 | contig 11638 bp, 6 predicted proteins | sample 9198951 | NCBI WGS metagenome assembly CAJHZH01 (sample SAMEA7708381, study PRJEB35096) | sediment metagenome | biome: marine neritic benthic zone biome [ENVO:01000025]; feature: sediment [ENVO:00002007]; material: shallow marine sediment [ENVO:03000034] sea grass bed [ENVO_01000059] ...
AAAAGAAGATGGTTCGGTAGTTACATGGGGATATTACGATGGGGGTGGTGATTCATCAGAAATCTCAGGGAGACTGAGCTCAGGAGTAATGAAAATCTTTTCAACAGACTCTGCCTTTGCAGCCCTCAAACAAGACGGTTCGGTCGTCACCTGGGGAGGTTCGCCGTTTGCGGGTGATTCGACGGAGGTTGCGGAGGATCTTAATGCTTCTTTTTGAACAGGAGCTAACGGAGGAAACGAAGGTTCTCTCCGTCCCCTCGCTTTTCTCGATCATTCAAGATTGGCACCGGGCAAAATCATTCTTGAAGGATTCGTCTTCGTCAGGGGCGTCGAGTTGTGTGGGCAATTTGTTCAAAATGCGGCGCGAGATACAATTACCTCACCAAAACGAGAAAATTCATTCTCACCAACAAACAACCGACCAATTGATATTGATCCGCTGGCAAAATCAGTTGTCTTCGTTGGAAGCCTTGTATTCCGCGAGGAATGCGCGGCGCTCGTCGCAGAATTTTTTTAGGCCCGGTTTGCGCTCCGTGCCTTGGTCTAGCCCGGTGAGGAAGGCATCATAGCCATATAGAGCTTTGTCGTCCGCTTTGATCAACGGCTCGATCCGCTGCTGCCAGTTCGCGACCAGCGCGCCGGTCTTAGTCCAATCCAGCCAGTCTCGCGCGATCGTACGACAATTCTCCAGGTATTGAGATCTCCACTTAGGCACCGAGAGAAGTGCATGGCAAAGCGCGGCTCGCTGCTCATCCACATGGACGAGTGGGTCGAGTTTGAGGCTGCCTTTGCCACGCTCGAATGGATCTCGACGACCAAAACCACCCGGGCCACCGCCGTAGCTGAACGATTCGTTGTTGTCCCGGAACAGCGGATAGAACCGGCCATCGGGGTGCAGGTAAAGTGCGTAGTCGCTGCCGCGATAGTGGTAGCCGTCACCGTCCATCAGCACGTTGTCCAGTGCAAGGAACCAGAGCGCGTGATCGACGTCAAGCAATGGCGGCAGTTTCTGTTGCAATTCTTCGGACGGGCTATTACTCAGAGTATCGCAGAGTTCGATTAATCTCTTCCATGCTTTGGGCTCTGAGTCAGAAAATCCAATCGAATATTTCCCGGTGTAGTCCTCGATATTTGGCCCTTGATAGGCCAGCGCCGCCTCGCCCTTGAAGTTGGGCCGTATTTTCCACCGTGTTCCTTTTCTCGCACCAAAGGCATCCGCGGTGAAATCCTTGTTGATTTGTTGGTCGTTGATATACAGCCCCCAACTTTCACCATTAATAACAAGTTGCACCCAACATGTTTTCGGCGTCGGGACGTATTGGCCTGCGATATGACTAAACAGAACCGATCGCATAAACGTCGGGTCCGCGTGTCCGCTTAACAAATTCAGTGATTTGTAACCGCTAAGCCTTTGTCGCTGATTTGCCCAATCTATCGAGATCGCGAACGATTTCTTCTTGCGATTGAGTACGGTGAAGAAAGAAGACGAACCTCGAAAACGAATTCCAACATCTGGATATTGTTTGCCATCCATGGTGAGCGTGGCGGGCGTCGAGATTTCAGTCCGCCACAACAGCGCCATTTCGTCGGCCCAATTGGACTGTGGAAAGTCGAGAAAGATCGTTCGAATTACATCGACATCGTATAGGTCGCGATTTGGAAAATTTTCTACATCGCTCTTGCCAATCTGTTGCGGTTCGATATCGCTGTCGTCACCTTGGCCGGATCCGCGCCGACGCGGTGGATTCTTTTCTCGCTCTGCGACAATCCATTTCAGCGCGGCGACCCGCTCCGGCCCTTCGACGCGACCGTTTTTGTCTTCGTCAAACTTCTCGACGAGCCGTTGTTGATAGCTTGGTCGCTGACCTTGCCCAACCACGACGTTTGCTGTGGCAAGAATTACCAAAAGGAGGGTGACGGTACTAACACTTACTCGAACGTATATGCTATTCATGGCGAGCCTTGTAAAACCGTGTGTCGTTCAATTCAAAGACTGACAAAAGAGTTTAACTGAAAGAGAATATTCATCTTCAGGGTTCTTTGAGCTTCGATACTCCGGGGTGATCCAGCCCGTACCGATAAGCTCTGGCAATTCGCTGTGGTGTTTGCATTGACCAGACGACCGTTCCTTGATCATCTATTTCGCTGATCGTATTGGTATAACCGCTGACAATCAGCGTATTCCCGTTCGGCAGGCGCTGTACACTTCCCTGATGGGCAGAGAACTCATAATCAAAGCTTTTGACTATCTTGTTCGTTCGCGGGTCCACTTCAACCACTTGGTTGTCGTCGTTACTGACGGTAATGATATTTCCGACGCGCATCGCTTGTTTATCGGATTCCGGGATCGTGATATCAGTGCCGACGTATCTGTCTGTAATCCATAACCCTCCATGAATCCGGCCGGAAAATCCCTGATTCCATTTAAACACGAGGTCCGCGCTGGGCTTGCTGTGATCAAAGATCGCCAGCGTGTGGCCGGGGCGCTGAATGTTGACCAAAACTTGGTCCGCTTCCGAATTGTAACTGACACTATTGATGTATCCTTGAACGTTACCGCCAAGTTTCTTGGTTACATCGCATTCCCAAACAACCTCTCCATCCGTTTTGTCGATCGGTTTTATCTCGAATAACTTTCCAGGCATCCGTCGGTTGCCAAAGCCTGCGCAGACCAAGATGTTGCCGTTTGGCATCGGCTCGACGTCGTAGCTGGGTGTAAAGTTGTCACCGTAAAATGTGAAATCCCAAAGCAATTCACCGTCCCAGCCGATTTTTTGAAACGTCCCACTCGGATGCGCTCCTCCCGGACGAAACGTGAACCCGCCTTGGTTAAGCGGAAACAAAACGCTTCCATCGGGCAGCAGGTAAGGCGAGGTTTGAACGCTCCCCGCAGAGACCTCCCACCTGTGCACGAGGTTCTTGTCCATGTCATAGAGATAGGCGGCTGTCCCGATCGAGAACAATGTATACCCGGGGTACGGCTCCGCCGCATTGGCCGGATGGACGCGACCAGTTGTGCAGAGAGCTACAATTGATAATAGGATTGATACAGCACTAAGACGTCTTACGCTTTTTGAAATATTCATGGCAAGCATTGTAAAGCCACGATCAAACCATCTCAACGATGTTGAGAAAACGGGCAATCCGCCTAGCCCGTATGCGATTTAGCATCCCAAATCTATACAAACGTTAAAAGCGGCGCTTTGTCGGCGACTTGTTTGCGTCTGGTGATCCTGCGATTTAACCTAAGATAATGTCCCAAATCACGTCTGGGTGCCGCAAGCCGATGAGCTATCTTGACGACGTATCGGAAATCTGGCGAACGACTCGGGGTGATCCACGAATCGTGGTCGCCGTTTTGGATGGGCCGGTCGACCGTCGTCATGCCAGTTTGTCGGCGGCCAATTTAACTGATCTCAGCATTTGCCCATCGCCGGCAAAAATGGACGATGAGGCGGCGGCCCATGGCACGCACGTTTGCAGTATTATTTTTGGCCAGGGGCCCGGGGGTATTCTCGGCATCGCGCCAGATTGCCGCGGCATCGTGATTTCGGTTTTTCGTCAGGGCAAAACACCTGGATCGATCGTTCCTTGTTCGCAGGTCGAGTTGGCCGCCGCGATCGATCGCGCGGTCGTTGCGGGTGCCAACATCATCAATATCAGTGGGGGCCAGTATTCGATTTACGGCACGGCCCATCCCATTTTGACCCGAGTGATTCAGCGGGCGGCCAGACAAGGGGTTTTAGTCGTTTCGGCAACCGGAAATGACGCTTGCCCATGCTATCATATACCTAGCGCGGATCCGACCGTTTTGGCGGTTGGGGCGCACGATGAAAACGGCGTTGCCCTGGAGTCCAGTAATTGGGGCGCGAAGTACCGTCAAAACGGCGTTGTCGCGTTGGGCAAAAATATTCTGGGCGCGGTACCTGGAGGTTCGCGCTTAAGTTCAGGGACGAGTTTTGCGACGCCGGTTGTTTCTGGCGTCGCCGCGCTGTTGATGAGTTGCTTGTTGAAAGAAAACCGCCGACCACATGGTTTGGAAATCAGACAAGCAATTCTGCAATCGGCGCATCGTTGTTTCGAACCAGATGATGCGTGCCAGCGGTTGTTGGCTGGAAGACTGAATCCGATCGGTGCTTTAGAACTTTTGCTTAAGGATCAACATTCAATGACCCACGACAATGAAACCACTCCAAACGAAGTCGCTCCGAATACACTCGACCCGGAGGCGCTCGGCGATCAACTGCCGGTCGCGGCAGCAGCCCCCGAATCCTCTGTTCCGCCTCCTGTTGAATTGAGCCGATTCAATCCAGCTCAAGCCGACCTGGCACCGTCCAGTGTGCCTCAACCGGGAGTCGAGCCGTCTGATTGCGGATGCGGATGTTTCACGGATGGCCCACTAGTCTATGCCCTGGGAGAAATCGGATACGACTTTGGAACCGAAGCGCGGCGCGATTCGATTCAACATCATTTGACGACGACCGTTGCCGGTGCCTCGGAGGTTTTGGAGCAACGCGGGGTAGCTTACTACGACGATCGAGTCATTCCGGACTATCTCGAAAAAGCACCTTGGGCTGCCGCGGACTTGATCTGGACGCTCTCGGTGAACAACGTTCCCATCTATGCCGTGCGCCCCTCCGGTCCGTACGCTCCACAAGCCTACCAAGCATTAGTTTCGTTTTTTCGTGAGCAACTCGAACCTGTCAAAGTTGAGGTTACCGACGACGAGGGAAATACCCAAGAGGAATTGTTTTTATCGGAACGCGCGGCAATTCCCGGTCGGATCGTTGGACAAGCGACACTATTAAACGGTCAGACCGTTCCGGAGATTCAGCCGGAAATTCGCGGCATGGCCAATTGGAACGTCGAAGCGCTCGTTGCCAGCGTGACTCCAACCAAAAAGAACGCCAGCGCTGCAGAACGAAACAAGGTAACCGCGGCGCGGAGAAGCATCGTCACGGTATTGAACAAATTTTACGCTCTATACCAGAATCTTGGTATCGCGCCGGAAGATCGTGCCATCAACTTTGTCGCGACCAATGTCGTGCAAATCAAAAACATCATTCTGGATTCGGTCGTCAAAAACAGGTTTTTTGACAAGATCGAAGTCGAACCGAGCGAAATCTGTCGCCCCAATTCCGAATGCTGGGTCGTCAACCTGTTCTTCTTTCAGCCGGAATTACACAATAAAACGGAACGCAAAAAATATCGGTTTACCGTCGACGTCAGCGATGTCGTTCCCGTCACGGTCGGCGAAGTCTACGGTTGGCACATCCGCTAGGGAATTTCCGACCTTTTTTTGATTGTGGCCGAATTTGAGTTAGAATGATTGCTTCAAGATCGGCTTTTTATTCAGGGAGACACTTATGTTGTTACCAGTTCAAGCGCCGGGCGTCTTACGTGGTCGTGCACGTGCCGCCTCGACCGATGCCATCACACCTTCGGACTGTAGCTGCACTTATACATGCGATGACGGCTCGTCACATACCTGCACCGAAATGAGTTGCGACGATTGTCAATCAACCGCGGCATCAGCATGTGGAGTGTCTGTTCCTGTCAACTGCACTTGCAGCACAGGGCGGGGTGGCGGCGGATAGCGGAATTCTGGAGTAGAACACGCCATAACCCCCGTGCCGCACCGACCGGCTCCATCAAGTTTTATCGGCGAACGACGCGGTTGCACAAACACTACTTAATGATGCCAGCTCGTTTCAGTTCGTCGCGCATCTGAATTAGATTCCAGAGGCGAACGGCACCGTTTTGATCGCAAATTGCTAGCCATTTGCCTGTTGGGCTGAGCGCGATCCAATTTGGCAATACCTGTTTGCTGAAAAGATTCAATTCTAACTCGCACTGGGAGTTGAATAACTGAATCGAGCCTACGGTTTCGTCCATCACGGCCAGAAACCGCCCGTCGCCGCTGATCGCAAATCGATTAGTGGGTTTGATCGTTAATTTCAATAGTTCGCTGCCTGAGTCGACATCCATCACCACAAGTTCAGTTCCGTCCCTATAGACAATCCGACTCCCCACCGAATCCATTCGGAAAAGCGCCTTGCCAACGATCTTTTCGAAAACCAGTTGGCCATTATTCAAATCGAGAACCTTCAATGAATCGTGCAAATCGTCATGTGGTGTTGAAATGGCAATCCGGCCACCCTCGGCGGCAACTTCAACACGCGGTGTGACCCGTCGACGACTGGTTGTTCCAAAATCCAATCTAAGCAACTCTATCTCAGGTTTCAATTGCGAAACACGCAGGAACTGGTCGTTTACAAATTCTGTAATGATTAGCCGTTCATCGGCTAGTTCTGTCAAATTGACAAGCCGAGCATCTGAAGACGGCTCGATGGAGACGCCGTCCGTGGATCCTACCGGGAATATTTCGAGAGGATTCGCTGAGTACGTGTTATACACAGCATACCGGTCGCCATTTTGCGAAACAAAAACCTCGTTGGCGTAGGGCAAATCCTGGTTGATTAACTCGAATCGACTTGCCGGCTTCGTGAGGTCTAATCGAGATAACAATCCGTCTGCGACGTAGAACAGGGTATCTTGCGTCGGAGCAAACTCAAGAATGTCTCCTGAAATTCCGATTTGAGGTGCGCCGGATTGGTCTTCGATCAGATACTGTTTGGAAACCGGAGGCACAAACGTCCATATTTGCAATCCTTGCTTGGTGTCGCTCAGCAGTGTCACACCGTCTGGTAACCACTGCACATTGCTAGCCGTTTCTGATTCGATGTCAATTTGTGTCACAACATTGCTTGACAACTTGTCCCAAATTTTGAGTTGTCCCTCCCCGCCGCTCGTAACCAGCCAACGCCCATTGGGTGAAACGTCAACGGCCAACACCTTTTTGGCGTGTCGCCCAGCAAATGTTTGTGAATTTGGCTGGAGGGCTGGCCAATCAACAACGTTGACTAATCCCGACGATTCACCAGAATAAAGCCGCCCCAAGTTTGATTCGATTGCAATCCCGCGCGGCAGATTCCTCTCAGGGAAAGAGTTATTGGTCTGCAAGTCATTGAGTTCTTGTGGCAGTTCGCGCAATTGCTGTTGATTCCAAACAACTAAACTCGTTTTTCCTTCATGCCCTATTCTGGCCACAAGATATTTGCCGTTTACGATCTTCAGACAAACAACCGAATAGGCTTCTTTTTGCCAGCTGGTTAACAACTCCAATTCTGGGACGGAGTAACGAAAAAAGCTGACAACTTTTTGCTCGCCATCTTGGTTTCCCGCACAAAAGATACTGTCACCTTGAGAGCCAAATACCAAACTTTCAACTTTGATCGGTTTGCCGGCCTCATTTTTGAGCGCGCCAAGCTTTTTGGATTGGGCCAGATCCCAAATCTCAATCTCATCCCGATCCCGCGAATTCCCGGCTAGATATTTTCCTTGCAGGCTGACCCGGGCAAGAAACGGTGAACCTCCAACAGGTTTACGCTGAAACGGACCAATCTCGTCTAACTGATTAATAATCTTGCCTGTCTCTGCGCTAATCATCATCGGCTTTCCCCCATCAGCCACGGCGATGATCCGCTCAGATCCAATGGCATCTGCATAACCGGGAAATTTTTCACCCCAACCTTTGATTGGGATGTCGTACAAACTCTCAATATCCGCCTGGTCAAGATATCGAACATATTCGTCACGCAGATCGGTACCCGTTTCAATTTCGGCCGCTTGGCGAAGCGCTAACAGGGCTTGTTCGCGGCGTCCGGCTTCAGTCGAAGTTTGCATTGCTTGGGCCTGAAACAACAACGACTGGCGAAGCTGGGTTAGAGTTCGTTGGTTGGAGATAGAAACATTGATGTAGCCGATCACCGACACAACTAAGGTCACGACCAATAACAAAATGGCACAGGCACTTAGCCCGGCAATCCCCGGATTACGCTTGCACCAACGCCAAAAGCGTTCGCTCTGACCCACTGGTCGCGCCAGGATGGGTTTGCCATCCAAATAACGCTGTAAATCGTCACCCAACTCATCGACCGTTCGATACCTGGATTCCGGCTTTTTTTCGAGACATTTGAGCGCGATGGTTTCCAAATCGACATTGACTTGTTTGTTCAACGAACTGGGTCTCGACGGCACTTCGTCGATCACTTTTCGCAACACTTCGACCAACGAACCTTTGGTAAACGGCGGGCGACCGGTCAGCAAATGGTAAATCGTGGCACCCAGGCTGTACACGTCGCAGGCGATCGTGGCGTTGGCGGAGTTGACTGCCTGTTCGGGTGACATGTACGCGACGGTTCCTACGACCTGGCCACTCCGCGTCATCGAATTGTCCTGATCTTCAAACCATTTGGCCAATCCAAAATCAGTGATGAATGGCCGATTTTGTTGGTCGACCATGATGTTCACCGGCTTAATGTCGCGATGCAGTATGCCGCGACTATGGGCATGTTGTAGAGCTCGGCAAACCGGAACCATGATTTGGGCAATTTCACGGTTCGTTAGCGTCCGTTCTTTGGCTAATTGACTGAGAGATTTTCCATGCACTAGTTGCATCGAAAAGTAATGATGGGATCCGACCAGCCCGATATCGTAAACCGTGACGATATTCTCGTGTTCCAAGTGAGCGACGGCACGGGCTTCGCTCCTGAATCGGGCCACCAATTCCTGGCCCTCCGGCGAACTCATATCGTCGAGCCGGTTACCGCGAATCACTTTTAGCGCAACTTTTCGGTCCGCATTTCTTTGATAAGCCAGAAAAACAAGGCCCATACCTCCCTGGCCAAGTTCGTCGATGATTTCGTATTCGCCGAATTTGCTACCGATCCATTGCCTTCCTTCGCTTGGCAAATCCACGCTGGCGGATTCGCCTGGCCGTGAAGCAATGCCTTCGGTAATCGAGAATTCGCCTTCATCGGACCCGCTCGCGGCAGGGACGTCCGACACGGATAACGTGTTTTCGCCTGCCTCAGACGAAACACCTTCGTTTATCGAGAATTCGCCTTCATCGGACCCACTCGCGGCAGGGATATTCGAAACGGATAGCGTAAGATCGCGGCTGGAACCGCACCGAGGACAGTTGCGGTCGGAACCACTTGTATGAGATTCAAACGATTGATGGCAATTCGGACAGGAAACGATCATCAAGTCGATTCAGATTGGGATGAGCGAGCTAGTTTGCAATCTTCGGCACCTTCATTTTACCACTTTTTGCAATCAGTCGTGGTTCCGGTATCCACCAATTTGCCAGCCCGTATTGAAAATGCGCCGATTCGCATGGGGTTTTGGGTTGCTTGTTTCTACGTCCGCAGGAGATATGCGATGCGATCATGGCTTGCGATTGAGCGACCCGCCAGGCGGGACGGCAAAATATACTTGCTGGTCGTAGGTGGCGCGCTGCTGGGCCGTCAGGGCTTTCAATTCTTCAGCGGTTGGCAGTTTCAGCGGGGCGTGGGCCCAGACCATGCCCTTGTTGTTTCCCGACAATCCAACGTAGTGCGTGATCGGTTTGCGGCCGTCCATGACCCACGTGGTAAAGATCAGTGAATGCGTCGACTCACCAATTCTGATGGAAACAAATGAGCCAGGCTTGATCAACGCTCTCTTTTTTTGGTTGGACCATGTAACAACTTCGCTCATCGGGTAAATGTCGCCGCGTTGCTCGAAAAACTCCCTCATATTTTTCCAATGAACATCACCCGCGTTGGGATCGGGTGTCTGCAACTGGTTCTCGCGATAGATGTAGGAACCGAATTCGCTGCACCAGTTCTTGCCGCGACTGGTGTATTTCCGTTTAGCTGTTTGTCCCAGGTCAGAATACGCCAGTGTCAGAATAGGGTTGGATCCCAGTTCATAGTACTCGGAGCGGAATCGTTCCATCCGTTCGCCGAGGTTCAAGAGAGGGATTTTTCCACGCCGCGGTGCAACATTGAACGGCGATAGCGAAGCGTCTATTCTACGCTTATTGGGATACGTTTGTTTGGCGCGCGAGTCAAATAGTATTTTCCCGCCTCTACGTATCGTGACGTCGCGAATCGTACCGCGGGGTGCGCGACCATCGGTTTGCAGCGCTGCAATGCACACGTTGTCCCAGATATCGGGCGAGTATTTTCCCCAATCTTGCCAGCTAAAGTCGTCCCCGTTGTTCCAGGGGCGATCGGCGTCGTGCAACGTTCCGAAAAAGTAATCAAATCGTCCAGGCTTGGAGGCCGTTTTGCCGTACAAACGAACTGCCAAGAAATCCTCGGAGCTTTGGAAATTTGCAACGGACTCCGACGATACGAGTCGCACCAACCGATCCCGATCATCACGAATAGATCGCGCCGAAAAAACGACTAGGAAAGTAGGTTGCTGGTCTGCGAATTGGCCTTGAATAATGATTTGGTTGATTCGTTCGGGGATAATCCCATCGGCACTCAACGAAAGAGGTTTGTAAATGACTAACAGCAGTAACAGGCCAATCGAATAATAGCGCATCAGAATTTTTTCCAGACATCCAATTTGGCGTAAAGATTTATTCCTATGATGATACACGCGCCGGTCGTAGTCAAAGCTGGATCAACAACTGAATAGGTTGAATGAACCCCCAACAAATTGCCAAGGCGGTATCTTGCGTTTGTGATTCGCGCCACTTTAAGTTGCGTGAAAAGCCATGCCCTGTCGAGCGAGACGGCAGGATCTTACAATGCATTAATTGCTTTGTGAAAACTTGACAGAGGAGACTAAAAAGATGCAACACATGTTTTGTAGGGCACTGATCGTTTTGTGGTTTTGTGCCGCGGGATCGACGGCGGTCGGCCAAGACGCCGCCACGGAGTCAAATGATCAGACTGCGGCAATCCAAGCGGCGATCCAATCTTATGTTGATGCGTTCAATGCGAAAAACGCCGAAAAACTCGTTTCGCATTGGTCCGAGGACGGCGTGTATACCAGCCGATCCACAGGGGAACAGGTTGTCGGACGCGAAGCGATGGCAAAAGAATTTGCGACGATGCTCGCTGGCGAAAGTGTGCCCAAGTTGGCCGTGGTAACTGATTCGATCGAGTTCATTTCACCCAATGTTGCTCTTGAGCGGGGAACGGCAACTGTGACCAGCGGTGATAACGAACCGGTCGAGAGTACATACCGCGTTGTCTACGTCAAACGAGACGGCCAGTGGTTGATCGATCGCGTGACCGAAGACGAAATCGTCATTGAGGCATCGCACCGCGACGAACTCCAAGATCTCCAGTGGCTCGTCGGCCAGTGGAACCACCAAAGCGACAGTTTTGCGGTCGATATTGATTGCCAATGGACGACCAAACAAAATTTTATCAGTCGCAAGTACACCGTGACGAATGATGATGGGGTCGAATCATCCGGACTGCAGATTATTGGCTGGGATCCCAACCAAAAACAGGTCCGCAGTTGGTTGTTTGATTCCGACGGCGGTTTCGTCAAAGGAGTTTGGAACAAGAAAGACGATCGTTGGGTGGTCCAAAACGTTGCCACTTTAACAGATGGTGGAAGCGGATCTTACACCAGTATCTTTCGACCTATGGACGACGGAACGTACACCTGGCAAAAGATCAATCGTGTTGTCGAAGGCGAAATCCTACCGAACATCGATGAAATCGTTTTCCAAAACAGATAAGCATAACTTTTCAAAATTCCATTCGCATGAGAACAGAAATGA
>CAJHZH010000378.1_pt1 | contig 11574 bp, 8 predicted proteins | sample 9198951 | NCBI WGS metagenome assembly CAJHZH01 (sample SAMEA7708381, study PRJEB35096) | sediment metagenome | biome: marine neritic benthic zone biome [ENVO:01000025]; feature: sediment [ENVO:00002007]; material: shallow marine sediment [ENVO:03000034] sea grass bed [ENVO_01000059] ...
CAGATCGTTTTCATATGCGGGAAGATTCAACAAAAACCCGCTGCTACTCAAATCCGACCGACTCGTGGTACCTCGACCTGACGCTTGAACTCTAGGATCTCGTGCGTTCGTGTTGTCTTGTCGAACCACAAAAATGCGATACGTTCGCTTCCGCAAAAGCGTAACGATCACGCGCGGGTTGACAAGCAATTCCTCTTCTAGGTATCGCTTGATTACCAATTCTTCGACTTGACCGACCGTCAAACCGCGAACAGCAATCGGATCGATCAGGGGCAAAGAAATGGTCCCATCCTCGCGAACCGGAATTGGAAAACCGATACCAGGCGAGAGGTCGCTGAGTGGATCGGGGATGGTCACCGGAGGAGCTTCATCGGCTGTCCCCAATACGCCTTCGACAAACACACCCAAAATGTCATCTTTGTCCAAAATATAATTGGGTGGCGCAACGTGTCGCAACAGCGAAACATCAATCGGGCGCTTGTTCGCCTGCGGTTCTGCCAAGAATTGTGGCGGAACACGATCCGCCGGAATGGCGTTGATCGGGTTAATTACCGACGCACATCCGCTGAAGCCGAGACATAGAAGCATTGGCATTAACAGCCATAGTCGCCCCAAATGATGCGGCGAATTGTGACTGGCGGAAAACTTAACCATGACTATGAAACTCCTTGTTGCGGTGAGCATCCTGCTTTGCGTTTAACTCGTGAGTATTTGGAGTTGATTAACGTTTTGAATTTCCGGGAATAATCGGCACGTCCTCCGGTCCGTTCTGGATCGGAAATGGTTTGTTGTGTTCAAAGGCCGCATCGGTATTGGGGCGTATTGTCGAGCTTTGTAATGGCATCGGTACGCTCAAACTCTGTTGCTTCACTGTTCCCTTGGTCGAGGGCCGAGGCTGAACCTTGTCAAAGGCTGCATCGGTAATTGGACGTATTGTCGAGCGCTTTACTGGCATTGGCACACTCAAACTCGGTTGCTTCAGTGTTCCCGTTGTTGGGAATTGCGTCGTTCCTATTGTTGGGAGCCGCGTTGGCATCGCTGGCTCCGCAACGGTGTTTGAGCTGCTCGTTATCGGCGCCATGTCGGAATTGAATACATATGCTTTTTCGACACCCGATCCAATCTCCTTCATTTGTTTGTCAATCTGCATTGCCTGATCAACTTCTTGAGAAATCTGAATCTGATGAAAAGATGCTGTTCCGTCCTCTTTGGCCGCCATCGCACCAGCTCGAAAGCCATCAAACCAGGCATTTTGCATTTCTGCACCTTCTTGCGAGCTGTAATTAAAGGACCAGTATTTTTCTGGAGGAAGTACTGGTGTTTCACCGTTTCCGCCCTTGCAAACGGACCCGTAACCCTCGACGAATCCTTCGCGATAATCATGACCATGAGGATGTCTGAAGTCGCCGCCACAACGAAGGTGATAGGCTCGATGCGCCCAGATTTGATCTCGCATGCAATTGACTTGCTTTACCATAAAACGATGAAGCGGGCCTGCAGCACCCCATCCGCCTGATCCACTAGGAATGCAACATCCGGTTGAGGCCAGCGCGGGCAACATTAAACAAATTGCAATTAAGCCAAGCAGCGAGAAACTCTTCGAACGACCTTCAAGTATCCGGCCAGCCGATTCATCCGGGTCGAATGATTTCGAAGTTTGGATCGATTGGTTTTGGGAACTACGCTGAGACACGAGTTCTCGTGACGTTGCCATGATCCCCCCCATTTATCTTTTGGAACAATTTCGTGTGGCAAGCGACGAACAGTTGGTACGAACAGATCGCACCATTACTTCAAAATCGTAATCGCCATTTTGGGTTGGAAGAATTTAACGAAGATTCCGTTTAATCCTGTTTTCCGCAGAAAAAAAAATCTAACTGCAAATTCGGTTATTAGGCCTGTATCGAATATGCCGCGGCAATCTGGGCGGGCAACGCACTATATGACGGGGTGTCGTCCCGCTAGCGCAACATCAGCCGCTAGCTAACACGGCAAAATTGAAAATCGAGGCGCTCTCTGACGATTAAGCTTTGAGGTCTGTGACCTGAGGTGGAAATTAAGATTTGAGATCTGAGAAATTTGTATTTGAGATTCTGCTATCTAGTTCGCGCGCCGATAGCTCATAGCCTCCTTCACGCGTCCGCGAGCCAGGTCCAATGCGGCATCGCGAGGCAGCACCCGCTCGTCAATCGCTTTCTGAAGTACGGCGTGTGTGTTTTCGCGCATTTTTTCTTCGATCTCGGCGAATGCCTGCTTTTTCGTGCCACCGTGATACTCCACCGACCCGCAAATCACCCCGCCAGCATTTGCGACGAAATCAGGCACCGACAAGATTCCACGATCGTGAAGAATCTTCTCCGCTTCGGATGTACATGGAATATTCGCACCTTGCAAAATGATCTTGCATTTAACTCGATTGGCGTTTTCCTCAGTGATAACATCGGGCTGAGCTGCCGGCACAAAAATATCGCATTCGATGTCGATGAAGTCATCACGTTCAAACTTTTTGGCATTTGAATATCCGCTTACGCCATTTCCATTTTGCATGCATTCGATGAGTAGATCCACGTCGATTCCACTTTCGTTGTGAATCGTACCGTCCATGTCCGTGGCGACCGTCAATATTGCACCGCGCTCGGCAAGGTAACGCGCGGTATGTTGTCCCACATTTCCAAAACCTTGAATGCTTACGCGAGCGCCGCTGAGACTGACGTCTGAAAACTGTTCGGCGATTTCGCCGCAAACTGCCAAACCGAAGCCAGTCGCCCCAACTTGATCGAGCGGTATACCACCGAGCACGGATGACAACCCTACCGACCGTCTGATTTCGTCGCGGACCCAAGCCATACATGTTTCATCAGTACCCATATCCGGGCCCGGAATGTACTGTTGAAGGCCTTCAATACTGCGGGCAAATTGACGAATGAGAATCTCTTTTTGCTCGATCGATATGGTCCGCGCATCGGCAATGATGCCCGATTTGCCGCCCCCGTGGGGTATACCGGCCAGCGCATTCTTCCACGTCATGGCGCGAGCAAGTCGAAACACTTCGTTTGTCGAGACCGAGGGCGTCATGCGAATCCCGCCTATCGCGGGTCCGACACCACTGTTATCGATCACGACGATGCCTTTAAGCCGGCACCGCGGTTCGTATATATAGACAACTTTTTCCGGACCATACTCGTCTGCAAAGTCTTCAAATATGGTCGATTCCGGTTGATATTGTTTGTCTTCCATTATTGCTTGAGACATTCAGATGAACTCCGAACTTTGTTGGTAATCGATGTGCAGAGGCAGCACTTCGGGACTGCCGTTCAATCCTGGGGCGTGTCGAGGGGTGTGCGATACATCAACAATAATTCTAACTCGAAAACAACGCAGATTGTAGGTGGTAAAACGGTTTACGCATAACCGTCGCAGGACCTAAGCCACTGGAAAGCTAGTTCACAACAAAAAAGTTGGCCGGCCGTAGTTTCATCTGCCGGATGCCATCTGCAAAGAGGAAGGGTCTAGATCGTTGCTTGGTAGGCCGTAAAGAAAACCAGAACGCGCATGGAGCATTCGAATTGGTCGTTGTGTGACAAAGAATTCTATTCCCGGACTTTGCCCTCAATTAATTGAATGGTCCGATCGGCCATTGCAGCAATTTGTGAGTCGTGTGTAACCATTACGATCGTGATATTTTCGTCCTGGCGCAATTGCAAAAGCGCATTTATCACGTCTCTGCCGTTTTTTGAATCGAGGTTGCCGGTTGGTTCGTCGGCCAACAGCAAATTCGGTTCGGCAATCAAGGCACGGGCAATCGCCGCACGTTGCAATTCCCCTCCGGACAACTGATTGGGACGGTGGGTAAGCCGGTGAGATAAACCCAGTCGGTTGAGCAGACACTTGGCACGTTCAGTGTATCTCCGCTTGTTTCGAAAGAACGCAAGCGCGTTATCCTCGATCATGCGTGGCACCATGACATTTTCCAACGCGCTTAATTCCGGAAGCAAATGATAAAATTGAAAGATCAGTCCAACCTGTTGGTTGCGAATCTTGTCGCGTGCCAGTGCGGTGAGTGTGTTGATGCACTGGTCGCCCACCCAAATTTCACCACGGTCAGGCTTATCCAACGTCCCCAGCAAATGTAGTAAAGTGCTTTTGCCCGATCCGCTTTGACCAACAATCGCGACAAATTCACCTTCGCTGGCGGTTAGCGATGTGCCGCGCAAAACCGGAACCTCGTGTTTCCCCTTCCGATAGCTCTTGTAAACGTCGATCGCAGAAATCGCGGTTGGCTGCGTTAGTTTCAGACCACTCGGCGGCGACTGAGGATCGGGCGTCGTACCCGCGATCTTCACAAGGCTATTTAGTTTACGTGCTTCGTTGCTCATATTGTTTTTTCTTCAATGGTCGATTTTATTCATAACGCAGTGCGTCGACTGGGTGCAACCGAGCCGCGCGAATGGCTGGTAACACACTGGCGAGCACCGCGATCATAATTGCTCCGGCCGCTACCCAGACGACCATCCACGGACTAACGATCGTCGGAATCTCGTTGAAGTAATAGATCATCGGATCAAATATTTCTCGCCCGGTGAGGAATTGGATGAGGTTGGCGATTTCGTTGATTTTCCAGACAAACGCCAGGCCTAACAGAATTCCAACGCCGGTTCCCACACTGCCGAGCGACAGGCCGTAGGCAAGAAATATGGACATCACACCCCGTCCTGGAGCTCCAAGGGATTTCAAAATCCCGATGTCTTTTGTCTTTTCAACTACGATCATGAAAAACGTCGCGAGAATTCCAAACCCAGCAACGCCGATGATCAAGAAAAGCAAGATGTTCAAAATCGTGAGTTCGAGATTAACTGCATTCAACAACGGGCGCTGGGTATCCTGCCAGGTTTGGATCATGTACGGCATGTCGGGTGGAAAAGCCGCGATCAACTTGTCGCGCATTTGGCTCAAATCAACGCCGGGTTTGAACTTGATTTGAATCGCCGAGACGCTCCGATCACCACGATAGGGATCGATCATCCCGCGAATTGACTGCAATTCGCTGAGCGGCATGAACGCAAACGAGCTATCGTATTCGTGCATGTTCGACGAATAAAAATCAACAATGGTGCAGTTTTCCATGATTGCGGTTGGGTTAGCACCCGCTGTCGGCAGCGTAATGTGAACATCATCGCCCGGTCGCAACAAAATCAAGTTGTGCGCTTCCTGAGTATCCGTTGCGGGAATGGGTCGGCTGGCAATCGCTTTGCCAATAATGATTCCGGTGTACTGATCGCGTGCCGGATCAAATAAATCTTCATCGGCGATTGGCGGGCGCATTGCATCGTAAGGATCAAACGCCGGAGGTTGTGCTTGCGATACGTCGAATTGATTCTTTCGCTCATCGATGCCTTCCGCTGGAATGACAGGTGGCGAAGAGGGAAGACTGGGAATTCGCCGCTCACCGGCCTTTTGTCCAACGGAATCGGACATTGCCAGCTGTTTAACGGTCGCTTCCTGGGTTTGCCGTCGAGATTCTTTTAGTTTTTTGAGTTGCTCGCGATATTGCCGATCGAATTCGGCGATTTCACGTCGATAAGGCCAGCCGCAATGGCCAATCTCAGGGTCATACCCGTCGCTGCGCAACTCAAACGATAACTGTTTCTGGTTATGAACGTTGGCCAAATAAGGATGGAAATCGGTTACCGTACCAAATGTCTCGTCATCGATACCGATCAGCATGATGGTGTGCGTCATCGGCCGACCACGAAACTCAAAATGCAATAGCGCTGGAACACGCACGACCGTAGTTATCGATTCGAGGTCGTCGCCAGCGAGTTGCTTTATCTGATCGACGTGCCAATCGACCTGATTTATCTCGCTCAGACCGGGACCCGCGATTTCAATATCCGAAAGAATACCGTGCAGCCGGTCGTGCATTTCATCGACAAAACCAGCCATCACGGCGTTGACTACGATGAGCGTCGCGACGCCCAAAGTAACACTAACGATCGATGCGACGGCGATGAAACGAGTGCGTAAATATCGCCAGGCAAGAAGCATTATGTACATGGCATTCCTTTGCCGTGAATTTTTATAACAGCGGCTCGGCCGCCCAAGTTTTTACAGTTCGTTCGCTTCCGGTCGCAAGACAGGAAACAATATTACGTCTCGAATTGACTGGGAGTTCGTCAATATCATCACCAGCCGATCAATGCCGACTCCCAACCCGCCGGCCGGCGGCATCCCATGACGCAACGCTCGAATGAAATCGTGGTCCATCCGGGCCATCGAATCTTCGATCGGCAAGCCATCGAGCTGTGTCTCAAACAGTTTTTGTTGCAGGTCCGGATCGTTCAACTCCGTATACGCGTTAGCCAATTCCATCCCGCAAACAAACAGCTCGAATCGTTCAGCAATCTCCGGATTATTGTGCTTTCGTTTCGTCAATGGACAAATGCTGGCCGGATAATCAGTGACAAACAAGGGACCACTCAGCGCATCTTCGACAACTTCCTCAAACACGTCGTTTTTGATGACGTCCGGATGTTTGCCAGCAGTTTCCAGATTCAGCGAATCCGCATAGGCTTTTACTGCACCGCCGTCCATAGGGTCAACGCCAGTGTGTTCGGCGAACAGGTCATCGTACGATTTTCGCGCGAAAGGAGTCGAAAAGTCGATTTGCGTTTCACCCCAGGGGATTACCGGACCAGCATCCATTGCTAGCAATGCATCTCGAATCATCGCTTCGGTCAAATCCATCATCGACTGGTAATCGCCATAAGCCTGGTAGACTTCGAGCATCGTGAATTCAGGATTGTGACGCGGGCTGATACCCTCATTTCGATAGACACGCCCGATTTCATACACGCGTTCCATTCCGCCAACCATCAATCGTTTCAAATGTAGCTCTAGTGCAATCCGCATAAACAGTTGCATATCAAGAGTTTTGTGGTGAGTCACAAATGGTGTCGCCGCCGCACCACCTGCAATTGATTGAAACGTCGGTCCTTCGATCTCACAGAAGCCGTGTGCATCGAGCGTTCGACGAATCGACTGGACAATTTTTGTTCTCGTTACAAAACGATCCAACGATCCCTCGTTGTACGCCAAATCCACATAGCGCTGTCGTTGCCGAAGTTCGGGGTCGGTCATGCCGACATGTTTGCCGGGCGGCGGTGCAAGCGTTTTGCACAGGATGTGAATCTTGGTGGCAAATATGGAAAGTTCGCCGGTGTTTGTGCGGCGAAGCATTCCGTCGACTCCAATCAAATCACCCAAGTCAAGACACTGGACAATCGACCAGTTTTCTTCGCCAACTTGATTGCGCCCGACGAACAATTGAATTCGTCCTGTCCAATCCTGAATGTCAATGAACTGAAGTTTGCCTTTGTCGCGTTGCAAGCGAATGCGGCCTGCGGCGCGGACCGCCGGTCCAATTAACTCACCTTTGCCCTGTTCCTTCTTCCAACCGCGAAAGTCAAATTCTTCTTCGGAATCAAAATGGGGTAATTCAATGATGTCTCCAGATTCGGCCTGGTATTTGATTTCGCCGGCGCGCGCCCTGATATCGCCGATGTAGCTTCGATCGTCAAACCGATGCCCCCACGGATCGATGCCGAGATCGAACAGTTTTTGAAGTTTTGCACGCCGCGCCGCGTAAAACTCGGCTTCGTCACCACCGGTTTCGTCCGGCGGCTCAGGGTTGTTCTTGTTGTTGATTTCGTTCGTAGATGTAGACATGTTCGATGTGTCCAAAGTAAGGATTGACCCAGAAAAGACAATATAAATAGTTTCGGCGTTGTCCGTAATGGCAACGAGTACTGTGCGTAGCTGAACATGCAAATGTTCAGTCGTGGATTTGCCTAAACGTCATCCAATTTCGCCAAAGGTTGATTGCAGTTCGTCCGGAAATCGAACAATAATCGCATCAGCTAGAATCGCAGCGACATGCACGTCAACCCGCCGTCCATCTTCTGTATCTCACTAACGTCCACCTCACAAACGTCTAAATCCAATCGGCTTAGCGCCGCCAACGTCGTTGGATATCCGGCTGGCGTCAGCAATACATCATTGACCCACAATGTATTGGCCGAATAAAGCTCATCCTCTGAGACAACAATTTTGTCGAATGAGTCAAATTCCGTTCGACTTGCGAGTTGCCGCGAAACGATCAAACGATTATCGCCCAAATGGTTCACCGAACTCTTGAGGTGCAATCCGTCACGTACATCAATCGTCACGGTTTGATAATCCCAATCTTGGAGTAATTCGGCCAGCTGATTTGCCCCTTGCCGATTAGTTCGCTGGGATATACCCACGAAACATCTCCGGTCGATCGCTAAAACATCTCCGCCGTCAATCGTACCCGGTTGGTGTATGCGAACGATATTCTTGAACTTGGCAAGACAAGATTCAATGGAATTATGTTCGCCACGACGACTGCTGGCACCCGAATTTGTGATGATCGCGACTTCGGGTAGTACCACTGCCGCGTCCTCAACAAAATAGGCGTCGGGAAATCCCTTCAGGTGAGGCAAAACTTCAACCTGAAGTCCGATCTCGCCGAGCGTGTCGACATAACTCAAATGTTGCCGTCGCAGTAGATCCAGGTTCGGTTTTCCAAGACTGGCAGTCGTTAATCCTTCGCCCGCGTCTTCGCCTGGCAATCGAACGACTGCGTTTTTGAAATAGCGATCTGTCATTGCAATTCGGGTTTTGTCTTTCGGAAAGCAACCATGTCTGCAATTATTTTCCGAACTTGCTTACGAGGCGACCGGCCAGTCGGGGAAACAATCGATCGAGCCAAACCAGGCCCCACCCAGACCAGCTAAGGATAATCTCCTGCTTGCCGCGTTCAATGGCTCGAATCGTGCGACTGGCAACGTCAGCAGGTGACATGGCGGCCGAAAGTTTTGCATTTTTCCCCGTTTTATTTTCGAGTACGCGATCAAAAAACTCGCTGTCGGTGGTGCTTGGACTGACAATCAAAACATCGATTCCTTCGTCGACCAGCTCGGCCCGCAGCGAATCGGACCATCCGTGAATTGCAAACTTGCTGGCGCAGTATTCGCTTTTCAGTGGTACAGCGCAATGTCCCAGCACGCTGCTGACGTTTGCGACGATCGGAAGATTGCCGTTTCGCAACAGCGGGATGGAGAGACGAGTTAGCTCGCATGCAGCAAAAAAATTAACTTCCATGACCTGACGCAAACGGCTTTCGCTGGCCTCGGCAAATGGTCCCACCGCCCCAACGCCGGCATTGTTAATCAAAACGTCCAGTCCACCCATTTCTGAATCGCTTAGATTTACAATTTGATTTCGAACGTCTGATTCAGTGATATCGCCGCATACAATGAATGCTTCACCACCGGCCTGACTGATTTCCTCACCCAAAACTTCGAGCCGATCGCGGCGGCGGGCAGAGATTACGAGACGACATTTTCGCTTAGCCAGTTGAATTGCCAATTCCCTGCCAATCCCGCTGGAGGCTCCAGTAATCGCGACGCGCGCGGACTGAATGCGTCGCCTGGCCATCAGGCGACATCATCCATCGTTGGTTGTGCTACGTCAGAATTTGTCGATCCGTTGCCCGCAACCCGGTTGATCGTCGGGGCATCAGTATGCTCCGATTGAAATTCCTGACATGGGGAAACATCCAAATCACGGATCACCGTTTCGGAATCATCGATTCGACCCAGATATTTTTGGGGAATCCGGCAATGCACAATCACGCGGCTATCGGTGTATTGGGTCGAGATCGTTTCACCGTGGGCGGCAAGGTATGCCAAGAGCCGACCGTTGCCAACGCTTGTTTGAACCTCGACATTCTTGAATGACCGGCTTAACGCGTCGCTGACAGCTTGATGTAACTCATCAAAACCCTGTTTTGTTTTTGCACTGACCCGAATCGCGTTAGGATAACGGCGCAGCATCGATTCGAATCGACTGTCCGATTGGAATTGATCGATTTTGTTTAACACCAACAAAGTATCCTTTTCCTCGATCCCGATTTCCTCGAGCACGTCGTAAACGGCGCTGATTTGATCGTTGACTTGCGGATGACTTGCGTCCGCCACATGCAAAAGTAAATCGGCTTGGGTCGTTTCTTCGAGAGTTGCTTTAAAGCTTGCGATTAAACGGTGCGGCAAGTCGCGAATAAATCCGACCGTATCGCTAAGCAATACGGGTCCCCAACTGGGCAATTGCCATCGACGCGTGCGCGTATCGAGCGTGGCAAACAGTTTGTCTGCAGCAACGAGATCCGCGTCTGTCAGTTGGTTCATCAGCGTGCTTTTGCCGGCGTTTGTGTATCCTACCAGCGAGACCGTCATATGATCATGGCGTGCGGCCACCGTTCGTTCCTTGCGTTTTTCGATTTTGCGAAGTTCCGAACGGAGATCGTGGATCCGTTTTTCGACCAGGCGGCGGTCAACTTCCAGTTGCTTTTCACCAGGGCCGCGCATCCCCACACCCATTTTGATTCGTGAGAGGTGGGTCCACATTCTTTTGAGTCGGGGCAGCGAATATTCCAGTTGCGCTAGCTCAACCGCAAGGCGGGCTTCATGGGTTTGGGCTCGATTCGCGAAGATGTCGAGAATCAGCTCGGTTCGGTCAATAACTTTGACCTTTAGCGACTGCTCAAGATTGCGGACCTGGCCAGGTGAGAGATCGTTATCAAAAACCACTACGTCGGCGGCGTGAAATTCAACAAGCCGTTCTAATTCGCCGACTTTGCCCTTGCCCAAGTAGGTCGCGGTATCCGGTTTTTCACGACGTTGCAGCAAACTGCCAACCACAACTGCTCCTGCTGTTGTGGCCAGGCCCGCGAGTTCTTCTAGTGGATTTTCAAGATGTTCGTCATTGTTGTGCAATACCCGAACTAGTACCGCGACTTCGTTATCGACGGCCTGTTTGCGCTGGCTTTCTTGCAAAAAGTTTCTCCCTGGTTTTGTGGAACTGAGGCTATTTCTATTGTTACTCACGTATAACGGTTTGAACACTTATTGGTATGGATTTTTCGGGTAATGCCGAAATTTAACGGGCAAAAACGAGTATTAGATTCAAAAACTGATCTTGGGATCTAACAAAATGAAAAGGCAACGGTTACCTGATTTAGGTTCGCGCAAATTTCAAATTTTCGTGTAGGCGAATTAGGAACAGTCCAAATTGTCAAACTAGCGACTGGCTTGTGCAAATTTCGCGACAAATAGCACTAGTGCAGCGTCAACATTATGATCTAGGGTAGTGGACGAGGTCACGAGTCCTTTCGTGCCAGAAATCGCTGGGACTCGTAGCCTCGTCCACTACCATCAATCCTAAAATCAAAGTTTGGCACACCACTAGCCATCATCTTTTTTGTTGTCTTTCAAAGCTTCGCGTTCTTCCTCGGAAATCGATTCCTCAGAGGTTTGGTCCGGTTTGAGGATCAACAAGACGGGAGTTCCTAATGGCGGAATGTTTTCAGTCCAAGCATGGAACCGCAAGCCATCGTTGATATCGCTGCTCTCAACTGTCAAATCCATCATCGCAGTACTAAAATTTGACACGCAAATCAGATCGCCCGAATTTGCAAAGTATTCCTCGCGCCCG
>CAJHZH010000952.1_pt1 | contig 11565 bp, 10 predicted proteins | sample 9198951 | NCBI WGS metagenome assembly CAJHZH01 (sample SAMEA7708381, study PRJEB35096) | sediment metagenome | biome: marine neritic benthic zone biome [ENVO:01000025]; feature: sediment [ENVO:00002007]; material: shallow marine sediment [ENVO:03000034] sea grass bed [ENVO_01000059] ...
CTGCGCGCGGACGCACAGCAACGCGCACAAGTTAACTCCCATTTTTTCCAACTGGCCGCGGCGACCGACGAGTTTCTGATTGTCATCTCTATCGAGCGGGACCCCTTTAGCCATCATCTCGGATGTTTCCCGCTTCGCCAGGTTCAACACCTCTTGATAAACACGTTTTTGCCGCGAGATTTCCCGATTCAAGTTGTTTAAGGCAAATTGGCTGATCGTTTGAGTTTCCGAATTATCATTGGCGATTCCCACCGCATCGATGTGATCGTCGCCAATTTCCTGGCAGTAGTAGTGATAGGCGATTGCACTGCACAGGGCGGCTTGTTGCCGAGCGTTCATCGGAAAACCGTCTTTACGGCTCCATTGTTTGTCGAGTTCATTCACGACAAACGTGATGTCGTCGAGCGCAAGGTCCGATTCATCCGACGCGCTGAGCGAACGAAAATACGCGAGTGAATTCTTATGGGCCAGCAACTCGCCATAGCTTCGCCCTTCCACCTCGAGGTTGTCTTTCTTGTATTGCTCGAGTGCACCGGCAAATTCGCCAGAGGCCAATAAACAAGAATGATACAAGCTTTGCACGATCGGATTATTCGGAGCGATTTCGTGAATTTGGGTCGCCAGCTCCAATGCGCGGTCGGTTTGGGCATCGTCCAACAGCCACCTGGCCAGCGTTAATCGCATTTGCAAATCACGCGGGTTGGCCCCGACGAGTTTTTCCATTTGCTTGATCGAATTCGTGCGATCGCCGGACAAGTAGTTCTCCATCACGCGAGCAGCCCGCCAGCGATCCGTTTCTCCGTCACACCCGTAATAGATTATGGGTAGCAGCACAAGCAAACAGGTCGCCAGTACGATCAACGGCACGGCCGGCGAACTGTTCCGATTGTGAGTTGGTGGTTCGGAATTTATAAAGTCCAGGTTTAGATTTTCGGTCACGGTTCGTGATTATCTTTCACCTTCCAGGTAGTTTTTTGTTACGTCCATCAGCGAACGTCGGATACGTACCAATTGTTTTCGATCGGCAATTTTCATTCCGTCTTCATCCGTGACATAAAATACGTCAATCGTTTGAAAACCAAACGTCGCTCGACGCGCGAACCGCACATCGAGGTTAAGTTCGTAAATTCGTTTCGATATTTGATACAACGACCCAATTCGAAAATACGCAAAAATATCTATGATCGTGGCCCGAGCCACTGAGTGGTTGTCGATCACGATACGGATCGGGGGCATGGGCAGGTTCTTGCTTCGCTGCGGATCCTCTTGCCAACGGATGGGAAACGACGGAGGTGATTCCTCTTTGCCTTCGGCCAGCTTTTTCGCTTCATCTCGAATCTCGATCAACCGGCGATCCGTAGGAGGCTCTTTCAGGTTCGGATCGTCAAATTGGAACCAGTACCAGACGAATGAATCGGCAAGGTGCTTAATATCGGCGGTGCGAATCCGCAAACCCAAACTCGCCAACAACCCGACAATTCGATAATAGATTCCCGAACGCCGCATGACACGGCGGCCGATACAAAGTTCCATCATTCGCGTTTCGTGATTGTATGAGACCCAACAAACGGCCTCCATGCCTTCGCTGGCGCGGAGTTCGGTTAATTGCTCGGCGATCAATTTTTTTGGATGATCGCGATAATAGGTCTGTGGCAAGGAAAGCGCTTGTTCGAACACCCAAGTAAGCGTGGCCTCGTCGTCGATAAGCTGTTTGAATTCCGTCAGATCTTCGCGCGATGTTGTATCTTCTCGGTCAGTGCGATGAAGACCCCGCAGCAGATTCTCCGCCTTAAAATACAGATCGGTTAACAACCCAAATCTCCACTGGTTCAGCGCATTGGGTCCGACCGCAGAAATGTCCGCACATGTCAGCAGATACAGCAGGTCCAACATCTTCTTGGAACCTACATTCGCCGCAAACTCAGCTACCATGTTTTCGTCGTTGATGTCACGTTGAAACGCCACGTGACTCATCATCAGGTGGTTATGCACGAGAAACTTGACATCTTCGGAATCGTCCGGATTCATGCCCAGCTCGGGACATATATGTTCCGCTAACTTACGGCCCACTTCGCTGTGGTCTTCTGGATAGCCTTTTCCCAGATCGTGAATCAGCAACGCCAAATGCAGAATCCCTTTTTCGCGGAGCGAGCGGTAGACCTTGCCTAAGTGACCTGAATCATCGGCAAAACCGGTCGCTTGTTCGACGGCCAAAATCGAATGTTCGTCGACTGTGTACTTATGGTATTCATTAAACTGCAATAAACTTCGCGCGTGTCCGAATGCCGGAATAATTCTTTCCAGGACACGCATTTCGGCCAATCGACGTAACATCGAACCCAGCCTGGTTGGATTGCTCATTAGCGCCATGAAGCGGCTGCCAATTTCGGGTGTGATTTCGATTTTTCCGGCGTCAATCATGGTTCGGCGAATGGCTTCCCAGGTTTCGTGCTCGATCTCTTTTGAGTAGATAATCGAAAGTTGCATGAGGCGGAGGACCTTTTCCAGATCCGACTGAACCGATTCCAGCGCTTCGGGTTGGACGCCAATTTGAAACGGGCCCATTCGAAAAACGTCGTCTAGCGGGCGGGCGATCAACGGTCCGATCATGTTGGCGATGGTGCGTCGATTTTGAGATGCGCTGACGAAATGATCGCTGCAATACCGAACTTCGCTGGTGTAATGAAAGTAATCCCGCATCATTTCTTCGACAGGCAACGACACCTCGGTTCCCTGATAGCCAAATTTGTCGGCGATTCGAACTTGCTCGTTTTTGCCCAACATATCATTCGATCGTCCTGCGGAGAAATGCAATTCATTTCGCAGTCGCAGCAAGAATTCACTGGCCACATTCAACCGATTGGCGTCGGTAGGCGAAATCGCGCCTTTTCGACAAAGTTGGTCAATATCGGTTTCGCCGAATCGGACAAAACCAATCCAACGCACCAGGTGAATATCTCGCAACCCCCCGCGCGATTTTTTTAAATTTGGTCTGAGCAAATAAACGGTTTCACCAAATTGAACCCGCTCCGTTTCGCGGGCCGCGATCATCGAACGAATGATTTGCGTTGCGCGACGTTGAGCCAAACGCTTTAATCGATTTAGATAATACTCATAAAGGTCGATGCTGCCGCCGATAAACCGTGACTCGGTTAACGAAGAAAAAATCGCTGGATCCTTGAGCGACATACTACAGGCGTCCCGGGGCGTGCGGATGCTGAAGCCAAGTTGAAAACCCGTATCGCAGATGTCTTGATTCAGTTGTCGGGCAAATTCGTTGATGGCCGTGTCCGATTCACCCCGGTACAACACCATGAAATCAACGTCCGAATACGGCGCTACTTCGCGTCGACCACAACCACCGTGCATAACTAGCGCCACGCGCGAATCAATGGATTCATCCGTTTGCGACAACTGATCCTGAATGTTTCGGTACAATAAGAGGACAATGTTGTCCAGCAGATCGGACATCCCGCTAACGACGCGCCGACCTGGAGCATTATCGTTGTGCAGGGACTCGAGTCGCTGGCGGCCTTCGAGATGCCACTGCTTTGCCTGTGTGACGTATTCGCTTAATCCTGAACCCGTTGCCATTAACTTGTGTCACGGATGCCCCGTGCGCTGCTGCGTTGAACATGGGTACGGTGGCCCGGTTCGATGGCCGGTTACCAACGCCCCGTCTTAATGCCGCACTTTTGGTCAATCAAATGGCGTCAGCACCTTTTTCACCTGTTCGAATTCGAATCGCCTGATCGAGGTTAACAATAAAGATTTTGCCGTCACCCATTTGGCCCGTCTGTGCTTTTGCAACGATTGTGTCAACAATTGTCTGAATCGTCTCTTCGGTACATACTACCTCAATTTTGACCTTAGGAACGAAGTCAATTGCATATTCCGTTCCACGATACATTTCCGTGTGGCCCTTTTGCCGTCCAAACCCTTTGACTTCCGTAACCGTCATACCTGCGACACCAATTTCATTTAGCGCGTTCTTGATGTCCTCCAGCTTAAAATGCCGAATAATGGCTTCCACTTTTTTCATTTTTTTCTCCCTAAATACGCTTTCTAACGATCGCTGGGGTATTAATGCGGTCGCCTGCCCCTATTCCGACTCAAATGCTGGACCAACGAGTTTGCTAAAACGGCTGTCCTTATTGTTAACAATGTGTTCTGCCACGTTCCTTCACATTGTGGCGATTACGCAGTGGCGATGGCAAACAACGAAAACAGCGCGATTGGACGCCCCGGCCAGTCGATTAGGGTCTTGTTGAGAAAGTCGGTGAGCCGCTTTCCAATCAATTCTTGCCTCGTAGTGCTGCAAACAGTTTACCGGCAAGAAACCAAAAAATAAACAACGTTGATGCCGGAAGACAATCCGAACCCGACTCACTAGCGTAAAACCAGACGCCGCAAGTCCTTTTTAATGGGGTCGCGTTACGCTATTACCCAGTCCATTTTAGATCATCAATCTGTTGTCGAGAGTTCGCTAACCTGGCCGCGACAAACATCCAGTCGCTCAAACGATTCACGAAGGCAAGAATCGGCTGCGAGTCGTCCGGCCATTGCCCGGTGATTCGCAATAACGACAACTCGGCGCGACGACAAATGGCGCGACTCAAGTGCAGCGCTGCGGCCGTTCGAGATCCTCCCGGCAAAATAAAGTTTTTTAGCGGAGGCAATTCCTTTTCAAAAGCGTCGATTGATTTTTCAATACGGTCGATCGATCCCTGATCGATTTGACAATGATTGCCGCTTGCCGAACCGCCCAGTCCGGCAATCCACGCCCCGATGTGAAGTAGATCGGACTGAATTCGATGAATTTCTGCGCTGATGTCGGTCGGTAGCTCCAGCGAAGCGACCCATCCCAACGAAGCATTAAGTTCGTCCAACGATCCGCACGCTTCAACCCGCAAATCCAACTTGGAAACACGCTGGGAACCGCGTAAATTGGTTTCACCCGAATCGCCTGTCTTTGTGTAAATTTTCATAGGACCACTCGTTATTGGTCGGAATTAATTCGTAATGGTCAATATGCTATCTAGAAGTTGCGTTTGTGAGTACAAACATAAATGTCGTAGCCGTTAAGATTAGAACCCCCTTAACCCCCCTTTGCAAAAGGGGGGGAAATACAGCTACGGATTTGGCATTTGCGGTTCAGTAGTAATGAACGAGAAATCTGAAATCAAGTCTTGTGGAGTATTGGTGTTCCGCCACGAGCCCGACCACTCGTTTCTGTTGATGCAACACCAGGACCGGTGGGATTTGCCCAAAGGTCACGTCGACGACGGCGAGACCGAGATACAGTGTGCGCTACGCGAATTATTTGAAGAAACCGGAATCGCTGTGAACGATATCACGGTCGACCCCGATTTTCGGTTTTGTCATTCGTACGACGTTTTCTTGCACCAACACAATTTCGAGCCCCGCTCAAAGCAATTGATTGTCTTCCTGGCAACCCTGAATCACCCGGTCGACATTCGCCCGACTGAACACATTGGCTCGAAGTGGGTTGAGTGGAACCCGCCTCACACGATACAGTCCAAATCGATCGATCCGCTGTTGCGCGCAGTTGATGAACATTGGTCAGGCGGGGGAAATGTTTGAGAAATTGGATCAGGATTTGGAAGTGAATTGAGATTCCGATCGATCTTTATTTTGAAACTTCCTGTTTGAAATCCAATCCGAATCGTAATCCTAATGCTAATTGAACTTTCACCAGCTCTTTACCGAAAACTCGTCCGGGCTCCCTTCCTCCAGTGATCGACGCGGTGCGTCTCGCCCGCATTCTTGGAATAGATACTGTTGGGAAATGGCATTCGAGATTAGTTAAACGGGTCTTGAGTTTGATGCCCGACCGAAGAGGAACCGATGTTGGCAAACCGCGTTTCGCCGCACGCAAACATTCCGCATGAGCCATTGTATTGCCAACAATCTAGACAATGCGGCGTTTTGCATCGAACACATATTACCATTTGGCCTTCAACATCATTACTACACACGGGACATTGAACGACTTCTACGGCGGACAGCACTCCGTCATCTTTGAATTCGATGCCTTTGCTCAGCGTTAACATCAGTTGGTCAAACACATCGAGTGCAAATCGCACAAAGTCATCGAGCGTCTGAGTTTTTTTGATGTAACTGTACTTCGCAATTGTCAGCCATCCTTTGTGGATTCCGACATATACTGAGTCCTGGTCCCGGAAGTTGTTGAGTTGTTGTATTTGCCAGCGCACGCCACTGCTCAGTAATTGTCGGGCAAGTTCGGGATCCTGAGCGTAGATGCCAAATTGCTCTTCGAACGCCGGGTCGCCGACAGAGGCGACTTCTTTCAATCGAAAGGCGCGAATTCTTGGTTGTCCGTAGTTCCGCAATACCTCGATTCGCATGTTCTTGATCGGCCATTGAATGCGAAGTTCAGTCTCCGGACCAGATGCTCCGCGACCACGACAACGAACATGACACGTCATCTCTTTATAGTTAAATGTCGCTGCCGGCCTTCGAAAAACGCCTGCAGGGGAAAACCAACCGCCATATCGCTGGGCGAGCATTTGAAACGATACCGTCCAATTGGTTCGGCCACCAACGATCGATGATAAGAACATTGCCGACACGATAATGATCGTAAGCACAATGATGATGAAACCCGCCGCCATCTTATTTTAGTCAACTCAAAAAATGAATTCCGTCAGTTGATTTCTGCGATGATTCTGATTGCAGCTCAATCTCGTTCCCGCCGTGTGTTCCGACATTTACATGGTGATTTTGCTCAGCCGTTTCATCAATGACAATGACGTCAGTTTGACGAGTGGCCTTTTTCGGCCGGCCTTTTCGATGATAGCTAACGATGTTGGCGAGTGAGTCTTTTGGTTTTGACAGCGATCGCCCGTCCAGCGGAAAACGGGATTCCTCGACCAGATACCACTCCCCTGCACTTTGGTTAACTACCGATTCTTTATCCACGTATGCGGCGCGGATCACATCCCAAATCCGCTCGCAAACGACGTCCAAGGTCATTTCTGGCTGCCAGCTAAGACCAATGTCACCCAGGTGTACGAGCCCGTCGGCGGAAACGTTGGGATGGAACAAGGGGCTGACGAACTGAACCAACGGAGGGGATTTGGGATAGTCATCAGGCAAGTTGATCGTCAGCTGGTGCTTATTACCACACGCTATCGTCTCGGGAGAGGGACCCGCGCTGGCGATGCCGAGGCCGTCAAAAGTCAATTCGATTTGTGTTGGAATTTCCTGATCTCCATCCGAGGTCTGATCGGTCACCTGGGCAGACAACCAGGGTATTTGATTGGCCACCGATTGAACTAATTGCCAATCATTAATTTTTCTCTGAATCTGCATGTTCACTTTGTTTCAATTCGGATCGTTCAGGGACCAATGTTGAACAATGAGGATTGAGCAGCTAATTCCCGCTCCCCTCAACCGGCGGATCTTTCGCGGCCAACGGCGATGATTTCGGCAACGATTCGTCTTCCGTCTCGTACTCTGCGTCATTTCGAATTCGATTAAATAGATACCCGGCCCCGACGCCGATGACTGCGGTGAGCATCGCTAGTCCAAGGGCCAATGGCCAGGAAAGCCCACGTGACCAAGAACTAATCCCGTTTTCCTCATTTAGTTGTTTCTGATCGTCTAACTGCGCTTTCAAATCGGCTATTTTTTTGACGTTGTCCGTCAGCGCATCTTTCGACTCCTTTAGTTTCTCGCTCAAGTCGGTATTGGTGCCGGCAAGCCTGGAATTTTGAGCTTCCATCTGATTTATGTAAGCCGTTTTGCTTCTGGCATTAGTCTCGAGCTCAAGGTTTCTTATATGAACGTTTTCGAAATGATCCACCAGGTTCCGCGGTTTCGAATCCTGATCAATCATTATGCTGAGCACCTCGCGAAAGATTCGATCGGAGTTTTCCTGTTGCTCGGCAGCGAGCGACTGCTGTTTTTCAGCTTCGGGATCAGCGGGCGGAATCAACACTCGGTAGGCGATCAGGCTCAAGACCAGGAATTGAATCATGAGCATGCCCAACGTCGCCACGGATTGTAACGGGGAACGCTGATCGTGAAGGTGCACGACGGGTTGCACGGTTAAATCTCCTTCCGAGGTATCATATCTCGAATCGTAGTACGCCGAACCAGATTGACTTAACAAATTGGCAAATCTCAACAATTCGCTGTTTCTGTACCGGTTTGACATCAAGTAAAAACTGGACACCTGTTTTTTTTGCCGCGTCTCATTTTCCGTTTGCCAGAAAAACCATCCTCGGTCGCCTCGACATGGGTCCATCACCAGCGCCACGTCCAAGGGTCCGTTAAAAAAATGTTCACAGATAAACATATCCATGCCTGACAAAAACACGCCCCAATCGGGATGCGTGTGATACCAGCCGACCAGTTGCAGATCTTTTGGAAATTGTTCGCGGTCTCGAGTTATTTGCTCCCAAGTTTCATGGGTGAACTTAAAACTGCCGCGAGTCGCTTCATAATGTTCGGCTCGGAGTGCTTCGCGTACGACGACAAATGCTTCTCCTCCGCTGTCGACATACTGTCCTCCCAACAGTACACCTCCTAATTCCACGTGAGTGTTCGTGCGGGCGTGGGCTTCCATGTCTCGCACTACATCGAGATCGACGAATATCGGCAAATCGGATTTGTCGACTTCGCCGCAAGCCACAACAGAGAATTGGCGGTTGCGATCGGGACGTACCGCCACGTTGGGTGCGGTGTGTTCTAGTTGCCCGAATTCAATGCCAGAGTCGATTTCGTCCACAATACCGCCTAACCGCCCGCGCTGTTGAGTTGCACGTAGTACGTACTGGTTTTCGAGCTAAACCGGACAATGTCGCGATCCGGGACCCCCAATTGAGCCAGGTTTTCGTCAGCTAACTCCGAATCCAGTTCGATACTGTGCAGCATTTTTGGAACCATTGGCTGCTGGCACTTTTCACAAACCGCGTCTTCGAAATTCAGACGAGGCAGAGATTGCATTTCACTTCGGCTCAAATTACAGGCCTGGCAATTCAGCTCGATCACCAAATCGCGATCGAGTTCCAGGCGTTCGATAGAATCCTCTTCGCTCAGTTCGATAGATTTCGAAATTTCCGCAACCGTATTTTGATTGGTCAATTTGGTTTCTTGAATGTCTTCATAGTACTCGTGACTGAGACAATCTTCGCGGACCTGGTAATCCGTTTTGTAAAACTGGTTCGAGGCTCCATTAAACACAAGTGCCGAACCGTCGATCGAAGGGATATCGTGTAGTAACTTGAGCGCTTCCTGGACCTGAAGACCGCCTACGATCGAAGCGATGGTGGGCGCCGTCGGTACCTTTCCCTGCTGGATATCTTCGCGTTTGAGCAACGGACAACTATATCTCAACTGAATCAGCTGATAATCCATGTCCGTCATGCCGCATTCGTAACACGCACCGTCTGGAGGACGAAATACCTTGGCGACGCCATTGATTTCTTGAATTCCCCCATCAATCCAAGGCGTGCCGACCTTCCAGCACATGCGGTTGACCCATAATCGAGCCTCGCGGTTGTCCAGGCATCCGATAACGACATCCATTCCTCGCACAAGGCCCAACCCTACATCAGTCAGTACATCGCCAAAAATTGCGTGAACGACGACGTCCGGATTCAATTGACCGAGCGCCACCCGGGCGACGTCAACTTTTGATTTGCCTTTGTCGCTGGCCCGAAACAGAACACTTCGAGAAAGATTCGAGTTTTCAATCGTGTCGAAGTCGATAATCGTAATTTGCCCGACGCCAACCAGACCAAGGTTTTTGAGCACCTCGTTGCCTAGTGCCCCTGCACCGACGACCAGCACGTGCGATTGTCGCAATTTCCTTTGATCCCACCAGCCGATCAGCTTGAGCCGAGAATATCGGTCATCATCGTCAATTAACACGCGCGCTTCATTCATTTTGTTACGATATTGTTAGCCGGTGGATTCAGATGATTATCCCAAGCGACGTTTTGAGCTTTGTTTCGGGAGGCATACGAATCCACTGTTCACGAGCGATTTATCCTGCCATTGGAAAAACCCGAACTCCTGTTTACGAGGATCCACGACCAACGCCACCTGCCAAGGCTGACTGAAGAAGTTGCGGTGGATAAATTCGTCGTGCCGGGACAAAAAGATACCAAATCCTGGATGCGTATGGTGCCACCCGACGATTTGCAGATCTGCAAATTGCTCGCCAATTTGCTGGTGCAATCGAGCCCAGGTTTCATGAGTGAATGTCAGCGAGCGATATCCGCTGGAAACATTGGTAGCCGGCAGGTATTCGATGATTTCTATGAATTGGCCGGTTTTTTCATCGTAAAAATTGCCCCCCAACAAAAAACCGCCGACTTCCGAGTTGGTATGTCGATCCGAGTAATCCAAAATCTGATCAAGTACTTCCTCATGGACAAAAATTGGCGGACAGCGATCGGGAATACTGCCAATGCACCTGCCCCCACTACGTCCTGTCAATTTTGGATGAGTTTTTTGCCGAGCGCCAATGGGCAGGGCGCCGATGTTTAGGGCGTCCGGACTTGGGTTGGTCTGATTTGTCATTTTCGCTCATGCATGGGATTCTGTGCCGGTTCACGCCACGAGAACCAGCCGAATCACCTGGCCTCGGCCAGTCGCCGCGCACACAACGAAATTTTAATCGATAAACAAGATCCCATCGTCCTCCCCAACGACGTCGACCAGCGAGTCGTCAACGCTTCGATTGATACCTGAAACACGAGGAATCGATTGAACAACGACTGGGGGAGGCGCCGTTGGACCCGTAGTCACTTCGGCGATCACGATTTCTTCATCTCCGCCGCAAACTCGATTGCGCAATGGTCGCGAGTCCAACGGCAGGTGAAAATCTTTCTGTTCGCGAGTCCATAGCGCCGCTTCGCGATTGTATGGACTTTCAACATCATAGTTTTCGTATCGGATCATATCCCACAACATGATGCAAAGCTCATCCAAGCGAAGGCTGGGCACCCAATTCGTTCCATATCCACCTAGGCAAACAATGCCACTTGAGGAAATATTCGGGTGGAATATAGGTGTTTGCCAGTTGATTGCGGGAATCAACCGTGGATAGGCCGCACCCAGCTCAACGACGATTTCGTGTTCATCTCGCAGTTTGACGGTTCGGCGTCTTGTTTTGTACGTTCCAGCGCCGTGAAAGAAAAACCGATAATTCTCAGGTAATAAACCCTTCGCTTCATAGTCAAAGATCGAGCTTTCCGCATTCAGTTTTTCGATCGCGCGAAAATCTGCTTCAAGCCTTCGGGTTCTTGGAGATTTTCTCATAAGCCTTGATGCTTTTCTGTTTTGATCGCGCATCGGGGGAAGCCCCAACACATTAACTTATCCTACTTGTGATGGCGGGAATATCCAGATGAGGCTCGCGATGACGAGATCGGCGAATTAGCCCGCGACTATTTCAGGATAGACGATTAAGTGGTCACCATCTTCAACCTGCGCGTCCATAAGTGTTTGATCTTCCCTCAAACGCTTTCCACCCTCTTTATGGTCAAGGCTATAGCTCATTGGCTGTCC
>CAJHZH010000981.1_pt1 | contig 11551 bp, 8 predicted proteins | sample 9198951 | NCBI WGS metagenome assembly CAJHZH01 (sample SAMEA7708381, study PRJEB35096) | sediment metagenome | biome: marine neritic benthic zone biome [ENVO:01000025]; feature: sediment [ENVO:00002007]; material: shallow marine sediment [ENVO:03000034] sea grass bed [ENVO_01000059] ...
CAAAATACGAAACGTCGCACCGACAATAAACCTCCAGGTCGTTCCAATCCTCCAACTGACAGTTGGGATACAACTGATTTGAATGCCGGCAAGAATGACGATGCAAAGGATTGGTCGCTCGATATTGAGCCGGGCGGCGGTACAGCCTCGCGTGGTTGGAAACCGGCGAAACGGCCAATCATCACGCTAGTCAATGAACGCAGCCAGTTTGTTGCCGAGCCATCATTTGAAACAGAATCTAGTTGGGCGGTCGGTGATCATGGGGCCAGCGTCGCTAGTCTTCAGACACCAATGATTCAGTCGACGAGTCATGTTGCAGCGGAATACGTGGCCGGTCAGCAGACTTCTCCACCTGAAATTCAGCAACTGGAAATCCTGTTAACGCAACAGCTTCTGAAGCCGCCAGCCGACTGGAATTTATTCGAGATTTCCAACCAGGTGCAGCGCATAAAAAGCCAAACCTACGATGCGCAGATTCAGGCTGCCGCCGAACGATTGATTACGAAGATCAAGCGATGTCAGGAAATCCAGGCTGGCTACCGAGCGGTGGACGCGACAAACAAACCTACTCAGACCCAATCCGCGCAGCCAAGATTAAGCGCCACTGCCGTTGGAACGGGAACTCGAACCAGCGGCAATGAAATTGAATTGTTCAATAACTACGATGCCTTTGGCTGGCTAAACGAACTGGCTGTTGATAATGGATCTGCGCCTTCCGAATATGTTCTGCAAGACGACAAGGGCAACATAACCCATCACATTGCCGCGCCGCCTGGTTTAAATCTACGACGCTACCTGAATCAGAAAGTTGGTATTATTGGTGCTCGTGGTTATCACAATCGACATAAACTCAATCACGTCACCGCCGAACGCGTAATCGTCATCGATAAACTTCGCCGATAGTGCGATTCCATACAAGGTTGCGTATCGATCGGTGTACCCGGCGCGTCAGTTTTTAATTGCGCCGTTCGTCACGCTCAACAGAAAAGCCCGCATTTTTTGTTCCATGGGTCTTCACGATGCGCATCCAATTCATTTTGATTCGAGAAATGCCGGGCTTTGAATCCGCGCAACTTCGAATCGCCTCAGCGAGGCACACGACCTCGCTGACGCGTCAGTTTACCTCTGTTTGTGCAAAATCCCGGATGTGCCACGTCCTCGACACCAGAAAATGCGAGTCTCGGACCCAAGAGCATTCTCAATTCTCAAGCGAACATTGATTCACCTCGCATCGTAATATGCCCTTGAAGCGATTGTTTGACGATCAAGTAATCGCAGCAACGAGTCCGCCTTTGTGCGACCTGCCAAGGATTAGGCAAATTGGGAAGCCTTAACCGGGCAGAGTCCTCTAATGAAACTTTAGGGTTTTAGCCTGAAGTCAAACATAAATTCAGGCTGATCAATCAGCTAGAATTACCCAATTTTCGTGGTGTGCAAGCACAACATTCTCGTTGCCATATGATTTCCAGATTCTTTCGATTCCACCGGCATTGCGAACCGAAGGAGTAATAGGAAATCCGATCGGACCGTCGACTCATTGCTTTTTGAGCCAGCGGTGTTTTTGCGTTATTACTCGATTCCCAACGCCGCTCCAGAAGATGACAGCAATTTGCAGCGCAAAACGACTGATTATGCCTGTGAACGTTGGCATCAGTTTATTGATGCTCGTGCTGACTCAGAATCTCAGCGGGCAGGTTGTGCAAACGATGGGTACTGGCTCATCGTCGAAAAAGTACAAACAAAGTGCCATTGCCAAGATTCCATTCAATGAATTAACCCCCGCGATGGCCCGGCAAGTGGCTGATGTCGTTCAACATACCAGCATTTACCGTCAGCTACCGATAACCTCTGTTGAATCAGATCCGGATCTGTACCTTTACCTCGTCCGCTACCCGGAGGTGGTGATCAGCATTTGGCGATTAATGGGCGTTTCGCAGATGAAAGCCGATCGCGTCGGCAATTTTCAATTGCGCGCTGATGATGGAGCCGGAACTAACACCGATGTTCAATTGATCTACGGCAAGCCGAAACTCAACATCTATTACGCCGAGGGAGAGTACGATGGACCGATGTTGTTTCGCCGCGTGACTGGTAAGTGTGTGCTCGTATTAGAATCCGACTACCGACGCAACTCCGCTGGCAAAGTAATTGTTACGAGTCGATTAAACGTTTTTTTGAAAATCGACAACCTCGCAGCCAGTATTATTGCACGGACAGTTCATCCTTTTGTGGGTACAACGGCCGATCATAATTTTGTTGAATCACTTAGGTTCATTGAGAAACTGTCATCAACCACGCAAGAAAACGGGCCCGGCGTACAGCAAATGACGCACCGACTGACTGGCTTAACACCTGACGTACGCGGCCGTTTTGTTGACATCGCCGGAATAGCCTATGAGCGCGAGTTGCACAAATCTGCTAATCAATCGAAGTACTACCAGCAAGCGCAAAGCGGGACAATCTCTCGGAACTACCGACCCACCAACCGTTCACCGGTAAATCGATCTAGTTACCGGGGCCGGTAATTTATCCGCTTTCCACGTCCGTTAATGTGGCGATTGGTTGCGGAACAACATTTCTTCGGCTTTTTCTTTGTAGGTGAGGTCACCGGTCGCGGCCAAAGCTCGTTGGTACGTTATGCTTAGCGCAGCGATGTTGAATGGGTCGTTGGGTTCCAGTTCAACCGCCTTCTCACCGTGGCATACGGACTTTTCATAGTCATTCACATGGTGATACAAAACAGCCAACCCGAGATGGGCGCGAACGAATTTCTCATCCTGCTGCAATAACTCATTGAGTTTGTCGATGGCTTCCTGATACTTTCCTTGCTCGCGAAGCTCGTCGGCTTGATTTTCAAGTTCGATGATGGTCGACATGATTTTGATAACCTTGATAATTCGTGTGTAACACCGGCGAAAAGGCGAATTGTTTGAAGACGATACGTTTGATGGTACTCATCCAGCCGGCAAAATCAATTGTTATTGCTAACAAGAAGCGGCGGCATAATCGAATATACGAGTTACCCGTTTCGAATCGACGCTTGGGCCGCCGCCAATCGTGCAATCGGAACGCGGAACGGCGAACAACTCACATAATCAAGTCCCGCTCGATAACAAAAGTCGATCGAATCCGGGTCGCCGCCATGTTCACCGCAGATCCCGATTTTCAATTGAGGTTTCCGTTGTCGACCCTTTGTGACCCCCAGTTCAACCAACTGGCCGACTCCGGTTTGGTCAATTGAGACAAACGGATCATCATGTAAAACACCCTGCTTTAAGTACACGGGTAGAAAACTGGAGATGTCGTCGCGGCTAAATCCGAATGCCATTTGCGTCAAATCGTTGGTTCCAAAACTGAAGAAATCAGCATGCTCGGCAACTTCGTCGGCCGTCAGCGCGGCGCGCGGGATCTCGATCATGGTACCAATTAAGATATCGAGTTTGCCCGTAAATTTTTTCGCCTTTTTGACGCCTGCAATCGTTTGTTCCGCAAGTTCGCGTAACATCGACAACTCGCGATACGTGCCTACCAGTGGGATCATGATCTCCGGTTTGGTTTCTATTTTTTTACTCTTGCATTTAATTGCGGCCTCGGTAATCGCTTGTACTTGCATTTCCAATATCTCCGGATAGGAAATACTCAAGCGACATCCTCGATGGCCGAGCATCGGATTCATTTCGTGCAGCTGCTGTACTCGCCGTTGAATCTGTTTTGGACTGACACCAAGGTCTTTGGCTACTTGGGCCTGAGCCTTTGAATCATGAGGCAAGAACTCATGTAACGGCGGATCCAAAAGACGAATCGTGACGGGCAATCCTTTCATTGCCTTGAGAATTCCTTCAAAATCTCGCCTCTGAATTGGCAACAGTTTTTTCAGCGCCTTTCGGCGAGCTTTCTCATCTTCCGCGACGATCATTTCGCGCATCGACGTGATGCGGTCCTCCTCAAAGAACATGTGCTCGGTGCGACACAAACCAATTCCCTCGGCGCCGTAGTCTCGCCCGCGCTGAGCATCGGATGGATTGTCGGCATTGGTGCGGACATTGAGTGTTCTGAACTTGTCCGCCCATTTCATGATCGTACTAAAATCACCGGACAGTTTTGGCTGAATGGTTCGGACTTCGCCAAGCATCACCTCACCCGACGAACCGTCAATTGAGATGGTGTCCGTATGTTTCAGCGTTTTACCGGCGACTTTGATTTTTCGAGTCTTCTCGTTGATCTCGATGTCACCGGCCCCCGCGACACAGCAGCGGCCCCAACCCCTGGCAACGACCGCAGCATGGCTGGTCATACCTCCCGTGCTTGTCAATATGCCTGCGGCACAGTGCATACCGTCAATGTCTTCCGGACTGGTTTCCGTTCGCACCAACAAAACGGATTCGCCATGTTCGGTACGCTCGACAGCCTCGTCCGCGGTAAATGCCAGGGTGCCCACCGCGGCACCTGGCGACGCGGGAAGCCCAGTCGTCAGAACGGTGGCGGATGTTTTTGCTTTTGGATCAAAACTTGGCAGCAGCATTTGAGTCAGATCATTTGCGGGAATTCGTAAAATCGCCTCCTTCTGATCGATCAGCCGTTCTTTCACCATGTGACAAGCAATTTTTACGGCTGCAGCGCCGGTACGTTTTCCAGTTCGGGTCTGCAACATGAACAGCGTTCCACGTTCAATCGTGAATTCGATATCTTGCATGTCGTGATAATGGTTTTCGAGGATCTTTTTGATTTCAAGCAACTGTTGATATACCGATCGATTCCACTTGGTCATTTCAGCGACCGGTTGCGGAGTACGAATGCCTGCAACCACATCTTCGCCCTGTGCATTGACGAGGAATTCACCATAAAACTTGTTTTCGCCGGTAGAAGGGTTTCGCGTAAAGGCGACGCCCGTACCTGAGTCATTACCCATGTTTCCATAGACCATCGATTGGACGTTGACCGCGGTTCCCAATAGACCACGAATTCCCTCGACGCGACGATAACTGATCGCGCGAGGAGTATTCCAGCTTTTGAAAACGGCTTCGATAGCCATTTCCAATTGCTTCATTGGATTTTGTGGAAATGGCTGACCGGTATGTCGCTGGTATATTTTCTTATAAGCATCACAAAGCTGTTTCATGCCTTGGGCCGGCACGTCGTTATCTGATTTCGCTTTGTATTTCTTTTTGATTTTTTCAAACTCGGCTTCGAACAATTTGTGACCAACATCCATGACCACATTTCCAAACATGTTGATGAGTCGCCGGTAAGCGTCGTAGGCGAATCTTTCGTTATCCGTCGCCGTTGCCAGAGCCACGACCGAAGTATCATTGAGGCCCAGGTTGAGAATCGTGTCCATCATGCCCGGCATTGATGATGCGGCGCCACTGCGTACAGAGACAAGCAAAGGGTTATCTGATTGGCCAAATTTTTTTGATAGTTCCGATTCCAAGGCCTTGATGTTCTCACCGACCTTTTTCATCAGCCCAGAGGGGAGCTTTTGTTTCGAGTTGTAATAGTGATCGCAAACTTCGGTTGTGATCGTAAACCCAGGTGGAACAGGCAAGCCAATTCCGGTCATTTCCGCCAAATTCGAACCCTTGCCGCCAAGGATCTCCTTACTTATGCCACGCCCATCGGTGCGGTTCTTGCCAAAATAGTAGATCATCTCGTGTTTTTTTGTTGATGCCTTTCCATTAGTACTCGGGCGAGTAGCTTGACGATCTCGAGTTAGTGTTTGACTCATTTAGGGTGGTCCTTTACGTTTTTCTGTAGCAAATGGATTCGGGTACCTTCCGGTGGCAGAAGATGTCTCGCGTTACGGCGCTGCGTGTGCGCGTATCGATCCGAACTGGGCACACGCGTCTTGGCATTATCGTAATCGTAATGTCGACGTCCGCATAACTAATGTGGAGACGGCATTGTACGAAGTTGCTCGGTTCTTAACGAGGCGACGTGTTTAAGCTATCGGCGAGCGTGTAAACGTTAGCGTGGTTTAAGGGCCGTAATTCTCAATCGTTTCTGTTAACTGGTCGCAATAACGCTGCTTCGCTCGTTGCATCTCGTTTTTTTTGAACGACCAAGAGCGGGCGGTTCCAAAAACCGCCACGTCAAATGCGGTTACTTCATGTTTCGAAGAATTGAAGGCGTCTTCAGCCAAGGTCAACTGCTAACGATGTTTCTGGATTACGACTGAATTACCAACGTCGTTATAGTTTACTTCGTCCATGTAGTGCCGCATCAACATCAAACCCCGACCTGATCCCATTTCCAAATTTTCTTCCAAGGTTGGATCGGGGACGTCGTCCGGCCTAAAGCCACTACCTTCGTCCGTCACAGACAAATAAAAGTTGACGGATGAGAACTGGGCAATCACATGTACTTGTTTCTCTTGAGAGAAATTGTTTCCATGTCTAATTGCGTTCATGATTGCTTCTTCGATGGCAACATGAACGCCAAACAACTCTTTTTCGGACCATCCGAGTTTTTCCAGTTGGTCGATTAGTTTAATTATGAGATCACAGCCAACCGACGAGTCGCTAGGTATTTTGTCGTCGTAGTTCCAAATCGTATTATTCGTCATAGACTCGTACAGCAACATTGCGATCAGCGCGCCCGAGAATTCATTAATTCTGACGGGCTCCCCCCTTTACAACAAGACGAGTATAAAACCTGACTGAGGTCATAGTTCATCTCAACTTGAGTTTTTTAGTACTGTCAACTCAGAAAAGAATAAGTAAAAGTCAGTCGATTATTTGTTTTGATCAAATGCTTGAATGGCATCGTTTTCGTTATTGCGAATATCAAATACCGAATTCAACTGAGTGATGTTGAATACTTCCTCGACTTCAGGACTCAGGTTACTTAGTTTCATCCGACCGCCCGAACTAGAGATTCGTTTTTCAAGCACGATAAGCTTGTTGATCGCGGAGCTACTGAGAAATTTTACATTATCCATATTGATCAAAAGTTTGTTGTTTTCATCACCTTTTGCCAGCGACAACAACTCATGACCAAGCGTTTGAATTCGCTCAGCATCAATGACCTTTTCATCGATCAGACGAACAACGGAAACGTCGTTGTTGCGAGAGATTTCAATACACTGAAAATCGGACATTAACAACTTCTCAGAAAATGACGGTGTTTACTGTCACAAGCTAAATGTCGTGACAATTGAGATACGCCATTATGATAAACGCCAGCGGGCGGTTGTCCAATCAGGGTGCAGTTGCAGGGTGCAGTTGACGCGTTACCAGGGGGGCACCAAGCCGTTTGCACATCGAACGAGAATAAAAGACAACACGGGCCTCTCAAAACCAATAAATCACGTAAAAGTTGAATGGTCGCCCTGGCCTGCTCGGACCTACTCGTTGCGCAATGCTGCACCATGCAAGAAAAACACAACACCGAGAAACAAAAATGACCACCGCAACCAACGTGGCGGTGCGACCCGTTTTTGACCGTAGCTTGCCACGGGCAAGGTCAATGAATTGATGACACTGGAAGGCGCGGTGTACGTGCCGGTTCCGTTGGCGGCCGATTCATAGAATGGCCAAGTCGGAGTTTTCCAGTTGGAACTCGGGTTGTTCGTCGCGGCGTTGCTGGGAGCATCGGTAAAATGCTCGGCGAGAAGTCGTGTCGTTTTTGGGGAAAGGTAATATGTCTTTACCAGGCAAAATTGAACGCCGAGTAGTATGAACACCAAACCCACGGTCATTGCAGTGATGCGAGACATCGATCTGACCTCTTCAATACGTTTGATTGCAATATAAAATCGGACCCCACCGCAGGCTGGTCGAAGAAAACGGCACCGAACTTTCGGTAATAGCAATATCGATGACCTAATCTGCAAACTTGAATGACCCGTCGCCGATTGCCGATTACGACGGTCGTAACTGAATTTATCAAGGCCACGATGCGAGGATCACAAAAACCAGCTGACGTTTGCGCCTTCTCGTTCTCGGTATAGAATTCCCTGCGGATTTGGTTGAGATTGAATTTTGCGTTATGAATTTGCCAATTTGCCTGATTAGCAATCCAGTTTACGCTGACGGATGGTCGTTATTTGGCCCGGTCGCGGCGGCTCTGGCCACCATATTGCTTGGTGTCGCCTGGAGTTGGTACCAGCTGCTGTTTCAGCGGTTCGTACGACTTGTCTTTGGCATCGTTTACCGGATTAGGGTCCACGGACTCGAAAACTGGCCACAGGATGGCGGGGCGGTTATCGTGGCCAACCATTCCACGTGGATCGACGGTGCACTTGTACTGATGGTGGCTCCCCGACGCACTCGAATGATCGCCTGGTCGGGCAATTTCAACAATTTTATTATGCAATTTCTGGCCTGGTTTTCCGAGGTGATCTTGATTACCGCGGGTCCCAAGTCGATCCGTCGCGGGCTGGAGCGAGCAAAAAGGGCTGTACACGACGGTGAAGTCGTTGGCATTTTTCCCGAAGGAGGGATTTCAAGAACGGGTCAGATCCAGTCGTTCAAACCTGGGATTATGCGAATCGTAAAAGATACACACGCGCCCGTCGTTCCTGTGTATATTGACCAAATGTGGGGCAGCATCTGGAGTTTCGCAGGCAAATCGTTCTGGAAAATTCCCAAACTGACTCGGCGCCCCGTTACGATTAACATCGGGCAGCCAATCGAAAAACCGGAAACGGTGTACCAAGTTCGACAAGCGTTGTTACGTGAAGGAGCCCTAGCCATTTCCAATCGACACGGCAAATTCGTTGCACCGGTTCAGTCGTTTATTCGCACCAGTAAGAAACGCAAGTTCAAATTCAAGGCGGCCGACTCTGCCGGCATGGAAGGGTCCGGCGGGATGTTGTTGATGCGCAGCCTCATCGCGCGCCGGCTTCTCAGAAAACACGTTTTGCAGGATGACGAGCGGATTGTTGGCGTGTTGATTCCGCCATCATTCGGTGGTGTCGTCGTCAACATGGCGTTATCACTCGACCGGCGGACGGCGGTCAATCTCAACTACACCGTTTCCAATGAAATCATGAACGAGTGTATTCGGCAAGCTGGAATCAAACATATATTGACCAGTCGAAAAGTCCTTGAGAAGTTTGATTTTCAATTTGACTGCGAGCTTGTCTTCCTGGAAGATCTCCGCGCCAAGGTTGGCATTGCCGACAAATTGATCAGCGCAGCGCTGGCCTACGCACTACCAGCGGGGATCACTGAGGCGTTGTTAGGATTGAATAAGCTGAAGAAAGACGACTTGCTGACGATCATCTTTACTTCTGGTTCGACAGGTGTGCCCAAAGGTGTCATGTTGACGCAGGAGAATATCGCAACCAATGTCGAAGCGATCGACCAAGTTATTCGGCTCAAGTCGACGGATACTTTGATCGGGATCCTCCCGTTTTTTCACTCGTTTGGTTATACCGTTACACTGTGGGGCGCAATGGGCTTGAATATCGGAAGCGTCTATCACTTCAGCCCCCTGGAAGCGATGCAGATTGGCAAGTTATGCGAAAAATACGATGTTTCAGTGCTGCTGGCGACGCCCACATTCTTGCGAAGTTATCTGCGAAAATGCACGAAACAACACTTTCACGCCCTCGACGTCGTAGTTGCCGGGGCGGAAAAGCTGCCAACTGAACTTTGCGATGCTTTTGAAAAAAAATTTGGCGTGCGGCCCGTCGAGGGGTATGGCACGACGGAGTTGTCGCCGCTGGTGTCGGTCAACGTTCCTCCATCGCGGCGCGGCGACAACTTTACGGTCGATTCCAAAGAGGGCACGGTCGGGCGACCTATACCAAATGTGTCCGCTAAGGTAACGCAAGTCGAAACGGGCGAGGCACTGGGCGAAAACGAAGAGGGTACGTTGTGGATAACAGGACCTAATGTCATGAAGGGATATCTGCATCATCCAGAGAAAACCGCCGAGGTGATCGTTGACGGCTGGTACAACACGGGGGACGTGGCGCTGATCGATCACGATGGATTCATAAAAATCACGGGAAGAATCAGCCGGTTTTCAAAAATAGGCGGTGAGATGATTCCACATGTCGTGATTGAAGAAGCTCTTTCCAAGCAACTTGATGAAGACGAACAAGACGAGTTGCGGTTTGCGGTGACGGCAGTTCCCGATGCAAAAAAGGGCGAGAGGCTGGTCGTTTTGCACACTCAACTTAGAAAACAACCATCTGATTATTGTGCGGGACTTGCCAAAGCCGGACTACCGAATATATACATTCCAAACCTCAACAGTTTTTTCCAAGTCGAGGAGTTGCCATTGCTTGGATCGGGAAAGCTCGATCTGAGTCAAATGAAACAAAAGGCTGACAAATTGGTTGCCGGAAAATAGCCTGGAATGACCTGTTCCAAACACGCTCAAATGGTTAACCCTCGGACTGCGATCATCGGTGCAACGGGTGCGGTCGGTTCCATTGTCTGTCGCCAGCTGGAGACAGGCGGTTTCCCAATGCAATCCATTCGGCTGTTTGGTTCCGCCAAAAAGTCAGATCGAAGTGTCCTGTTCCGTGGCACTTCAATTCCCGTTGAAACGCTCTGTCGGGAAGCGATTTACGACATCGACTTGGCCATCGTGTGTACACCTGACGAAGTAGCGATTGAATGTGCGACTTGGGTGGTTGAGCAAGGTGGAATTGTCGTTGACGAAAGCGCCGCGCATCGAATGCATGACGACGTCCCGTTGGTCGTGCCCGAGATCAACGGAAAGCAAGTTCACAATCATCACGGGATTATCGCCAGCCCAAACTGCAGCACCATACAGTTAGCCGTTTGTCTCAAACCGATTCATGACCTTGCCGAAATCCGGCGGGTGGTTGTTTCAACCTACCAGTCGGCAAGCGGAGCGGGCGAGGGTGCTCGCCGGGAGCTTTTGGAATCAACCGCGGCGCAACTCGCCGGTTCGCCATTCAAAAACCAGCATTTCGAATTGCCGCTTGCCATGAATGTGTTGCCAAAAATCGGAAGCATGCACGAAAATGGCTTTACTAGCGAAGAAAACAAGATGATCGCCGAAACCCGCAAAATTTTTGGCATCCCGGATCTGAAGATTTGTGTTACTTGCGTGCGGGTGCCTGTTGAATTTTGTCACAGTGAGTCGGTCGCGGTGGAAACCAGAAATCCGATTGACGCGAAACGAGTTCGTGAAGCATTCGCCCATACACCGGGTATTAAAATCATGGATGAACCGAACGATCTGTGCATGCCAACGCCACTTGGTTGCCATGATTTTGATGATGTTTTTGTCGGAAGAATCCGTCGAGATTTCTCGGTTGAAAACGGCGTGGTGTTTTGGTGTGTTAGCGACAATTTGCGAAAAGGCGCGGCGACTAACGCGGTGCAAATCGCGCGACTGCTGGTTGAGGAAGGGTGCGAGACCGTTGCACGTTGACCAGTGCAGGGGCACACAGTGGTTGCCAGAAGCCCGGATTTTTTGAAAAGCCGGGCTTCTCTTTCGATGCGACTCTGATCCCAAAAAGTTTCAAATTCTTGCTTGACAGTTTTGACGTCATCGCACAAACTGGCTGGACAAATTGCATTAAGAGACCCGTGGAAGCCAAATTCCCGGGCGGCAACCGAGCTCG
>CAJHZH010000732.1_pt1 | contig 11544 bp, 10 predicted proteins | sample 9198951 | NCBI WGS metagenome assembly CAJHZH01 (sample SAMEA7708381, study PRJEB35096) | sediment metagenome | biome: marine neritic benthic zone biome [ENVO:01000025]; feature: sediment [ENVO:00002007]; material: shallow marine sediment [ENVO:03000034] sea grass bed [ENVO_01000059] ...
GATACGCTTCGTTTGCTATTTCCAGGGTAACAGCCGCCGGACCGCCGGCGTTCGGCGCCGATTCTAACAATGCTGCTGCTGCCGTCGGAAAGATAATCCCCAATCCTGTGGAGAATGCCCAACCGTTGCGCCGCAGCAAAAGCGCTTTGGTGGTCAAGCTCATATTTCCAAATTCCGTGTTCCGATTGAGCGGACCGCCAAGGATCTGAGCCTGATCCGATGATGCGCCATTGGCAATTGGGATGCGAAGTTCGAGTGATACGTTGCCGCGGAACAGGGTCCGCTCGAAACCAAAAATATATCGATTGAGCTCCAGATCGTTTCCGTTGGTGTCGGTTACTGCATTGGTGAACAAGTTGTAATTAAAGAAAACGCGATTCGACGGGATCGGGCTGGTATGTTCCGTTAACTTAAAACGCCGATCGCCGGCTGCACTGGGAGCAGTGATATCGACAAACCCCCAGGAAGGCCCGCTAATGATTCCTCCGCCTCCAAAGAAATCTCCGATGGTCGAATCGCGAAAACCAATCGCTTCGCCACCCATGCCCTGCCCGGTGGCCAAAGCCAATGAATCAGGAGAAGCCTGGCCTGTTTGCGGCACCATCTCCGGTGGGTCGAAGGGTTGCGCACCTGGTTGATCCATGGGCTGGGGAATCGTCGGATCGACGGCTGTTTCTGGAACCGTTGGATCGGCCGGCGTGGGAACCATCGTCATATCCGGCGTCCACTGGGGACTGACCGAAGGATCGCACAAAAATTGATTCGGGTTGATAAATCGCATTCGCGGCGGGCGGCAACGACAACGATTCCACAAACAATTTCCGCAGCGGCGATCATGTTGCGCGTATCCTTGATTGAAATAGTTTTGTGCGTCAAGCGGTTTGCACGCGGGCATGAAGAACGCGATTGCAAGCAGTGACAGCTTGAACATCACTGCCAGTATCAGCAGGCCAGATTTCATTACGCTCCCCCCTGAGCTGCATTTTTTTCGGAATTTGCGCATTCCGAGCATTTTGCAGAAAATCAGCATTAATTCGATATTTCGGCTTAATCCGGTTAATCCATTACCGATTTCTCAGATGAATGCAGTAAAAACCAAGAAATTGGCTGCCCAGAATTTAAGGGATAAAAACTGCCACTGTTTTTCAACTCAATTCGCAATCCTGAGACGTAGGCCAAACGCAAAACCGTCTGGTCTGCATTCGATTTAGCGATCGATCCAGCCGTTGCCCGGGGCGAGCTGGTTAGTCATCGCAAAAAACTTGCGTGCAACCACAGCTGACTTTGGTATAAAAGGACTTCGAGTCTAAGCGGAATCTCAAATGGATGACCTTGCTGTTCGCAGCAAAATTAGCGAATGGAACTTTGTCATTTCACCGGTTTGTCTACTACCGCGTAAAACTATGTTGAGGAACAAGTCCCATGGCGTTTATATTTGGAATTAAGGAAGACGGTAAAAACGGACTGCTAAGCCACGGGGAGCTATCTGCACTTCTCCAAAGTAAATCAGAAAGCCGGGCGAAGAAATCAAACTGTGATACGTGTGCGACTTATATTCAGAACAAAACGGATACCGCAACGGGTGGTGGCATCACTACCAAATATCAAGGGCGAACCGTTTTCCACAAATCCAGCGGCCAGAAAGGGAAAACGGATGGATGCTCCGTCTTCTTCACGCTTTCGAATCAAACAAAGACGGATAAGAGTACGAATGACGTGACTAACTTCCTAGTCGCTGGAATCGTCGCAGTTGGTTGGCACGCAAATGGATCGGACCATATTTATGATCTTGACTGGGGAAAGGGCCCTCCATTTTTCACCGGCAGGAAGCTGGTTACGAACCAGCAACACCAGAAAGGCAACGCGTAATTGAGAAAGTCCCCGGGAATTAAAATCAAACAGAGCTGTAGCTGAAGTCGCGCAGACTTCAGATTGAACGCTTTCGAATTCGCAACAAACCGAATTCTACGCGAATCCGGCTACTTAATTCCCGGACACCCTCAATTACTTTTTCGCCAACGATTAAGTGAATTCAATGGACTAACCGAACGCTGGACTATTGCGAACGAGCCCAAATATTTAGGAGCAATTCTTCGAAACGGCGGACCATTGAATTGACATCACATACTGATGACCGCCGCAAGTTGTCGCGCATAAATCGCCGAAGCTGGGCGAGACGACTTGGGATTTCTGGGTCACGAGCCAATTGAACTGCCTTGTTGACATAGTCATCCACCGAGTCTGCAACAAACTCGCCGAGGCCGCCGTTGACGATTAGAGTCCGGCTGGTACGCGACGCCCAGCGATCCCCGTTGACGGCCAATGTGGGCACGCCTTGCCAGATGGATTCTGTCGTCGTAGTCCCACCGTTATACGGGAAGGCATCAAGTGCAATATCGATTTGATCGTAATAGCCCAAGTAGGTCCGATGCTCGGCTGGCGGCAGCAGACAAATGCGATCTTGTTCGAAGCCGCGGCGGCGAAACTGCTCATAAACAAAGTCTTGATTGCATTGCGAGGACAGGCAGCGGTTCGCGAGGATCAGCCTCGACGATTTTGCCGCCGTTAGAATCCTGCACCAGGTATCGTACATTTGCGGCGTGATCTTATACTGGGCAACCAGGCTGCCGAAAGTCACCTTGCCCTTTTCTTTGCACGGCGGTGGTACAACGGGAGGAGCGTCATAGCTAACATTGAACGTCAGATAGGATTGCGGCAACCTCGCAACTTGCTCGCTGTAAAAACAGTCATCAGCATCTGGTACCACCCATTGGTCACCGATGATCCAATCGATGCCGGGCATGCCAGAGGTCGCGTACATATTGAACCAGGCGATGACCACGCGTGCCAACCGATGCACATAAATTGGCAATCGCTGCGGTGTGCTATACGCATTCAGATCGACCAGGATGTCGATTTGTTGTTCTCGCACGTACTTGGCAAGCCGATGGTTGGACAAATCACTGGTTAAATGTACTCGATCTTGATCCGAAGGTTCAAACCAAGCGATGCCTTCCGAATCGACGTCATCGGCAAACAGGTGAATCTCAATTCGATCGCGATCATGTGAACGAAGCATTTGCCAAACGGGCTTCATGTAGTTCTCGCAATCAAAGAAGGCCGAGACGTAGCCGACTTTCAATCGGGCGTTATCGTGGACGACTGATCCGACCGCTGTTTCGTCAATCGGAGGCTCCGATGCCATGAGTCGCCGCGCAAATTCCTGGCGAACCTCCAGAATCCGCTGATTGTTTTGATTGGGATCGCCTGGAATGATCGTTGCCAAATTGCACCATGCATTTAAGTGATTGTGATGCCGCGCTACGCGATCATAGTGATACGTGGCAGCCGTTACGTCACCCATTTGATACAGCGCGCGTGCCAGATCAAACCGTGACTCCAAATCGTCGGAGTCGAATTCCAATGCATGCTCAAGTGCACCGATCGCCTGCGCGTTTTCGCCGGCCAGAACAAGCCCTTTTCCCGTTAGCTGCCAGGTCTGACCCGTGGCACGACCGCTGGAGATGATATCGTCGAGGGTCTCGAGAGCTTGCAGTAGTTTGCCTTGAGAAAGCAAATCCGCTGCAACCTGTTCTTGCGTCCGCGCTGCTTGGATAGTTCGTCGTTTCGGGCGCTTGGGTTTCTTTTTGGCCATGCGAACACTTGTTGACTTTGTTCTGCCTCAGAACCGCTAAGGAATGACTCAATAACAACTTCCGGCTTGTGACACGTAAATTGTTTTTGAACAGGAGCAAACGGAGGGAACGAAGTACTCCGTTTACTCCCAATCTCTGATGACTTCGGATCGCAACCTATTCCACGTTGGCACCAGGAAGTATTAATCTTGAAACTCCGTCGGCCAATTTTGTTCATTAAAGTTGATGATTAGGCCAAGTGGTATGTCAAGCAGCTTCATGTAGCTCAGCAGCTGAGCTTTGTAAATTGGGTGAACAGATTCCGATGCCTTGGCTTCCATGAGCAGACAGTCGTCGATCAATAAGTCGAATTTCAGCGATATTCTTTGCGAAATTGCTTCCAACAAACGGCGACCACATCGACTGTTCAATCAATCATCTGGAACTTCGGGATGTTGTTGTTGAGCCAATCCTAAGCATTATCCGCGACCGGGAATTCGACTCGCTCTCCACCTTTGTCAATGTATCCGATCCGCACTATTTGATCTCTGTCGACTGAAACGGAAAGACATTCCAGGTGCCGATTCTCGCTGGCCAGCTTTCTGTGGTCATTGATACCGTCACATATGAAACCATTGCACGTATCAGAACGAATCTCACGCTCGAGGGCACAACCATTGCGCGCATGGAAAACGCAAGAATTGGTGTGGATTTCTTGGGGCAATCGGTCAATATACTGCTCGAATAACTGCTCGTCATTCAGATCTGGATCACGAATCATCTGCAGTGCAATATCTTCGGCGGACAAGAAAGCGTGGTCTTTTCCATTCTGACAACAGTATCCGCCGCAGGTTGTGCAGGCATTCACGACCAGTAGCGACGAAAAGTCCGTCGTTGGCTCGCCGGCGGCACGTTCTAATTCCGGTCGTTTAATGGCATCGTTCAACAAATGCCGGGCGAGGGTAATTCGCGAACGCAAGTGTTCCTTAAATTTCTCGCGCCGCTCTTCACTTAACGGCGCGGCAGTCGATTCGATACTGGGAACAACTGTGATGGGAAGATCGGGATCGAGCGTACGATCGATAATCGCAAGCGCCTCGTGTGCCTTCGCTTGACGCAATCCCTTTTCCTTTGCCCTCGCCGATTGTTGCAGCATCTGCAAATGCGGACCCTTGCAACTTAGGTCGTCACACACCGGACCATTAACGGCTTGCTGAATCGTGAGAGGCTGATTGCAGCAAACACACTTTGTTTCGCTGTAGACCATTGCGAAAAGCTCTGCCGTTGATTCTGTTCCAACTACATGTTGGCAATCACTATGATAGGTCCTATCCGCTCATTCCCCCAGTGTCAACTTCCAGGAATTGTGTTGAATTTGGAACGATCAACTGAATTCCGCCGCCATAGGCCATCACTCCGTAGGAACCATCGCGCGGAGCGATGGTCAGTGACTGGTATTCGGCCGCCATCGACCAAACATCTTTTGCTCCTGTGGTATACGATTCGAGTGCCGGGCAGGGTGTTCGCACGCGAAATCGAACCGCCGTCCGTCCAAAAGTATTGATGCCCGAATCATGCATGGATGCCCCGGACCGCGTGTAGAATAGTTTGAAAGGCGATTCATTGCCCGCACGGAATGCAATCAAATTGTCGTGGGGGCTCAATTGAATTGCCTGAACTGGCCTGCTCAGATCCATGGCCAACACAAAATTCAATGCCATTGAGGCAGGCAGAGTTGGCATATTGGTGTCAAAGAAATTCAGCGCGGTTTTCAGATTGGCGCGAGGCAACGGCGCGTCTGTCGCGTTGAGCTGTACAAACCACTTGGCCAAACCCGCATCCGACATCCAATCTTTTAAGCTCAATTTGTCAGCCATCAGTTCCTCTTCGATTACAGCAATAATTAAAGCACTCTTTTCCCCAATTTCAGGAATATATCCCCCTTTTTTCAAACGGGGCAATCCAGGCGTAGTCAACGTGATCATTGCTCCGGCATGACGATTAACGACGCCCAATTGTGATTGTTGCCAACAAATTTAAAAAGCCTCGCAGACTTCAGACCTTTTTGTAGCTGAAGTCGCGTAGACTTCGCGTAGACTTCAGGATTCTTGCCTTGCAGGGGCGACCCCGAATTCTATGTGAATTCGGCTATTTAACGTCCGGTATTTCGCTGGTTTGCACCCAAATACTAGAGGGCCTTTCAAAACTGTTTTTCTGCGTAGTGGACGAAGCTACGAGTCCAATTTATACGGTAATTCGGGGAAGGACTCGTGACCTCGTCCACTACCAAATCACTAGATTGGGGTTTTGAAATGTGCTCTAGATAAACAAGTGTGGCTTCATGTTGAGCTTGCACACGTACCAAACCGTGTTTTTTGTTGCAACGATCTGTGTTTGTCGTCGTAAACAAAGGATTGGTGCCCGGACAACGCGACATTGCGGCGTGATTCAGTGCCGATCGATAACTGTGGGAGCAACGATATGTCATCCAATCCTGAACCCTCTCGCGACGGTGACGTAAATGTATATGAACATCACGAAGCTCGATTGACGAGATATTGGCAGCCGCAACAGGCAGTTTTCTTTATCAACGGGATGGATAATGCCCCTCCGGCACACAAAAAGTCGGCCGTAGCACTTTCGAAACTTCGCATGTGTCCGGTGATCGGAGTTTTCAACGAAAGCGCTGGCAAAATGGTTGACCTCATTCAATGCCTCGGCGACAAATGGCAGTGGGATGGGCATGGATTTGATCGAACATTCAACAAGGCCAGGACGACGTTTTTCAAATTGATCGGAAATCCAGTCAAAGCAGAACAAACAATCATCCAAGAATTATCGCGCAATCCAGCCGCAGCGTCTATGTTCAGAGAACTTAGAACTCGGCCCGGTGAACTGGAAATATTCGCCCACAGTCAGGGAAATTTGATTTTGTCGAACGTTTTAACCGGACTCAAGATTCTCGACGGTCTAAATGCATTAGATCGATTTACCGTCCACTCTTACGGCTCGCCAACTTTGAATTGGCCCTCGGGATTCACACATCACGAGCACGGGTTTACGTTTGATCCGGTCACCTGGCTGGCACTGTTTGACACAAGTTTTTCGATTTCGAAAGTTGGCATTCCATCCAAGCCCGAATATGCGGGCGTGATCAGCCATGGCTTCGAAAGTTACCTGGTCGATGATGCAACATTTGTCGTCAATCGTTTCCGTTGGGGCAGCTTTGGCATGACGGCCAACATGGACGAAGAAGGATTAGCCCAGGCGTTGGCAAACATGGGAACGAATATCCCGAGAGTGCGCGCCATCTTCGAGCGCTTGTATTCCGCGCATTGGAGCGATGTTGACGACGTCGCCGTGCTATATCTGCAAAAAATCAAAAACAATTCGAGCGTGCTGGGCGCCGTGAAAGCTGATAGCCAACTTCGCGATTTACTGATCAAGTCAATGGACGAGGGCTATACGTCCAGCGGCGAAGCCGCCGCCATCGAACTGCTAAAAGGATAAGGATAAAAAGGGGGATGGTTCCAGTTTTTTATTTTCTTGCGATAAACGCTTCTTAGGCCGGCCTTGTCTGTGTAGCGTAAATTCCAAACCCTAGTGAGTTGTGAGTTGATTCGAAAGTCGGTACCTTTGAACGAATGGGACTTGTGATAATCATTGCCGGCGCTGAGAAACAATCGTGATCGAGATTCGCAATGAGCAAATCTCCGCCATGAGCAAACGGAGACAGTCTCCGATGATGGCGCAAATTCACGGCGACTTGCGAGCTCGATTGCCGCGGATCGTCAGCGAAGTTGGCGACGCTAGATTCTCGCGACTAACACGTGAAGGGTTGGAAGCTGCAGTTCAGTTTGGACTGATCACTGAGGCGTGGATAGAGGTATACACGTGGTTGTTCGTATGGATCGGTCCCAGCTTCGCAGATTTCCCGCCATTCAATGTTCATCTAAATGGACCAGGACTAACACCCGAAGAACGGCTGCAACGATTACTGGATGCAACCACGGAAAAACAGTGGCTGCAGGCGAGCCGAAGGTATGGCGAAAACGACCGTCGCCGTTTTTTTGAGGAGCACGATCGTGCCCGTTCGGCCGACTCTAGAAGAGCTTCAAACTGAGATCGCCTCGCTCCGGGATAGGGTCAGGTGGCTACAACGAATAAAAAGGATTCGCGAAGGTTATCAGGGTAAATGCGAAACAGTATCGGCTGACTCCCACCGGAATGGCGGAGATGTATTTTAAGACAGAAAACAACGGTCAAGGCCCAAACTACAACAACGGTGATCTCGCCGATTCGTGTAATACCTGCAAAGCAACGATTGGTGATTTGTAATGTCCCACCCCAGCCCAATAGACCGGGCAATCGAGTATGTGACGAAGGTTGATGCTGATTTTGAGCACAACATCGCCCCCGCTGAAGAAGCGGAAATTCAGCGTCTCGAAATGGCAGCCGGGCGTCCCTGTCCACAGATTTACCGGGAATTCTTGTTGCGTATGGGGCACGGTACCGATTGGATCGGAGTTTTTCAGCTAAGCTTTGACATCGGCGATGTAACATCGATGTTGGAAGACGCCGAAAAATGGCGACCCCCGGAACGGTTTTTTCAATTGGCGGTTGATCCGGACGATCCCTACTACCATGGCTATCTGCAAGGGGATGCTGGGGGGCGATTTACCGAATCCAGTCCTGTCGTTGCGATTCCACCTCTTTGGAGTGACGACAGTAAGCGACTTGAGACAGCGATTCGGCCAGTGTCCGGAAGTTTGATGGAGTTGATCTGCTCGCCAGCTTACACCGCTAAATCGATCGCGCGACGGCCTTTTCAAGAACGCCTCATCGCTGAGCAGCATCATCCAAATATCCTCTCCAGAGTTGACCAGTTAGTCGACTCATTTGGACTTGAACGGCAGTGGTTCTCCAGCGAACAAAGCCGTTACTATGACAGCGGGGATCTGTCTCTCAGCGCGGTTCAGCCACCAAAGTATGGATTGGCTTTGCACATCGCTGGTGATGATAATGAACGTCTTGCGGACGCAAGCGCGCTCTTTAAACGCGAACTCGGTCTCACAACAATTTGAGCCTGGGGCAGAGGAGGTCAGTCTAGAGCAGGCATATCTATAACGACTTTTTTTGTTTCGGTCGTATATGGCCCACATCGGTGATTGCCATCCCAATCGCTGGTCAACGCACTTTTGCCCAAGAGGACAATCGCTAACCGCTGACACCGATTGATCGATCGACGCAACGCAACTCGATCGTGTTCAATAATTCACCGACTGGCGGTTACCCTTGTATCAAACCGTAACAAGTTCTCAGGCCCTTTGTCTTCTAACAAGAATGAAAGCACGGGACCGAACAAAAACTGGGCCTCGTTGGGAAGACAACTAGGCACGTAAAGGCGAAAAACCCTGGGATCGTAAAAGCGAAAGTATACTTTCTGGCCGTCAAAAATTTTCACCATCAAAAGTCGCCTGAAGTGTTTACGGACGTCTTTGAAGGATTGGTCGCAGGTAAGGTAGATGCCCCAACTGTTGCCCCAGCCTTGATCGATTAGTGTCTCAAGGAATGTTGATCCTGATGGCAAATGCAACAGATAAGGCGCTACAGCGCACAGCGCTTCGCCTTTAGTGCCTTCGTACAAAGATTGGTACACGTGATCCGACTGCATCAACAGCGGCAGAATCATTGGATCGCGGGCGGCATCAAGGATGGCGAAAAGCGGATCGGATAATTGACTCAGGTATTCAAGCGGTGGGTCAGTTATTACCTGCTGCGAAAAAGAAAACTCCTGTCGGTCGCTGGCTGCGACCGGTCCGATGACTGATGCTTCTACCAAATCTTCGATATCGGCGTCGATCACGCCGCCCTCGATCGCAACGGCGAATCTTGTATCGCCAGCGACGATCTGGTCGCCTTGTTTAAGTACGACTTGTGATACCCGATCGCCATTGACGGCGGTGCCGTTAGTGCTCTGCAAATCGCGCAGCAGACATCCGTTGGACGAGCACTCAAGCGCGAAACGTTCCGTCGACATCTTTGAATCAGCCGACACTGCAAAGTCAGCTGTTTCTCCACGCCCAACCTTCACGGTTTGACCTTTATGCAACCAAACCCGCCGCCCGGCATCGAGTTCAGAAGTTATTTCAACAACGATTTTCATGATCGGTGAACCACACGAATCCTGTGTTGAGGATTTGTTGATTCGCGATTTTAGTCATTCATAGCTTAACCGGTCAAATTTTTTGTAGCTCAGTTTTGCAATTCCGTCGCCAGCGAATTTACTTGGGCGGCTCTACCAAAAGGTGGCTCGGTCGGGAGACTCGTCGTTACACAAATGCAACCGCGAAGCGGTGACATGTGATAGCCTAGGACGTAGTCCTAGGTTTTCGAGAATAAACGAATTTAAATAAGCCGCAGAGCGGCGACATGTGTCAATCGTACCATTTCACATGCCGTCGCATTCGCGACTTTGACGTTGGACGTCTTTTTGCACCTGGGACTTGCGTCCCAGGCTGCTGCACGCCGTCGCTTTTTTCGCGACTCTCAAACCATAAGACATGTGTGTAACAACGAGATCGGGAGACTGGCCACAGCGCGTGTGGAACAGCTACAGCGTGTCCGCGTCGATTTTGTACCGCACAATCTATTGATCTAGAATCAGGCAAACGGAATAGTCTAACGACAAGACGCCTGCAGGCGACTACGCGCGTAAAAGGGTGGCTCGGTCGGGAGACCGGCCACAACGCGTGTGAGTCGCTATCTGCCGAATTGCACCGTCAACCTTCGGCCTTTTTCGGATTGTGCTTAAAACACTTGGTCTTGCCGCTGGCTATCCACTTTGACTTTTTGTGGCCCACCTCGTCCGTATCGGTCTTCGATTTTTTCCTCATGGCGGGAGCGTATTTGTTGTATTCCAACGTGAACTTGTTTTGGGCGGTGTTAAATTCATTAAGCGTCATATCGGGTTTCAGATCGGGCAATGCCGGCAGGGGATTGTCGTTAAGATAATTAACGTAATCCTCGCGATGACAGGATTCATGAAAGCCAACTGTGATATCACCCTTGTCGCGGTCGGATTGGGTTGTGCCTCGTCCGTAACATGAAAAGAACCCGCGCATTTGTTCACTCTGATACTTACTCCGGATTTCAATGGTGATTTTCCAGGTCATGGTTCCCGGGTCACCCTCGTTCGGCTCGTCCGGCGGCGAAAAATCGGGAAACGGAATATCGAATCCAGTGACCGCACCTCCGACAGACGAGTCGATTTCATCCGCCATCACTTGGTACTTGACATCAACATCGAGTAGGTCCGTTTTTTTCTTGACCAACTCGACTGCGGTTTCGTCTGATTTTTGTACAGGCGCATCTTTCGGGCTGGCGCCGGTAATTTTGGGGGTCTTGTCACCTTTGAGCGGCACAGGAGCCTCAGGGTGAGGCGGAACAAAATCAGTATCCTGATCCGCTCCGGCGAGGCTGGGACCCGCCAGCGGTTGTGCTTCGCCGAAATTCCCCGGCCCCCCTCCACCAGACGGTGAATCCGGATGCGCGAAACCGCTTTTCCACGATTGCCAAACCGGTGGCGTCGGTTGTTGCTTGGGACTAGGCTGGCCGGCTAAACCAAAAGATGATTCTTGATCTGACATTTGATTACGTTTCCCGTTGCTGGTTTCGGTTTACCCTTTGAAGTCGAAATGGTTCCACTCTTTTTAATCAAAATGAGCAAGTGCCTTGCTGAGATTAGTCTGTTTGTCAGGGTCGTTTTCCGACTTATGTAGCAATTGAACGCGCATTTTGCCGAGCTCATCTCCGTCAACGTCCTTAATCACAAAGCACATCAGCTTTCGACGTAATTCGTCACGCTCGGCGGGGAGCAGATCAATGATCATGTTCACTGATGGATTAC
>CAJHZH010000439.1_pt1 | contig 11535 bp, 6 predicted proteins | sample 9198951 | NCBI WGS metagenome assembly CAJHZH01 (sample SAMEA7708381, study PRJEB35096) | sediment metagenome | biome: marine neritic benthic zone biome [ENVO:01000025]; feature: sediment [ENVO:00002007]; material: shallow marine sediment [ENVO:03000034] sea grass bed [ENVO_01000059] ...
CCGCAGAAGAATTGGTCGATCAGGCAACCGAACAGATCGGCAAAGAGGGATCCGCTTCTACCAACGACGTTCAGCGAGCCAGGCAAATCGTAGCGTCGGGGTATATTCGCATTAGAGATCTGCGAGCAGCCTACGGGCAGTTTCGCAAGCTGTTGGATCTCCAACTTGATACGATCGAAGACCCGGCATCTCAACGCCGATTGACAACGACGTTGATAGTTGGGATGCGTCCCTACGTTAAACAACTACAAAAGGATCAGGAATTCCTGGCGGATGTTGATCGATCGATCAAGGCAATTTCCCCGTTTGCAAAATACGATTCGATAAGTCCCACACTTTCACGCTTGTCTGTGCTTAAGGGTCTCAAGTCGCAAATGCTTATCCCCATGGATCGGCGGCAAGAGGCCATTAACATGCTAACGGACGAAATGTCGAAGATTTCGGAACTTTACGACGCCATTCCGGACGATCTAACAGCAGCTCAATTATATGCCAGAACGTTGGGCAATTTGATGCGCGCCCATGAGCGCAACGACAAACAACAAGAGTTGTTTGAACGCCACCAGGAATTCGTGAATGAAAAACTGGCGGCAAACCCTGAAGATACTTCGTTGACGGTCCAATTCGTTTCTGCGGCGCTGTTTCGCATTGGCCAATTGGTGGAGAATGAACCAGAAAAGGCTAAGGAACTGGTTGACGAAGCAAAAAGCAAAATCAAAGCCGGTGTCGAGGCAAAGCCTGATTCCGAACGCGCCTACGCCCAGCTCGCACAGGCGCTTGCCCGTCTGGAAGGCCGAATCAACTCGGCGTTAAAGATCAAGCAGTTGATTGGACAAGACGCACCAGAATTTGACGTTGAATTCTGGATTAACGGAGATGAATTGTCCTCCGACGATCTGAAGGGCAAGGTTGTATTGCTGGATTTTTGGTCCATCTGGAGCCCAGCTAACGTCCAGACATTTTCACAATTGAAACATCTGTATGAAGAATTCGCCGGCCAGGGACTGCAAATCATTGGCGTGACTCGGCACTACGGCTTTGAATGGGACGAGGAAAAACAACGTCCTCGCCGGATGAAAGCACCTCAAGAGGATGAACAGGCGGACGAAGACGCAGCGGCTGAAGCGGAGAACAACGCCATTGAAAAATTCCTTGCCAAGCACGAACTAAAACATCCAACGATCGTAACGCCAAAACAAGCCGACATGCAAAATCAATTCGGTGTCGTTAGGATTCCCTATCTTGTTTTGATCGATAAAAACGGCAAGATTCAAATGATCAAAATGGGTGTGAATCCGGCATTCCCAGCCGAAATCGAACAAAAAATTCGCGAGTTACTGGCAGAGGAAGATTAGCCTACAGCGCCTATGGACATCGACCCGATGGCGACCGCCGCGGCGTAACGGTTCCTTCGGCGATGGGAAGTGATGCAGCGAACAGACCGCGTATCACTTCTGTCATGTGGCGCAAATTGAGTTTTTCCCATTCATCTCCCGGTCCGTGGTAATCCGCGTGAAGTGACCCAGCCGAAAAACTATGAGCAACCACACCGGCTTGAACCAATGGCCAGTTGTCACTTGCCCGGTAGAGTCGGTCGCTGAATTGGGGGTGTTCAAATATCTCCACACCAACCCGCCGCGCCCCCGCCGCCATGACACTTCCCAAATCGGACTGATCCCAGCCGGTCATCCAGGCTTTTTGATTGGCGCCGGGTTCAGGACGACCGATCATTTCGAGGTTGATATTGGCGACAATCTTTTCCAGCGGCCAACAGGGATTCTCAACAAAATAGCGTGACCCCAGTAAACCACGTTCTTCACCCCAGTACGCCATGAATATCACTGTGCGTTTGGGTGGAGTTTCCAATGCAGCAAAAGCATCCGCCAAAGATAACACGCCCGTCACGCCCGACGCATTGTCGTCGGCACCATTAAAAATAGGATCGTCGCCGGCATTCTCGCGACGACCGAGGTGATCCAAATGCGCAGAAAAAACGACTGCTTCCTCGGCCAGGTTTTCGTCGCTACCACGCAGAATTCCAATGACGTTGGCCACCGGTTGCTCGACCGCTTGTTCCGCCGGGAAATTGATTTTGATTTGTTGTTCTTCGGGCAGCTCGCCGGTTATCAACAACACCGGAATGAATATTTTCCGTCGATCACTTGCCGTACGCGGTCTCGCGCGATTCGATTTAGCCATCTCAATCAAGCCTGAGTCTGGCGCAACCGTCAATAGCAACCCGCTCGCTCCTTGTTCTGCCAGTTTTTTTGTTTTGCGAACCAGCGTTATCATCGTGCGTCCCGGCGATCTCGACTCGTCGTGTTCGGCAATTACCACGCCCTTGAATTCTCGATCGGCGTCGATATTGCTCAAGTCAATTTTTTCGCAGTGTCCTTGCCATTGGACCGACTTTGGCCCACCGCTCAACAACCCAAAATGAGACAAGGTTTTGCCATCAGTGGTCGCAAACTCGATTCCATGCGCAGGCGTTTGAAGCGATTTGATCGAGGAGCGTTGATAGAAGCTCTCATTTTCGGCGCCGCCAACCAAACCCGCCCCGGTGAAGCGCGCCGCGACATAGGCCGCCGCAATGGTGAGGCCAGGAGACGGCGTGCCGCGTCCTTCCAACTCGTCCGATGACAAAAATGCGATAGCCGAGGTTACGCTCCGCTGATCGATTTGCCTGAGTGCCTGCTGCTGATCGGCTGTCAAAGCGTCTTGTGCAAAAATCGGCGCGCCGACAAACCCGTATCCAAGAAAAATTAACCAGGCTACTCGGCGATTCACTTTCAACCTCGACTCTCGAATTAGAACATTGTTCAATCGGACCCGCCTGCAACCACATCTTCGCAGAAACTGCAACGCGCAACTACCAGCTGACTCGAAAACGTAGCGGCAAACTGCCCGTTTGCCCATCAAAACGTAACGGCAAGCTGCCAGCTTGCCGATCTGCGGAACCTTATTCCACACGCTGGCAGCTTTTGGCTGCGAAACGCCTATGCAAAGTCAACTTGTCGCGCTGTTTGCAAATTAGAGGGTCGTTCGTCTGCGGCGTCCAGTCGTGCGTCAATTAACTCGCACAATGCCTCCAGGTTTTGCCGGTAGCGTGAGCTGAATGTCATGAGCTTACCATCGCCAAATTCCAGCGAGTTTGTCCACCATCCTTTGTGCACGATGACGGGCCCGGAACTTTCAAACAATTCCACAGTGAGAGGAGGCCGCAACAGTCGGTTGTAAACAAGATTCCATCCACTATCGACTCTCGATAGCCTGCATTTCGAAAGCGCTTTGATGTTGTTGACATCTTGCCGAGGAAATACCACGAGTGCGCCCTTGCGCGGAACTCCCCGGCTGCGATCAAACCAACCCAATATCCAGTCACTGACCATATATCGATAGAAGATTTGACGTCTCCAAACCCATCGAAAAACAAGTAAGCAAACCGCAAAAATCACTATGTTCAAAATCAACGCCGCAATTGGACTGATCGCATAAACGGCAATTAGGCCGAGGCAAAGTGATTTATTCGCAACTTCGAAACAGGCGTCCAAAAATGGAACAGGCGTTATCCAGATCAGAAATTCAAAAAAGAACTTGACCGAGTTGACAACGATCACGTTGATTACAATCGCCATTATCAGAAGCCCATCTAATCCGACCGACAATATGCCCGCCTCGTTCGTTACAACATCGGTTACTACAGGTTGGCTCGTCATGCTGGCCACTTTCATTGCCACCAGGATGATGATGGCGGCATAGGTCTCCAGGAAGTCCGCACACTGGGCGATCGGTTTACTGACCTTCGAAAGCCGCGGCAGTGAGGTCACAATAGTCAATCCGAGGAATGTCCAAAAAATCCAGGGGTTAGCAAATGGCGACGTCGGACTGAGCAGGGCATTTTCGGGCAGCCACTCCGGGCCATAGCACGCCAGCCCGGACAATAGGGTAATGCCAAAAAATGGAGACAACGCAATTGGCGCAAGCGGTGCCAGCCACTCAATATTGGAAATTTGATTTGAGATCTGTGTGGCCGCTTGTTCGGCAGCGTTTAAAGCATCACTTGACGCGCCCTGAGACCCTGACGTGATGGTCGGCCAACTTAGTGCGAGACATACCAAAACGATCACAATACAAATTGTACGCTCGTTTTGTCTGTTGCTGGCCATCTAAACAACGTTTGATTCAACCCTGGCGCGACGATGAATACCGATGGGTACGAGACCTAATTGTAGCGAGAGTCGAGCGAATGATCGACGCAATTGTGAAGGATCCTCTGGGCTATTTCTCTTTGTAGCCTTTTGCTTTGGATACCATCCCGCCAATGGCAAAAAGTGCGGCGCCCAACATCGGTGATGCGATACCCAGAAACCTGGATACCCCCTTGTCAAGGATGCCGATCTGGCCTGAACCGGCGATGAAAAACAAGCCGCCGCAGAACATCAATAACATGGCAATGCAATTAATCACCAGCACCGAGGTTGGCATTGATTGCTCGTTTTGAGTACCCACTTTGGTGGTCTTTTTTATTTCTTCTTGCGTTTCAGATGACTCGGTGAACACAGCCAGGAAAATACCGACCAATGCGCAAATGAGTCCACCAACCGCCATTCCCGCAAACCCAATTGTCCTGGCAACATCTTCGTCAATCCTATCATCGGCGCCGCTGAGGACTATGAACAGCACCCCCAAGATGGCGATGCTGATCCCCGCTGAAAATCCCAGGAACTTGATGATGCGGACGACCATTGGCTGATCGTTTACACTTCCGCCAGCCGCCTCAGCCTCCGAGTCGTCAGGCGATTCCATAAATGCCCATATGAAAAGGCCGACCATTGCGCAGATCATTCCTCCCAGGGCCATACCGGAAAACCCAATTCTTATCGCGACATCTTCATCGATAAATTTGTCAGTACTGCTCAACACCAGGAACAAAACGCCAAGCACGCCGAACGAAATGCCAATCGAAAAACCAACAAACTGCACAATTCGTTGTGCCAATTGATGTTCGGTTTGACCACCGTGCATAAGTGTTCCATCAAGCTCCGATATCGTTTCAATTCCGGTCTTGAATTCACTTACCTGTTGGAATCGCATCGCGGGTTCCTTCTCAAGTGCTCGCATGACAACCTCATCCAACCGCACATCCAACTGCACTTTTTTGGAAGGTGGAGAGAATCTTCCCAATGGCAATTCGCCGGTTAACAACTCATAAATCACGACGCCCAACGAGTAGATATCAGCACGGTGATCCACCTCGGTAGGATGTTCCCGTTGCTCAGGCGCCATGTAGTTGAGCGTGCCCATTACCTGCTGTGTTTGAGTCAACGTCAGATTATTGGTGTCCCCGATCGTCAGCTTTGCCAATCCGAAGTCGGCAATCTTAGCGTGTCCATCCTGCGATATTAAAACGTTCTCGGGCTTGATGTCCCGATGAACAATTCCTCGGTCGTGGGCATACTGTAGTGCATCGCAGAGCTGCGGCACGATTTGCATGGCTTCCGCGGGTTCCAATTTTGTGGAGGAAACCAGCTGCCGCAAATTCAAGCCGTCGACATACTCCATGATCAAATAGTAATACGGTCCGCGCTGGCCAAAATCGTAAATCGAAATAATGTTCGGATGGTTCATCATTGCCATCGCACGAGCTTCTCGCGAAAAACGCTCGGCAAATGATGGGTCGTCCATTAACGTTGTGGAAAGCAACTTGACCGCGACTTCTCGACCGAGGTTTTTCTGCCGCGCTTTGTAAACGAACCCCATGCCACCCTGGCCAATCACATCCAATATTTCGAGTTCGGGAAACAGTTCGTCGATCAGCTGTGGTTTGGGAGGATCCTGTTTGTGTGAGCGGCCTTCAAACAACTGCGTTGCGCCCTGGGGGTCAACGGTTCGTGCGCCTCTCAGCAAACATTTTGGGCACAATCCGCCGGCCGACTGGTCATCAAATTGCGAGCCACAGCTTGGACAATTTGTCATTGAGGACATTGGGTTCACACTTTCTGCTGAACAAGAACTGTTTTTCGGCCGTCTGCCAGTTAGCTAATACAGATCCGGTCGACAAAGTTACTAACAATCCCAGATTTTCTTTATTCATGTTGTTCGCACCGAAAAAACGGTCTTTTTGCGTTTTTTCTGGCTATAGCGCCTCCATCAACTCGTCAATTTCGTCGTCCAATCGTTGATCCTGATCCAAGGTTTCGGCCACCAACCGACGGATCGTTTGACGATATTTATCACGCAATCGGTGGATGGCAACTTTAATGGCAGTTTGCGTTAATCCCAGCTTCGATGCGGCATCGGAATAACTTGGCGGAGCATTGTCGGCGGTTAAGTAAACTTTGAGTACTTGGAAATACCTGTGTTTGCCGCCGGATTCGTATTCGGACCTCAGCTCATCAAGTGCGCGATCGAGTAGACTCAGCGCCCACCTGCGATCAAACAGTTTCTCGGGAGTCCAGCCGTCAACCGGCTCGCGCGTGTACTGTGATTCGCCTTGGTCGAAACTAAGTGAAAGGACCTTACGACCGCCACCGCGTTTTTCAGCCGACTGTGCGGCGTTCCAATTGGCTGCGTACTTTTTTATGGCGTCCATCAAGAACCACCGGAAACGCCCGATCTCCGGATCAACCGATCTTAAAAAGTCCTTTTCGATCAAGCTGGCAAAAAAGTCTTGAGTCAGATCTTGTGCGTCAGCTGCGGCGTACCCTTTCCTTCTCAAATATGCATAAAGTGGATACCAATAGTCTTCGCATAAAGACTCTAATGAGTTCCGCCATTCATCCGACACTGCCTCCGAGTCGCGACGCGCGTTCAAAACCACGCTCCACTGTGTCGTTTGAAATCTGTGTTCGCCAGATGAACGGTTCTCGGTCATAAGCCAAGCTGTCACATCATGTATCTAGTGACTGGATGTGGGCAGTATAAGAAACCCGGCATTTCACGGCTCAAAACGTGTTAGAAACATTGACCGCCACAGCTCCCAACTTTAACAAAGCTGCGCTTGTATTACTTCATCGTATATAGTGCTTGGCACTCTTGGAAGGTTTGTACCTTGTGAACTTGTGGCCGCGGGCATACCTCGAGCATCTGCCACAATATTCCCAGCATTCCTTGTGATGAGGCGTTTGGCAGGACCAAAAAACAAACGACCAGCGCAAATGTGACGAAAAACAAACTGTCAGCATTCATCGTTTGTGTACTTTGCGCTGCACTCGAAATTAAAATAAGGCAGACAAGTCCCGTCGAGCCGCCGGGACGTACGGCTCAACGGTATTCATCGATTATTGCGATCGTTGCTCTGATTTCGAAAACTGCGAGCTTCGCTGTCAGCTTGCCGCGCCGCCTGCGTGTCTCCAAGTTCGGCGAACACACGGGATAACATTTGCAGATGTCGGGCGAGCATGCGGCGGACCAGTGGCGAAACCCGATCTCGGCGAGCCAGCGGTCGCAGGTCAGTGATCACCGGAATCAATACGCTTCGCGCATTCATGAATTGCTTTTCCTTAATCAGCAGTTTTGATAACTCGCCCGCCACCCAGGACCGTTTGATCTGCAGCTGGCGATTGCGAGGAGTTTCATTAACGACTGTCGCCAGCGCTTTCTCGGCAATCGTCAAATGCTTGATCGCGTCGTCGAATCGGTTTTCGTCGATGGCAATCCGCGAAAGCTTGGTCGTAATATCCGCTTCAAGTTGACGATAGTCCAAATTGTGGGGCGATTTCTCCGTCAATTTATTTACCAGCTGGCGGCCTTTTTCAAGCGATCGTATTTCGGAACTCTTGTTTTCGCCGGTTGGCAGTGAATACAGTTGAGCCAAAACAGAAATGAACATCGAGTTGTCGGGAAACTGTTCGACCAGCGGTTCCATGTCATGGGTCGCCAGACGTTTCGACTCAGCGGCTGCTTGAGTTTTTTTAGCCGAGTAATAAAGTTCAGCTAAACGGCCATAGCTTTTTGCTCGTTCCACCCGAAATTCGGCACGATCATCGTCGCCGGCGATCAACCCGTTTAAAATTTCAATTCCTTTCTGAACCAAGGAATGATCTCGCAGCACCTGATTCGATTCCTTTGCATCTTTCCTTGCTCGACGGGGATTAGGATCTCGCGGCCTCCGCCCGCTAAAATTTCGTCGCCGCCCAAGACCATACCGATAGAAATCGATTGTGTCCGGGCTGGCCACCGGCGTTGCCGATCCGACCAGGTTCAAGGTTTTGGCCAGCTCAAATTGGATTTCCGAATCGTTATGCAATGGATGCGACCGGAGCTCCGTCCAACTGCGCATGAATGTCTCCATGGCTTGCCGATACTGCCCCCGTTGAAGGATCGCCGCCCCGAGTTCATTGCGCGTTTGAGCCGTGTCGACAGCAATCGGAATTGACTCGCGTAGTTTGATTCCGAGTGAGGTGAAGAGTTGGAGTGCGTCGTTGTAAGAATCCTGTGCCTGGTTTAATTTACCAATCACATGATAAATGTTGGCAACGCGGCGAAACGCGCGAGCCGATTCCAGCTGCAAATCCATGTTGTCCGCGTTTTGCTGAGCAAACTTCTCGTAAAAAACGAGCATGCTTTCGAGAAATTCAGCATCTCGCTGCGTCAATGCCGTTTCGATTCCGCTCAACTCTTGAAAACCATCGAATGAAAAATCGTGCATGTTCGCGGAGCCGCGAAAGACAATCTGAGCGAACATCGAATCAAACATATCCATTGCCAACGACACATTGGATTCTGCTCGCTCGAACTGAACGCGAGTTTTGTTGGCGTTTTCTTCCGCGAGTGCCAACGCGGCGTCGGTTTGTCCTTTTTGTTGTTCGAGTTTAATGTGTTGCCTCGACAAATCACTCAAAGCTCGGGATGTCGCGAGATACCCTACCGATGCCGTGATCGCAACCAATCCAACTAGCATCGCGGATACGGCCGCCCATGGATTCCGCTTCGTCCAACGATGCAACCGTTCCAACGTCGAGGCCCTTCGCGCGCGAATCGGTCGATCCTCGAGAAACGCACGCAAATCATCGCGCATAGCGGCGGCTGTCGCATATCGTTGTGCCGGATCGCGGGCAATAGCCTTTTGAATGATTGTGTCGAGATCGCGCGGCACGGCTGTATCGATCCGACGCGGAGCTTGCGGTGTTTCAGTCGTTATTTGGTGAATCAGTTCCGGTGTCGGCGCATCGCGAAATGCGGGCTGCAACGTGACCATCTCGTACAATGTCAGTCCCAAGCAATAAGTCTCGCTCCGCGAGTCGTATTTGCCTTTGAAAGATTCCGGCGCCATATACTGAGGCGTTCCGATGATATCTCCGGTTTTCGTCATCGTTTGACTGGATAGGTTTTTAACTAAACCGAAATCCGTGAGCCACACGTAGCCTTTTTTATCAAGCAGTAAATTGGCCGGCTTCAGATCACGATGCAACTTGCCTTGATCGTGAGCGTATTGCAGCGCGTCCGATATCTGCAGAATGACTTCAGCAGCCCAGCGGCATCGATCCGCGGATTGGCCGAGTTGATCGGCCCACTGTTCATCGAATTCGCGGTGACTCTCGAGTTCGTAATCGGTACCGTCACTGCCAGTTTCGGTGTCAATCTCTTCGGCCTTGTGCAACAGCTGCGTCTCGCCCATTCCAATCGTTTGGTTGCGTCGCGTTTTCTTGGTGTGGCCTTTGGTTTGAGAATCCAGCGAACGAATGATCTGATTTAGCCCGCAACCGTCAACGTATTCCATCACGTAGTAGTGATAGCCGTCGCATTGGCCAACACCAAACACGCTGACAATATTCGTATGGTGAAGCGTGGCTGCCGCCTGGGCTTCGCGACGAAATCGTTCGACGTATTTTTCATCATCGACTAACTGGTTCGGTAGAACTTTGATTGCAACGCGACGTCCGAGCGACTCGTGAACAGCTTCCAAGACGATTCCCATACCGCCACGACCGAGTTCTCGAACGATACGGTAGTCGCCGAGGCGATTTAGATGGAACGATTCGCTGTTGCGACGGCGGCGTGAAACGACGGTCGATTCTTTTTGTTGCTTCAATTCTTCGATCATGGCGATCGATGAAAGCAATTCGCGAATTTCTGTTCTAAGCTTCGGAAACTTCTGTTCGTACCGTTCGATCTTGGGTTTTCTTCCGGCGCGGAATTTTGCCGTAAAATCGTCAACGATTTTTTCGAGCAGCTGTTCTTTTTGACTCGAATTAGAAGTCTTGGATTTGTTCACTTAATCAACCTGAACACTCTCATAAATTTGTCGCATTCGTTTGAGTGCGCGCAAGTACCGCTTACTTGCCGCAGCAGGCTCGATCCCCAGCGCATCAGCCGTTTCGGTATTCGATAACTCTTCGAAATGTCGCAGCGCGATCACTTCTCGATCCACGTCGTTCATTTCGGCCAAGGACCTTTCCAACGAAGAAATCTGTTCTGCACGTTCGACCAGCTGACTTGCCGATGTCATCTGAGCGACAAGGTGTGCTGCCATCGCCATCGATGTTTGACCGGGTTCGGGCGGCTTGAAAAATTGTTCCCTCCGCACGTCTCGTTTTCCAGCACTAAAATGTTGCCGATGCACTTCGACAAGCTTTTGACTCAGCTCCATCCGCAACCAGACAAAAAACGGCAGTTCCGGATCTTCCAAATATCGGTCCAGCCGCTGCGACGCTCGGACATACGTTTCCTGCAATACGTCTGATTCCGAAACACGACCTCTTAAACGATAGTCAAGTCGAAACAGAGCAATTTGGCGAAGTCGCTGTTTGACCGACTGAAAAAACCGCGCAAAACTCTCCTCACGATCAGTCGCTAATTGACGAAGTAACTCCTGTTGGTTTGGTAATGGTTGATCCATTGGCTCGTGTTAAATCATTCGTACCGTTTGTTTAGGGCCGCCGCATCCATATCACTATTTCGGTTCGACGGATGAGTAGTCGAGGCCCACCAGGGGAGTGTTTTGCCATATATTTCGCATTCAATTGGTGGTTACTGCTACCGAAATGAATTTCCATTTTTGACGTAAGCTATTGTTATTTAACTGATTATTGTGCCTGGCGTGGCGGCAATTACGTGACAAATCAAAATTTTATGTCCTGATTGTACTATTTCCGCGTGAACTGTTTTGGACAGTCGTTTCAAATACTTGCGAACACTGCTTAGGACAATCATCTCACTTGCCGAGGTCATCAATGATACGAACAGTAACAATTCTATTAGCGCTGGTTTTCGCTCTTGGGACCGCCAGCTTTTCAGCCGGACAAGAGGACAAGCGCCAAGACAAGAAGCGCCGCGGAGATAAACAAGAACAGTTTGATAACGATCGCCAAAAAGAGGATCGCGCTAAACGAGGGCAGCGCGGGCGAGCGAGAATTGGGCAAATGCTGAAGCGTCTCGATAAGAATCAAGACGGCAATCTCGCTGAGGAAGAGTTGCCCGAGAGATTGCAACGTGCATTCGGTCAATTCGACCAAAACGATGACGGCTTGCTTCTTATCGAGACGCTTCAGCATTTGCCCAATTCTCGCTCGCCCGCGCTGCCCTCGTTTAGCG
>CAJHZH010000296.1_pt1 | contig 11532 bp, 9 predicted proteins | sample 9198951 | NCBI WGS metagenome assembly CAJHZH01 (sample SAMEA7708381, study PRJEB35096) | sediment metagenome | biome: marine neritic benthic zone biome [ENVO:01000025]; feature: sediment [ENVO:00002007]; material: shallow marine sediment [ENVO:03000034] sea grass bed [ENVO_01000059] ...
AAAGATAATACTCCTGATTGTTATCCGGCAATAACCGCTTAAGCACATCTATGCTTACATAACCACAAACATGGTAATCCCGATTTGCGACGTCACTGTCCCCGGGCGAAGAGTAACAATTCACCACATGAATGTTTTCATGCTCTGCGGCGATTTGTTTTATCTGTTTTTGAAAAATGTGCTCGTTGCCATTTCTAGCTCCGTACACTAGTAACACTTGACGAGTGGGTTGATTGCTAATGACGTAGTTAATCATACTCATCATCGGAGTGATTCCGACTCCACCGGCAAGCAGCACGACAGGATGGTCACCCGGTTGAAGATAGAACGAGCCGCTGGGCGGTTTCACATCGATGATGTCATCAACTTTCAGTTGACGATTCACAAAGCTACTAACAAAAGCAGGTTTGATTCCGGATTCCGCGAAATCGGCGGACAACTTTTTTACCGTGATGCGATAAGCAGTCGAATTGGCGGAGTCCGATAATGTGTAACAGCGAATCGCCGGTTGCTCGGCACCGAGTATTGAGAACTTCAATGTAAGATGCTGACCCGGTCGGTACGTGGGTAACGACTGTCCATCGGCTGGTTCAAGATAGACCGATGTGCACTGGGCCGTCTCGTTTTCTAATTTGGCAACTCGGAATTTGCGAAAACCAATCCAATTGACGGACGGCTCATTTGGTTTGGCTGCTGATTTGGGAAGTTCTGCGATCTGTACGTCGTCAGATTCATCAAGAATCATTGACGGCAGATCGTGATCGGGCTGCTCTCGTCGTTTTGTGATTTCGTAGATTTGAGCTCGTAGTAGCTGGAGTTCGACCTCGTATTTTTTTTTGTCCAGAGACAATCGGCGTAGACCTGCAGTTGTCCACAATCCAAATTGCAATAACGAAGCGCCGATCAGCGCGATTCCAAAAATAGTGAACACAAATTCCATTTATGTGTTTGCTGTGAAAAAGGAAAATCGTTTCCAAATCCATGGATCTCGCGGATTCGGAATAATCGGACATTTCGCACCGAAATGCATGCACGCACTTCGAGGGGTATCGGCCTTCGACAATCGTGGCTTCAGTTTAGGCAAATACGCGCAGGATTTAACAGCAATTGCCCGACGCTAGCGTTCTCTAGTCTGTTGACAATTGACGAAGGAGATCGAATGTAAAGATTCCGGTGTTATGACCGTCGCTAAACTGAATGTTGTAGGCATAATTGCCGACCGGACTCATCGATACTATTTCAAGTGGCAGCGTTTCGGCCGGCGACAATATCTGCAGTGGATTGGATGGTTTTGATTCGATTTTTTCCTGATTACAAGTTGCGCAAGGACAACTTTCCCGCAATCGTCGCAGTGCAATTTCCTGCTGAAACCCATCGCTCCAGTTGATTTGCAGATGCCCTGGCGGTTGACGCTTCAATTCGACTGGATGCACCGTCATGATGTCAAAGTCTAGTTAACGACCGAGTTGACTTTTGCGTGAAGTGCCGACAAAAGCCGATCGACTTCGTCTGGCGTATTATAGTGAACCAGGCCGATTCGAATCATGCCTTCGGGTTCCAAGCCGAGCGCCTCAGTGAATTGAAGTGCATAGTAATTGCCGTTCCATACAAAAATACCTTTCTCGGCAAGTTCCACGGCAAGCTGTGTGGTGTTGATCGCCCGATGGGTAATTGAAAACGTCGGGAAACGCCGGTGCAGCCCGTCCGTATCTGTGATTCCGTAGACCTGAATATCCGGTAATTCATCCAGTCCATTAAGCAACCTTTTGGCAAGCTGCTGTTCATATTGCTGGATTGCTTGAAAAGCGGCTGCTAATCCGCTGCGACGATCCAACTGCGAGTCATTGGCAAGATCGCGTCCCAGGTCCGCCAAGTAGTCGATGCAATGACGCGTCCCGTGAATACTCTCGTGACTTTGCGTCCCGTTCATCCACTTCTCGGGGAGCAGGTCGGACGCAGGTCGCACTTTGTACGCCATCAGTTCTTCGAGCAATCCGCGCCGACCCCACATTAAACCGAGATGAGGTCCGAAGAATTTGTACGCCGAACAGGCGAGAAAATCGCAATGCCAACCGTCAACATCGATTAACCCATGCGGACCGTAGTGAACCGCATCAACAAATGACAGCGCGCCCGCGTCGTGAGCCATTTTGCAGATTTCGGCGACCGGGTTGATTCCGCCCGTGGCATTCGAGGCAGCACCAAACGCCACTAATTTTGTACGCGGATTGAGAAGCTCCGAGAGCTGGTTTAAATCCAGCTCGTAATTTTGCCGATCAAATTCGACGAACTTGACTTTAACGCCGCTATCCTCAGCCGCCAAAATCCAGGGCGTGATGTTTGCATCGTGATCGAGACGGGTCACGATGATTTCATCGCCTGGCGACCAGGTTCTTGCCAACGATCGTGAAAGGGCAAACGTCAGGGATGTCATGTTTTGCCCGAATGCAATTTCGCCCGGGTCAGCGGTACCCAAAAAATCCGCTGCGGCTTGTTGCGCTTCGTCGAAAATTTGGTCAGACTCTTTACTCGTTAAGAACAGTCCACGCCGATTGGCATTATGACGATGAAGATATTCGGTCATCGCATCGGTGACACAAACAGGTACTTGAGTGCCGGCGGGGCCGTCAAAGTAGGTGACGAGTTCGCCGGATTGTGTTCGATTCAAAGCGGGAAATTTCGAACGACATTTTTGGACTAAATCAGGGGTAAGAATCATCGCTGGTCTATAAACCTCATACCTTTCAATTCGAACCTCGGAAGCGAGCCGACCTCCACACATGTGACTTCGACTTTGAGTCCGAGACGAAGTTGCAATTCTTTTTCGACACGTTCAGGCCGTTCAAGTCGGTCTTCAATTTCGATCTTGAGCGCATCCATCTCACCCTGCTTGTATGCCGTCATACGGTATTCGATGATTTCCGGAAACCCACGCAGGATTTGTTCAATCGATGTAGGAAAAATATTAACACCTCGCACGATCAACATGTCGTCGACGCGCCCCAACACGCCACCTTCGAGAAGCACGAATCGGCATTCCTCGGGATCGTTCCACGTGGGTTTGACCAGATCGCCAGTTCGATAACGAATGATGGGGCTTCCGACTCGTCCCAAACAAGTCAAAATAAGCTCGCTCAATTCACTTTCGTTTGCCTGCGCACCGGTTTCCACTGACAGAAACTCGGCGATAAATTCGGCCTCGTTAACGTATACTCCCCTGCCCTGGCCATGAGCGAAACCCCATGGTCCAACCTCCGATGCACCACTGTGGTCGATCACTCGCGCATCCCAGGCCGACTCGATCCGATCTCTGATCTCTGGAATCGACCCTCCGGGTTCACCGGCAACGACAATTCTGTTTACAGACGATCCCGCAACGTTGGTTTGATGTTGGGATGCAACTTCGGCCATATGTAGCGCGTAACTAGGGGTACAGAAGACAACCGTTGCTTTCAGAGTATTAACTAAATCGATACGGGCCAGCGTGCTGAGTCCACCCGCCGGCGCCACCAATGCACCGCGCTGGACCACCGCGTCGTATGCGCTCCAGAAACCAATAAATGGCCCGAACGAAAAGGCCATTACTACTCGATCATTCGAATCAATTTCGGCGGCATCCAGCACGTATTGCCAACATTCCATCCACCACGTCCAGTCATCAGCCGTATCGAGGACGATCAGCGGTTTGCCGCGGGTTCCCGACGTTCGGTGCAGTCGCACGTAACGATCAATCGGATAGGTCAAATTGGCGGCAAAATTGGATTCGACCGCCCCATCGATTAGCTCGCCTTTGAAAGTAAAGGGGAGACTGGCAAGGTTGTCCAACGACTCAATTTTTCCAGAAAACCGTGACAATTTGGTCTGATAAAAATTGTTCTCCGGCAATATCTGGGCAAACAGCGCATTCAGACGCGAGAGTTGATGATTGGCCAGCGTATGCTGGTCCGCTGTTAACAACGCGCGGCGATTTTCTAACTTGGCTATACTCATTACGGCATGATACGAAAGGAATCGAATATCGAGAAGGGAACGCGCGCGGCGGGAACCTGTGGCGGCGCTGGCAATCCTATTTTGACTGATCGTGCCCCAGAAAAGATTAACTCGAGTATTGTTGCAATTTGGTAAAACATGGCATTTTCGGCACAACACATTCGTGACGCGAGAAATCATTTGCGCAAAAATGACCCCGTCATGAAACAGATCATTCAAAAAGTAGGCCCGTTTACGGCAAAGGTAAAACGCGATCGGTTCCGCATCTTGGCAGCATCCATTGTCTCGCAGCAAATATCGGGAAAGGCTGCTCGATCGATCTGGGGTCGCCTCGAAGAGTTGGTTGTGCCTGATGGAGTGACTCCCGAATCGCTGACATGTCAAACGATTGACACTTTGCGTAGCGTTGGTATTTCAAGGCAAAAAGCAAGTTACCTGTTGGACCTGGGTTCAAAAGTAAAATCAGGCCATGTAAATCTGAAACAGATCGGGCGTCATTCTGATGAAGATATTGTTGAGGAGCTCACGCAAGTCAAAGGTGTCGGCCGCTGGACGGCACAGATGTTCCTGATGTTCTCGCTAGGTCGGTTGGATGTTTTGCCGGTCGACGATTTGGGAGCAAGGCAAGCAATCAAGATTCAATATGGACTTAGGGAAATGCCAAATGCAAAAAAGATGAACCGGATTGCAATTCCCTGGCGCCCTTACGCATCGGTGGCTACCTGGTACCTGTGGCAATCGCTGGAACTTGAGTAGCCCGATTCGTGAAGAGCATGATTAAGGCCAAGCTTATTGGCATTCGTTACCAAAAGCCCGGCTTTGTGTTCAAAAAGCTAGATCGTGCGTTGGCGAAATGATCTGCACGGCAAAACTCAAGCATCACGGCTGATAGCCGGTTTTTTCAATAATTAAGCCTTTTCGTCGCCTTCTTCCACGTCCTCGGAGTCCGTGTCGGGAGTTTCAACATCCGCGGAGTCTTCGGCGACGGCTTCATCGATATCTTGCTTTTCTTCATCTTCTTGCGTCATGTCGTCAACTTCCGCGGTCACGCCAGCATCTTCATCGTCCGTTTCAAAAGCAGGACGCTGAGCCTCCTGTCGCTTGACTCGGTCGTTTTCTCCGACAAACTCGAGGATCGCTCGCGTTCCCGCGTCGCCGAGCCGAGGGGTTGCCAGGCGAAGCACCCGGGTGAATCCACCTGGCCGGTCAACAAATCTCGGAGCGATCTCATCAAACAGAATCGAAACCGCTTCCTTATCGCGCAGCATTCGAAAAGCACGGCGTCGCGCAGTGACCGCCGGAGCGATCGCATTAGACCATTTTTGCCATTGATCACTGGATCGCCATTGACGCCAGGCATCTGAATTACGTTCGGCATCGACTGCAAATTCCTCCGCAGCTTGCTCGTGCGGAATGGCTTTTTTGGCAATCGTAATGCACCGTTCAACGAGTGGACGAACTTCTTTCGCCTTGTGCAGCGTAGTCACAATGCGGCCTTTTTTGCCCGGCGGTTTAACAATTGTTTTTCCGTCGGGTTGGAATAGGCCTTCATAAAACGCGTCGTCACGCTCTGTCAAAATCAGGCTACAAGCCAAATTGCGCATTAACGCTTTTCGGTGACTTGGGCTCCGTCCGAGTGTACGTCCTCGTCGTCTATGTCGCATTGGTTACGTCCAATTTATCGTTTATTGTTGGCTGGGGGCGTCAACTGATCATGGTTGCTGGCGGAACTTTCATTCCCAGTCGCAGACCGAGATCCCTGAGTTTTTCTTGGACTTCGGTCAACGTCGTATCGCCAAAATTGCGGATTTCCATCAACTGGTCTTCGCTGTGGGCCACCAGATCACGAACGGTGAGAATGTTTTCGTGATCCAGGCAATTCTTGGCCCTCACGCTGAAATTCAGTTCGTTCATGGACATATTCAATTTGGCTTCCAATCCGGCGTCCATTCCACTGGCGGTCTTCGGCTTGGAAAAGACCCGCGCGCCCAGTTCCGAATATTGAACAAACGGATTCAGATGTTTGCGGAAAATCTTGGCCGATTCAACCAAGGCCATTTCGGGATTGATCGAACCATCGGTCCAAATTTCAATCGTCAATTTGTCGTAGTTAGTTTTTTGTCCAACACGGGTTTCTTCGACTTCATAGCGAACCCGAGTCACCGGACTGTAAACGGCGTCAATCGGTATGATCCCGATTTCGTGCTCTCGATTTGTGTGTTCCGTCGCTGGTACGTATCCACGACCGTTTTCAACAACCATTTCCATCATAAAGTCAACATCTTCCGTTAACGTCGCCAAAACATGGTCCCGATTGACGATTTCGACCTCCCCACCGGTTTGAATATCGGCGCCGGTTACCGGACCTGCCATATTCTTCTCCACCGTGATCACTTTCATTTGATCGGACAGATTTTTAACCACCAACGACTTGACGTTGAGCACGATGTCCGTGACATCCTCAAGCACGCCGCCGATCGATGAAAACTCGTGGTTGGCGCCGCGAATTTTGATTTGTGTAACCGCACTGCCCTCGAGACTGGAAAGCAAGATTCGCCTCAAGCTGTTGCCGATTGTCGTTCCAAATCCGCGTTCAAACGGTTCCGCGTGAAATTTACCGTAACTCTCGCTTAGCGTATGGCTTTCACTTTCAACAACACTTGGCAGTTCCAATCCGCGCCATCGAATATGCATTTAACTTCTCCACTGCAATATATTGATTTGGAAAGAACTAAAAAAACCGGCATCCAAACGAGTGCGTCAGACGCGTCGTTTCTTGCGCGGTCGGCACCCATTGTGCGGGATCGGAGTACAGTCCTCGATCGTTTTGATATTGAGTCCAGCGGCCTGTAATGCCGTGATCGCACTTTCCCGTCCACTACCCGGTCCCTTAACCCGGACGTCGATTTCTTTCATTCCCATTTTGATCGCCTTTTCGGCGGCCTGTTGTGACGCACATTGGCCGGCAAACGGGGTGCTCTTGCGACTACCCTTGAAACCGCACGTCCCCGCGCTCGCCCAGCACAACGCGTCACCCTTGTTGTCGGTTATCGTTACGGTGGTATTGTTGAACGTCGCATTGATATGCGCGATGCCCATCGTAACGTTGCGTTTTACTTTTCGTTTCTTTATTTTTGCCACGTGGCATTAGTCTCCTGAAACTACCCGGAATGGATTCTTAATTTGAATACGCGCACCTATCTCAAATCCTTGACACCCTTCTTACCAGCAACGGTCTTCTTCGGGCCTTTCCTCGTGCGCGCATTGGTCTTGGTTCGTTGACCACGCACCGGCAACCCAACCCGATGCCGAATGCCGCGATAACATTTGATATCACGCAAGCGAGCAATACATTGCTGCACATGTCGTCGAAGCGGACCCTCGACCTGGTAATCGCGCTCCAGTATTTTCGCCAATCGACTCAACTCTTCGTCCGAAAGGTCTCGCGCTTTTTTGTCTTGTTCTACTCCCGCCTTAAAACAAAGATCTCGCGCTGTTTGAGGACCTATCCCATACAAATAGGTCAACGAAATGACAGCTTTGCGGTCGTTTGGAATATCCACACCGAGCAAACGCGGCATGATCAAAATCTCCCTTTGATATCAAACGTTCAACGTTGACACTTAGACTGATAAATAGTTTTGATGTTGTCGATCGCGGATGAAATCGACAAAGACTCTATGCCTGACCTACGAGGAAAATCGGTAGCGGATCCGATCAACGGGAATTTTCGAAACTCAACCACAATATGCGCGTTGCCGTGCTGTCAAATTACCCCTGCCGTTGCTTGTGACGAGGATTAGTGCAAACGACGTACACACGTCCCTTGCGACGGACAACCTTACAATTCTCGCATATTCGTTTTACGCTAGCGCGAACTTTCATCGTACAGCTCAAAAAGCATGAAAAATGCAGATTTTGGAAAGTCGAACAGTATAAAGGTTTACGGCAAATACCAACAAGGGCCAAAAACCACTATTGGGCTATTTTCCCCCTAAAACGACAGGGCAACCAAATCAGAAACTCCAGGGGCTGATGTTGACGTAATCCCGGGGAATGTTCGTCGTTTCCAAATCTGAAAAATAGGGAAACTGGGAGATTGGCAAAGCAAAACTCGGAAATGCCGGTTTTTCCTGCATTTCTGGATAATCGGGTCCTGCGGGTCGATGTTTTCAATGCTGTATGGTCATTTGCGCGCATGGGTATCGATGAAGAACAAACTCGTTGTTTATCTTGGTTTGGCGGGGTTGGTTTGGTTTGCCATTTCCTCGGTCTCGCATTTCTTTGCTGCAACGACCCCACCGAAAGGTGTATCGCTACAAAACCAAGTGGCAGATCCCATTTCCAAATCCGAACCGGCAAGTTCCAGTCTGAAGTTTCAACAATGGCTAACCGAGTATTTTCAATCCAATCTCAAAACAACCAATAAGCGGGCAATCGACGAAGCGGATTATCGGGACGAAGCTCGAATTGAAGAATTACCCGATGTTTGTAGTTCAGGACTCCCAGGGTTCGACCTCAGCCCGATAAGAGAATCCGACATTTACAAAGACGTGGCCGAAATTGCCAGTCTTATCCGTCAACCCAATAAAACAACTCCCGCACATTCGTCATGGCAACGACAACAGACACCGAACAAGCATTTTCCCCAGCAGCAGATATCCGCAATCGAAGCTGAAGCTAGCGCGAACGTCAGGTTGGTCAGTGGGAATTCGGACGAATGGCCGAGCCAGTCAGCAGACTTCCAGCAATTCAACCCTCATGCTCGGGCAACCGCGTCAAAAGCGAATACCTCTCAAAGGCAGGTAGGCGGCGGCGCCACGACGCAAAATCCCCACGCGCCGGGCAAAAATGCACAAGCTCAGATTGACTACGCCGACCCGCACGCGGAAGTTTTTTCTAAGACGCTCTATCCATCCGCGACTCAATGCGCGGTGTGCCACCAGCAAATCTATCAAGAGTGGGCAAGTTCGGGTCACGCATACGCCGCCGTCTCGCCCATGTTTCAGCGTTTTGAAGACGCGATTAACAAATTGACTCAAGGCACAATCGGTTACTTTTGTATGCGATGTCATGCGCCGGTGGCTACAACGATGGGTCTGCGTCGAGATCAGGCGATCTGGGACGGCCCCAGAGTCTTCCGCGAGGGAGTGACTTGCGTTGCCTGTCACCGCGTAAAAGAAAACTACACAAAAGTAAACGGAGAGCGGAGGATCGAACCAGGTGACATTTATGAACCCGTGTTTAGTGGATCCGGCGAGTCTGGTACTGAAATCGTCGCTAAATACAAAGACTACTTCAAAGTGAAGACCGACCCGTTTGAACGCGGTCCTGGTCAGCCGATGCATCGACGTTCGATCAAGTTTGAGCAACTATCGCAAAGTGATTTTTGCATGTCGTGCCACCAGGTTGCTGTTCAACCAGGTATCAAACTCGAAGTGGTATGGGATCAGTACCGGGCATCACCGGCGTACCGCGACGGTATCACCTGTCAGGACTGCCACATGGGAATCGTGCCTGGCAAACCCGAGGGCTACTCGATCGGTCCCGCGGCGGTCGTAAACAACCGGGCGATAATGCCCGAGCGAAAGCATTCGAACCACATGTTTTATGGGCCAGGCCACTCGGTCGCGCATCCTGGGGTTTTCCCCGACAACCCAAAGACGGACCGCTGGACTTTCAACCAGTGGCTGCAATTTGACTGGCGGGCCGGATGGGGCACGGACGAATTCGAAGATGCCGTTAGCGAAGGTCGCATTTCGATGGCGTTTCCGCCGGCTTGGTCAGAGGTCGACGATCGTTACGATGCGCGAGAATTGATCGATCAGAATCTTCGAAGCTTGAGTTACAAAAAAGACTTACGAAGACAAGTTTTAGAAAATGGCTCAAAAATTGACGGCCCATTCTTCGCCAAGCCACCGACGGCCGGAAAGGCGTTGCGGTTTCATTACTGCGTAACCAACCTCAACTCGGGTCATAACATGCCCAGTGGATCTTTGGGGGCCCAACCGCAGCTGTGGTTAAATGTCGTCCTGATCGACCCGGATGGCTGTCGCGTTTGGGAAACCGGTTACCTGGACAGCGTGGGTGACCTGGCAGATCTTCACTCGAAGGATGTGCTCGCGCGACGAGTTCCGCTTGACAAACAATTGTTCAATCTTCAGAGCAAATTCTTAACGACCAACGTCAAAGGCACTGATCGTGAAATGTACATCCCGATCAACTTTGATATCGACCAACTGCCATTTATCCGACCTGCACCACAACCGGTCACAGTCTTGAATCACCCACAGTTCATTCGCATGGAAGCACATTCCATCCCGCCGTTGGGTTCTCGGAAAGCCAAATACGTCGTTCCCGCGCATGTAATCAAACGCCCTGGTACGTATCGATTGAGTGTACGTATGAGAAGCCGCGGTGAACCGATTTACTTCATGAAGTTTGTCGAATCGACTCCCGAAATGATCCGAATGATGAATGAAGGAATCGTCGACGTTCACGTTGGTTCGGTAATCTTTGAAGTGCAATAGGACTGTTATCGACCATGAAACTGCGGCCGATCAATTCAAGCTACCGGATGCTGTGCGCAATCTGCGCAACAGCCGTCATGCTTGTGACCGCCGCAGTTTGGGCCGAGTCGAAAGAACATTCCGCAGATCTCCCGGCACCGCCCGTTTCGGCCGGCGGCGTTACCTGGCCGTCAACGAAACCGGACTTGCCCAGCGTGCCACAAGAAAAATCGACTCAAGATCAATTCTCAGCCAGGCTTGAAGCCACGGAAAAGCCGACTAAAGGGCAATTCTCGACCTCAGATCTAGACGCACCGCCAGCGACACCAAGCGCGCCAGTCAAACGTGCAAACCAAGAATCGACTCACGTTCACCAGGATCGATCTTCCACGTTCTTGCCACCTGGCGTTCGGCAGTCGAGTCAAGACGGTGAATTGAGCCCGCCGAAAGCAATTCATCGAATTGCGACTGGCGCACCGCACCATCCTCCATTCCGGCCAGGCGCACAACCTGACCGGCAAATACTTAGCGAATCGACAATTGCAGAACAAACTGATCCCGTCGCGTTGAATCAAGGCACGACTGCATTGACACCATCCGGAGAGGTCTGGCAGCCGTCCACGAGAGGCGCGACGTTCTCAATGCCTGCCACCGAGGTGTCAAACGCTGCTGAAACGGCCGTTTCCAGCTCGAACATTCCCATATCTCGCCCCACCAAAAAACCGGCCCCACAGGAATCCGCCAGTTCGAATTTCGCAAACCGCCAAATAGGAACGACTGAGTTTGTTCTTGCCGCTCAACCGCAGTTTGGTGCCCATTTTTCAAAACAGCCCGCTCAATCTGATCGGTTAGCCCGCGACGTCGAACCGATCGTTTCCGACTTTGCGCCAACGCCAATCGATCGAACTCCGTACGACGCTATGAACGAGGCCTGGGTTTACGAGGGGAAGACGCTCAATGCGAATCGGCGGCCGCTTGTCGAATTGGGTCGGCCCTGGTATCAGCTAGGCGAACTTCGTCCTGGCTCAACCAT
>CAJHZH010000159.1_pt1 | contig 11499 bp, 9 predicted proteins | sample 9198951 | NCBI WGS metagenome assembly CAJHZH01 (sample SAMEA7708381, study PRJEB35096) | sediment metagenome | biome: marine neritic benthic zone biome [ENVO:01000025]; feature: sediment [ENVO:00002007]; material: shallow marine sediment [ENVO:03000034] sea grass bed [ENVO_01000059] ...
CCTTCACGATCTCGGTGCGCTCGGGGTCGGGCTTTCCGATTACCGCGACCTCGGCCACGGCCGGATGTTGCATTAAGGCGTTTTCAACTTCAAAGGGGCCAATGCGATAAGCAGAGCTGGTAATAATATCGTCGGCCCGCGATACAAACCAAAAATAGCCATCCTCATCTGTAGAGGCACAGTCCCCAGTTAAGTACCAACCGTTGCGAAAACAGCCTGACGTGGCGTCCGGGTTATGCCAGTAGCCGTGGAACAAACCGATCGGTCGGCTCGGTTCGACTCGGACTGCGATCTCACCTTGCTCGCCCGGTGGAAGCCGATTGCCGTCGGCATCAACGACCGCGACATCCAATCCGGGAGGCGGCAACCCCATCGAACCCGGTTTGACCTCGAGATCCGGAATGCTCGCGCAGAGAATAACCGTTTCGGTTTGCCCGTATCCCTCGCGAATCGTCAATCCCGTCGCCTTCTGCCATTTGTCGAGCACGCTGACATTCATCGGTTCGCCAGCGGCCATGCAGCGCCCGAGCGCTGGCGGCAGAAAGTTCGATAGATCCTGCTGGACCAACATGCGATATATAGTTGGCGGTGCGCAAAGGCTGGTGATCGGATATTCGGTCAAGCATTTCAGAACATTCTGCGGATCAAACTTTCCCGGGTGATGCTGCACAAATATTGTTGATCCTGCGATCCAGGGTGCAAACAATCCCGAGTAGGCAGTCTTGGCCCAGCCGGTGTCGGAAAGGTTCCAATGAAGATCGTCGGGTCCCAGTCCCAGCCAAAACCGAGCCGTGATCTGATGACCGACGCCGTAACTGGCATGCGTGTGCAAAACCATTTTCGGTGGCCCCGTGGTTCCGGACGTAAAGTAAATCAGTGCCGGTTCATCGCTCCTTGTAGGTTCCCGCTCTAAATCCGTGGACGCCGTGTTTACCAATTCCTCGAACCCACGCCACCCACTGCGTGACTCGTTGCCAACGAGTATCTTGTATCGCAGCCCCGGAAGTTCGCTTGCGATGTGATCGACTTTTTCTGCTCCGGCCGAATCGGTCACGATCGCATCGATCTCAGCCGCTTTGACGCGATACTCAATATCTTTTTCGGTCAGCAACGTTGTTCCCGGAATCGCGATAATCCCCGCTTTGGTTAGCCCAACCATCGTCTCCCACCACTCGACGAGATTGGGAAGGTCAATCAGCACTTGATCGCCGCGCTGCAAACCGAGCGTGAGCAGCGCTCCGGCAATCTGATTGGAGCGCGCCGCAATTTCGGCAAACGTGATCGATCGATCCTGGCCGTCGTCACTGATCCAGCGCATTGCCATACGGTCGGGTCGCGATCGTGCCCACTGATCCACCACATCGAATCCAAAATTAAAATACTCAGGGCATTCCAAACGGAATGTCTTGCATAACTGACGGTATTGTTCCAGCGAATGTAGGTTCGACCGCGACTGAATCGTGGAGCTCATAGCGAATCATCTCAAACTTAAACAGCGGCACGCGAATTCATCGCGGCCAAAACCCGTTCCCGTGCAAGCGCGTCTGCAGCATCGCGCGGAGTCATCTTGTCATCGCGACTGCGCAAAAGTACTTCACGCGTGTTACCAGTGATTTTTTCCCGGATATCGTCCAGTGCGGCGCGCTCGGTACCGCCGTGGTATTCGACCGATGCGCAGATGACTCCGCCCGCATTGCAGATGAAGTCGGGTACGTTCACCACACCTCGCTCGTACAGAATTCGTTCGGCGTCGGCTGTCGCCGGGATGTTAGCGCCTTGAAGGATTAACTTAGCTTTGATTCCCTTTGCATTGTCAACGTGGATACAGTCGGGACGAGCGGCGGGTACCAGTATGTCGCATTGAATCTCGAATATTTCGGCGTTGGTTAGTTTCTTGCCTTGTTTGCATGCCGTTACGCTTCCGTGTTCCATTTTGATTGATGCCAACTCGTCGACATCGATGCCCTCAGGATCAAAAACCGTTCCGCCGGTATCACTGGCAGCTACAAGCTTACAACCCATTTCGGCTAGAAATCGAGCCGCGTGTCGACCGACGTTTCCAAATCCTTCGATGGCGACAGTGGCACCGACGAGATCGAGTTCACAGAATTCGCAAGCCACTTCGGCCGAGGCCGCTACGCCGTAACCGGTCGCTCCGATTTCGTCGAGCGGAATACCTCCCAACTCGCGCGGCAGTCCGACGGCTCGACCGATTTCATCGTGCACCACGGCCATGCATAATTCATCCGTGCCCATGTCGGGGCCTGGAATGTACTCCGCGAGGTCACGAATTGCTTTGGCGAACGCGCGGACCAGTGTTTCCTTGTCGCTGGTCTTCGGGTCAGCCAGAATGCCCGATTTCCCGCCGCCATGAGGCAGATCGGCAGCGGCGTTCTTCAATGTCATGGCGCGAGCCAGTCGGAATACTTCTTCGGCCGTCACATCCGTTGCCATTCGTACACCGCCGATCGATGGACCGCGGGCCACGTTGTCGACGACAACAATCGCGCGAAGTTCGCATTGTGGATCGTAGATATGAACAAACTTCGATGGGCCCAACTCGTCACAGAACTTATCGAATGCGAAACAATGTGTTGTCATGATTGGCTCTCTTTTGTTTGGTGATTTTTCCCAGTCTTAAATTCCTGTCGTGCCGCAGCCCAGTATGCGTCAACATTTTCCTGAATTCGGCGCAGCGTAATCTCCTGCCGCTCGGGTCTGAACAGATGCTGAAACCTTCGCTGTGGGCGAAGGTATTCCTCGACAGGTCGCAAGTGATTCGGAATCAACGTGTGTCGCAGCTGGCCGTCCACCGCTTCCTTCAACGGCCACACGCCTGTGTCGATCGCCAATCGTGCGATGTCGTCGCTTAGCTCGGGGTTGAATCCCCAGCCGGTCGGACATGTCGCCAGCGAAAGGAACAGCTTGGGTCCGCTCATACGGGCCGCGCGCTCGACTTTGTCGGCCAAGTCCGCGGGCTCGTGCGAGCAAACGGTGGCAGCGAAAGGCGGGTGGTGTGCGCGCCAGATTTCAAAAATGTCCTTTTTGGGTTGAATGGTTCCGGCAGGCGAGGTCGCAGTCAGCGATCCCAACGGCGTTCCACTGGACGTTTGAAATCCGGTGTTTCCGTATGACTCGTTGTCGTAACAGAGATACCAAAAGTCGAGTCCGCGGTGTATCGCTCCAGATGTTGATGACAGACCCATGTCATAAGTTGCTCCATCCCCCGCCAGAACCAACACTTTAAGATCCTCCTCTGCATCTAATTCACCCTTGTCCGCCAACACATCCAGCGCGTCACGAACGCCCTGGGCTCCTGCCGGCGCGCTACCCATCGTCGTGTACAACCATGAGGATTTCAGCGGCGTAAACGGATAAACGGCCAGCAAAGTCATACACCCAGCCGCATTAACGACAACCACGTTTTCGCCCAGAACTTTGTGCATCAGTCTCAGCGTGGTTAGTCCTCCGCAGCCAGCACACAAGGGCGAACCAGGAGTCAGGTACTCTTCGCGCGGAAGATCTTTATGCGTTTTGTAATGTTCGCGTTTAACTTTCACGACCCTACCTCCAGCGGCTTGCCGGCAAGAGCCAAGTTCCTCTGCACTAGCTCCAAGTCGTCGCAAGTGAACAATAGTTCCGGCTCGGCTGGTCCAGTCTCTGGTTGCGGACCCTCCAACACGTCCAACACATGGTCCAGCTCGGCCTGGCTAATGTCTTTTCCACCAAGTCCTCCCACAAATGATTTCAGTATCTTGGGCCGGTGAGAGCATGCTGCGAGCGTTGATGCCAGCTCGTGATACAGAATTCCACCGAGACCGGGCGACAAATTCTGATCGATCACTCCGACGGCTGCTCGATTTGAAAGGGCAGTCACAAGATCATTAACCGGTAGCGGGCGAATCATCCGCGGTCTCAACAGCCCGACACGTCGCCCCTGTTCGCGCCACCGATTGACTGCTTCTTTTCCTTTGGTGGCAAACGATCCGGCCATTACGATCACGGTTTCCGCATCGTCCAGCCGGTATGCTTCAAGCGTGCCATATCGTCTTCCAAAGATTCGTTCAAAATCTTCTGCGACTTCGGCATGTACTTCGAGCGCGTTCACCATTGCACGATGCAATTGGTAGCGGAAGTAACTGTACGAGCTTCCGTCCAATACGGCGACACCTTGAGCCACCGGGTGCGAGGCGCGAAATACCGGATGTTTTGGGTGAAACGGCGGCAGGAATTCTCGCGCCTGTTCGTCACGGGGTATCTCGACCGGCTCGCGAGTAAACGAGAGATAAAATCCGTCGACGTTAACAAACACAGGCAATGAAACTCGAGCGTCCTCAGCAATTCGATAAGCGATCAACACCGTGTCGAGTACTTCCTGACACGTTTCGGCGTGTAGCTGAATAAAACCGGCATCCCGCGCGGCGAGCACGTCGTTGTGGTCCGGTCCCAGGGTCACTGGAGCCGACAAACCTCGAGATACGTTCACCAGGACCAGCGGCACGCGCCAACCGGAAACGGTGTACAGTGCTTCCATCGCGTACACCAGACCCTGACTCGAGGTGGCGGTAAAGGTGCGAACACCGGTTGCGGCTGCGGCGCCGGCAGCTGTGATCATTGCGTGTTCGCCTTCAAGGATCACGAACTTGCCCTTCATTTCGCCGCTGCCAAACCACTCGCTCAACATTTCAATGATTTCCGTCTGCGGCGTGATCGGAAAAGCCGGCACATAATCGACGTGGGCGAGTCGAGCTCCCCAAGCGGCCGCCGCATTGCCAGTTAGCAACTTTCTTACCATGCCCGCGTCTCCCGTTCCGAAGTAATGGCGTGCAATGGACAGATCTGATGGCAGATCATGCAACCCTTGCAATGGTCGTAATCGATGATGGGAAAACCGTCTTGATCAACCGCGATGGCTCCGTCGGGACATCGAACGAAACAAAGTCCACATCGAGTACAAGCATCTCGGTCAATTACAGGGCGCTCGAGACGCCAGGAACCCGTTTGCCGCGCTTCCGCGTTACCTGTGCGCAGCACGGTAGGCGAAGCAATCAAGGGAATCTGGTAGCGGACCTCAGCCATATCCATCTTGACTGGCTGCTGTACATGTTCGATTTCGACTGGCTCGAGCGCCTCAAAAACTTTCTCTGCAACTTGGACGTTGGAATCAACCAAATCCTGAGCGAGCGGTAGTTGCGATAGCTCTTCGCGCACCGCGCTGACCAGTACTTCATGCGCTAAGTCAATCATCCGCGCGGCAGCGGCGCCAAGCCCGGAACTAAGTGCACTGGCCAAGCCGAGCGTTGCGAGCGTGAGTGTCGTCAAGTCGAGCGAGACCACTGGCGCCACAATTCCGAATTTGTCGACAAGCTGAGCGGCGTCCTGTGAATTAATAAAGATGGCCGAGGCCGTCTCCTGGCTGGCCAACACTTTCGCTTCGGGTACCTCAAGTAGCGTTTCGTCGGCCAATACGATCAGATCAGGCCGCTCGATGACACCGCGTTCGAGAATGGGTTCGGAGTGGACTCGCGTAAACGCAACCACGGCGGCGCCACGCCGCTCGGCACCATAGACGGGTGAGTCCTGAACCTGAAAGCCACTCAAAAACGCCGCAGTCCCAACAATGCGACTTGCGGTCTTTGTGCCGTGTCCACCTCGACCATGAAAACGAATGCGAATCATGTTAGTAACGTTTGGCAAATCTTATGCCACGGCACTTTTGGTGCTGAACCAGATCATCCTCGCCCTCCATACTGTGCGAAACAGCGCGCATCGGTTGGCGGATAGTTCGGTTACTGTTCCAATCATGTAATCGAATTTCACTTGCCAAGTGCAGCGCGTTATCAATTCCCCCTTTTGCAAAGGGGGCCAGGGGATTCAAATCCGTGGGTTGGATTTTGTATCCGACTATTCGATTTTGACGGAATAGATTTCCAGACTATGCAAACCCTGATTCTTGAGGCTTGGTCCAGGTGGGGTGTTAGCAGGGACTATCAATTCCCCCTTTTTCAAAGTAGGGCCGGGGAGCTCAAATCCGTGTATGCCAACCTGATCGTTGTTACAGGAGTTTAAGATGAAAAACAAATTATCGTTGTCCGCCGCTGTCACGTTTACCTTGATTGGATTTATCTTCCAGCAAGTGGGCCGACAGAACGACCAAAGCGATCAAAAGTTCCGAGTTGAAACGGATCTGTTGGGCGAGAAAAAGGTCCCAGTGGATGCGTACTACGGAATCCAAACCGCAAGGGCGATCGACAACTTCCAAATTTCGGGGATGACGATTAGCCACTACCCTGCCCTGCTCAGGAGTATGGCATTAGTTAAAGCGGCCGCTGCGAAGGCCAATGTGGACGTCGGCAAGATGGATGCGACGACGCGGGACGCAATTTTGAAAGCGTGCGAAGCGATCGCTGATGGTCGGTTTCACGATCAGTTTCGTGTGGACCTGTACCAAGGCGGTGCCGGCACCTCCATCAACATGAACGCTAACGAAGTGATTGCCAATGTGGCGTTGAAACTCGCCGGCCATGAGCTGGGCGACTATGATCGGATTGAGCCACACGACGACGTTAACATGTCCCAATCGACCAACGATTTCTACCCCACCGCTCTCAAAGTAGCGATGGTCAGCGAAAACGACGCGCTGGTTGCCGAACTAAAAAAACTAGCATCGGACTTTCGAAAAAAAGGCAATGAGTTTCTTCGGGTGATCAAAATTGGACGCACGGAAATGCAAGACGCGGTACCCATGACCGTCGGCCAAGAGTTTCATGCATTTGCCGCCGCACTGGAAACGGAAGTTGCCTCCCTGCAACATGCCGTCAAGCAGATGTTTCGCTTGAACATGGGCGGCACCGCGATTGGCACCGGACTCAACGCTCCGCCAGGCTTCGCCGAGCGCGTCGCAATGCACTTGTCAAAACTTACCGGCAAGACATTTTCGCCCGCCGACGACCTGATCGCATCCACTTGGGATCAACAGGCATTTGTGGGTTACTCCAGTGCACTGAAGAGTCTGGCGGTTAAGTTGTCGAAAATTGCCAGTGACCTGATCCTGCTCTCGTCGGGTCCACGAGCAGGTTTGGGCGAAATCAACTTGCCGCCGGTACAACCGGGCTCGTCGATCATGCCCGGCAAAATCAATCCGGTCATTCCAGAGCTGGTGAACCTGGTGGCGTTTCGCGTGATCGGAAACGACTTGACAGTCACGTTGGCCGCCCAGCATGGACAATTGCAGTTGAATGCTTACGAGCCGTTGGAGGCGATTGCGATCTTTGAATCACAACGACTATTGACCAATACGATGAAAACTTTGCGGATCAAATGCGCAAGCGGCATAACACTTAATGAGAAAGTACTCGAAAGTCACATTCAAAATACGATTGGTATTGTGACGGCGCTTAATCCGGTGATCGGATACGATCGCGCAACGGAACTCGCCGCCGAAGCGCACCAAAGCGGCCAAGGAATTTTGGAAATTGTGCGAGAGAAAAATATTTTAACGGAACAACAAATCAACAAACTCCTAGATCCAAAAAACCTGACCGGTCTCGATCCGGAGAAATACAAACGCCAAGATCAAAAGTGATTTAATCATCAACCAACCTGGGCCTATAACCTCAATGAGCTTGGTGCATTGACATTGCTCTGGGGCATAGGAGAGTATTCGATCCGCATGCATGGTTACCCGCCTCCAAGATTCAACATTTCGGTTGCGAATGAACAGTTGTTGCAAGAATGCCTGAATACTTTGGTGGATGTGCATCAAAACCGCCGCCCATGAAAAAGTGGGGATTGAATCAGGGATGTTCTCCCCGGCGGGATTCATTTTTTTTTTGAGCCTCGCCCGTCGGTGCGCGACGTTGAACGAGAGTGCCCCAGCGCTGGGGAATCAAAGTCGGTTGTATCTGAACGGTCGTTAGGCCTGACTTGGAAATCGGACATCGCTCCACCTTGATTCGTAGCGGAAAACACACGCCACAGGTATAATCACGCGGCATTGATCGCTCGAATCTCCCTGACGCGAGTGGCGGATAATTCTCATTTATCAGTTCGCGCGCGGGAGCGTAATTTTGAATTCGGCGCCACCACACTCTCCGTTTCCAACAGTAAGTGTGCCACTGTGAGCCTCAATGATTCTTTTGGCAATCGCCATGCCTAAACCAGTTCCTTCAGGCTTGGTCGTAAAAAACGCTTCACCAATCCGACTCTTTTGTTCGTCAGAAAGACCAGGGCCGTTGTCTTTCACGGTAACACATAGTGCTGGCACTCCTTCAAGCTCTGAATCGGTGCAGCCAATTTGAATTTGGACGGGATCTTTACACGCTGCAAAGGAATTCTCGATCAGATTACGAAAGATCTGCTCAAATCGAAATGTGTCGACCGGAACTTGCAAATTAACACTGTCCGTTTCTTCCAGCAATTCAGCTTGCCGGTTTTCTCGAATGACAGCCAGATCATGCCAGGCACGCTGCCACACATCTGTCAAATCGCATTTCTGCACGTTTAAATTGATCGGTGCCGCATAGGTCCGAATTTCGTCGAGCAATGCTTGCAAATCACTTCTTCCCCGATCAATCCTGGCGAGGTCGCGTGCGGCTTCCGAATTTTCGTCGACACCCAGTCTCAGCAAATCGACACCAACGGATATTCGCTGCAGTGCATTACGACTTTCATGGGCGATGGCCGAAAGCATTTCCCCGATTGCGGCCAGGCGTTCGGACTGAATCGCGCGCTGCTTGGCCCGTTGCATTTCCTGTACACGTCGCAGGCGATGCAGCACCGCATCAGGTGCGATCGGCTTAAGCAGATAATCTTCTACTCCATTGCGCAGGCTTGCGAGACTGCTTTCCAGATCGGCGTAGGCCGTAATGACAATGATCGACGCATCCGGCGCAAGCTGCTTGAGCTTAGGCACTAAGTCGTCGCTCATTCCATCGGGAAGCTTACGGTCCAACAGCACGGCGAAGTAGTCAGCCCAGCAGGTGCGGTCGGCGGCTTTCGCAAGGGATGTTGCGGTATCGACGGTGTAACCATTGCTTCGCAAAATGCGGGCCATGCTGCTGAGAATGTCGGGCTCGTCGTCGACAATCAAAATAGACTGGCTCATTGGCATTTTTTTAAATCGAGAAGCGATCGGCAATCAACCGGTTGTTCCGGTGAATTATGATTTCGGTCATGTCGACTAATTCGTTTTTCGCAGTTCGGCGGTTTCAAGGTACTCGAGCAACTCGCTGTTTTCAAATGGCTTGGTCAGGTAACCCGATGCGCTCAACTCAAGTCCTTGCTGCATATCGCCCAGCATTTCCGGGAAGCCGCTCATCTGAATCACGATTACTTCTCCGTTGAGTTTCTTCAGTCGGCTAAGCAATTCGAGGCCGCGCTGATCCGGCAAAATCATATCCAGCAGCACCATGCACCTGGGTGCTTTCTCAAATATATTGATGGCTTCGGCTGCCGTACCCGCCAGATGAACCTCGTATTCTTTGAGCGAGAGGTTTCGCTGAAGGGAGCGGCAGAAATCCGGGTCGTCATCAACGATCAGAATCGGGCGCGTGTTGGCGGTTCGTTCCAGCAACGGACAAAGATTCGCGACGTCCAGAGGTTTGGCGAGGATTTCAGCGGCACCTTCGCGGCGGGCTTCCTCGGCGAGTTCGGAGTAAGCGGTCATGAAGACGACGAACACATCCGGGCATTGTTGCCGGATTTGTCGATAGGCTTCCACGCCGTTCATGCCCGGCATTCGGATATCCATCAGCAACCCGTCTGGTTGCCGCAGTTTGCTTTTCTTGATCGCTTCTTCACCACTGTGAGCGACATCGACCCGATATCCCCAGCTCCGCAAGATGCGACTCAAACCACGAACCAAGTCCTGTTCGTCATCGACCAGCAATAAATCCAGGTTCGCGTCCAAGTAATTCAGTCTCCTTGTGCTTCGCCGACACGCGGCAACATCAGGCGGAACGTTGTTCCCCGTTTCGGTTCACTTTCCACACTCAACCTACCTTGATTTAGTTCAGCGTATCTCTTGCACAAGGCCAAGCCAAGCCCAATCCCCTTCACCCTTTGGCTATACAGCGGCTCGAACACTTTTGCTAACTCGTCTTGCTTGATCCCGTGGCCAGTGTCTTTAATCTCGATTTCGGCCTGCCGGTCTCCGGCGCGCCGACAACTAATCGTAAGCTCTCCACCCTCAGGCATCGCCTGGACTGCGTTTTGAATTAGGTTGATGACAATCCGTTCGACTTGACCGGCATCGGCCCTCAATCGCACACCGGACTTTGAACAATCACTCTGCATGAGAATGTTTTTCGGAATCGCCACAACGGAAAGTGCTTGGGCGAAGATTTCGTCCGGTGCAAAATCCGTGATTTCCAATTTAGGATCGCGGGCATAGTCGAGCAGCTCGCTAACAATCCGATTGGAAGAATGCAACGCTCGGTTGATCTCGCTAAAGGCGTCGCGAACGTCCGGGTTTCCATTGTCTTTGCTGTCAAGGAAGTAAACGGCGTTTTTGATAATGGCCAAAGGGTTGCGAATCTCGTGAGCGACGCTGCCCGCGAGTTGGCCAAGCGTAGCCAACTTTTCCTTGCGCACCAGTTGCTCTTGGGCATCCTGAAGTTGCTGTGTCCGTTTTTCAACTCGCCGTTCCAATTCATCGTTAAGGCGGTCGAGCGCATTGGCGGCTTCTTTTCGATCGGTGATGTCACTTTGAATACCGACAAAATGCGTCAGTTCGCCTGTATCGTCCCGAACGGGAGATACCGTCAACTCATTCCAGAACCGAGTGCCGTTCTTGCGATAGTTTCTGAGAACAACCTTACATTCACGTTCTTTTTTGATGGCCGTGCGCAGTTCTCGAAGACCCTCTTGATCCCGGTCATGTCCGTGCAAGAACCGGCAGTTTCGCCCCAACACTTCATCGGCCGAATAGCCCGTGATCTCCTGCATCGCATGATTGACATAGACAATCGGATTGTCTTCTTGATTTGGATCGGTAATCAAAACACCATTTGCCGCGGCATCCACCGCTCGCTGTCGTACCCGCAATGCTTCTTCGACTCGTTTCAGGTCACTAATATCAACGAACGATGCCATCATCGCGATCGGCTCGCCGTCATCGCTGTAGACCATCGAGGCGGAAACTTGTATTTCGAAAAGCGAACCATCTTTTCGTTTGGCAAGACGTTCACCAATCCATTCACCATGCTCGCGGAGCCCCGTCATTACTTCGCCTGCATCTTCCTCTGTGGACGACAGGTCAGTGATGGGGGACCCAATCAGCTCGTCGACTTCGTCGTAGCCCCACATTTTGACAAATGCGCGATTGACGTAGGTGAGCTTTCCTTCAAGGTCGGCAAAAGTGATCGCGGTGGCACCTGTGTCGAGCGCTTGCCCGTGGAGTCGAAGCTCAACTTCAGATCGTTTACGATCGGTTATATCGACGGCAATCGCCACAAACGCAGGTTGGCCTTGATAGGTGCTCATCTGCACATGAACTTC
>CAJHZH010000417.1_pt1 | contig 11492 bp, 2 predicted proteins | sample 9198951 | NCBI WGS metagenome assembly CAJHZH01 (sample SAMEA7708381, study PRJEB35096) | sediment metagenome | biome: marine neritic benthic zone biome [ENVO:01000025]; feature: sediment [ENVO:00002007]; material: shallow marine sediment [ENVO:03000034] sea grass bed [ENVO_01000059] ...
CCCGCCATTCGAGTGATCGTTGATTCATCGAACAAATCGGTGTTGTATTCAAGCACCCCCGATAAACCTTGCGAATCATCCCACATGTACAAACTAAGGTCGAACTTTGCCATACCGCTGTATGCACCTAGCGGAGTCAATTTGAGCTGAGACATTTCCAATGATTGTTCAGGCGTATTTTGAAGCCCAAATAGCACCTGAAAAAACGGCGAACGGCTGACATCTCGCGTCGGTTGCAACTCTTCGACAAGTTTTTCAAACGGCAAATCTTGATGCTCATAGGCGCCCAGCGCGACCTCTCGGACCCGCGATAGCAACTCGCGGAATGTCGGATCCTCGTCAAGGTCCGTTCGCAAAACCAACGTGTTTACAAAGAATCCGATCAAGGGTTCGATATCGGCGCGTCCGCGATTGGCAATTGGTGTTCCTACGAGAATGTCTGGCTGACCTGAATATCGATACAGCAGTGTTTTGAAACCTGCTAACAGCAACATAAAAAGGGTCGACTTTTCGTGAAGCGATAATTCCTTGATTGATACTGACAAATCCTTGGGTAGCGAAAACTTGTGGCGGGCTCCCGGGTAAGTTTGAACCGCTGGTCTCGGCCGGTCGGTCGGCAATTCCAAAATGGGTAGGCTGCCGCCAAGTTTGGATTTCCAATAGTCAAGCTGTTTGTTTAAGACGTCACCCTGCAACCACTCTCGTTGCCAACTGGCGTAATCATGATATTGGGTTGCAAGCTCGGGAACAGGAGATCGATGGCCTTGTGAAAGCGCATCGTAGATTTCTGTCAATTCGCGTACCAGAACCCCTGTCGACCATCCGTCGGATACAATGTGATGAATGGTTATCAACAAAATGTGTTCCGATTCGCCAAGCCGCATCAAGTGTGTATTGACCAAAGGACCCGACGCCAGATCGAACGGCCGCTGTGACAACTGCTTGATCGTCTTTTGAACTTCGACGTCCCGTTCCGCTACGGCGTGATTTTCAAAATCAATCAAGGGAAGCGGCACCGACGCGTTCGGTGAAATGACTTGAACGGGCTGGCCATCGCGATTTTCGAAGTGGGTACGCAACGAATCATGTCGTCGAACGATTTCTTGAAGACAACTTTCCAAGACTTGTTTGTCCAACGGCCCTTCAAATCGAAATGCCATCGGAATGTTGTACGCGGGGTTGCCCGGCTCGAACTGATCCAGCAACCATAGTCGCTGTTGCGCGAACGATAGCGGGTAGGATTGAGGGCGCTGGGACGCCTCAGTTTTCAGCTTCTCCAGCAGCGCGCGTTTTTCCGCAATGGAAAGTTCAGCCGTACTTTTCAGCTCGTTGTCCATTCGCTCAACAGTTCACTCATTTATCTGTCGAAATCTTCGATGACATCTTGTCGAATAACTGTTCAACTTCCTCGTCGGACAGCTCATCAAGGTTCGCCAGCATTTGCTCGGGCGATGTTTTGGCGGTTTCCGTCGCTTCTGCATCGTGGGGCAATTCGTATTTCAATTCCGCAGCGAGCTGTCGACTTTGTTCACTTAACGGAACCGGCAATTCAATACTCTGCCAAGCGTCGGCCAACGATTTGTCGATGTGGTCGTGTCGCAAGATATCGAGGTCGCCTGGACCTTCAATCATTCGCCCGTCGTCATAGGGTCGCAAAAGTGCATCTTCAAAAGGCACGTTCAAAAACTCGCAAAGCTTGTTCATCTCGCGATTCGACTCGCATACCAGATCCTCGTAACGGATCAAACGGCATCGATCCTCGCCCACGCGCCGGCGCAACGCCAGAATGTTTCGATTACAGATCGCCCAAACTTCGTCGGCAAAAACGTACGGGTCGACGTCAAATTCGTCGAAGTAAACTTGTAGGCGATAACGAACCGACGAATCGATCATCGAGTAGGGATGTCGAACGAGCAAGATATACTTTGGGTCTTCAAAAAGTTCTTCTGCCCTGACCAGCGTCTCATAACTTAGCGCGTACGAGGGAGTTTTATCAACTAATGTTCGCGGCTGAACTCGTGACTGAATCTGGCGATAAATTTCCGCGGTCGACACGTCTTGCTCCGCAAGACTATCCAGCAGTTTCTTGCCCCTCTCGAAACCGGCATCGGTTAACTCAGCAAACAACTTAACCAGTGGTGACTGCACTGCTGAAGTAATCGGGTGTTCACTCTGCTGCGTCCTCATTTTTCCAAAGCTGTCGAAACTCAACAATCCCAACTCAGGTGGACAAAACAAAACTGAATGGCCGGCGAGCATTAGTCGCAACAACGTCGATCCGGATCGCGGCGCCGAGAGCAAAAAGATCGCACTCGGATTCTTAGTCGAGCTAATCGATTCAGGTGGCGCGCGGTCATCCAAGTCCGAGTCGAGCTGATTAGTAAGAAACGACGTATTGCTAAAACTTGTTCGGTCCGTGTTATTAATTCGGGAAAACTCATTCTGGATGAATTCGGCAAACTTATTGATTGTTGGTTGTTTGCCGATTTCATGTGGATAAAGCCGAAAATTGAATTCGCGGCGACAGAGATGAATCAGGTCGGGCATAATTGGCTCGAAATCGAAGTTCGAAAGTGCGCTTTCGGCGGTAATCTGATCACCGTTGAGTTGCAACAACCCTGAGATTTTGGTTAACAGGTAGTCTTCGATTAATTGGATCCGGTTACTCTCAGTTGCGTCGACAAGGATGTCTCGGATTGATTTTTGACCGTTGTCAGCCTCATCGCCATAAACCTTCTCAATCAATTTGGCCAAGTCGGCAATCGTGGGGCTGTCGAACAACACTCTCAACGAAAGCCCAGCCCTGTCGTATGATTTGCCAATCTTGTTGAGCAGTTGAGTCGCCAACAACGAGTGACCACCGAGTTCGAAGAAATCATCGTGAATTCCCACTTGATCGATGCCGAACATCTTTTGCCAAATCTCGGCAAGTTCCTTTTCGATGCTGGTGACTGGCGGCTGATAGTCGCTTGAAAGGCCTGGCCGCGCATGAGCCGTTTCGAAGGCTTCCACCTCATCGTCGCCGTCCAAATCGGCTGTCGTTTCCAGCCCTCGTTTCATCTCCTCAATTCTTGGCTGCCAATCCCGTGTTGAAACGATCACTTGCGGAAAGTTCGAATGCAGAATTCGCTCAAATGCAATCGCTCCTTCGTTGGATTGGATCCCCAGCTTCAACGCCATTTCACGTTGTTTTTTCAACTCATCCGGCACGTCGGTTTCCACCGCCATGCCGACGTCGCTCCATGTGTCCCAATTGATGGCGACGGTAAAGGTACCTCGATGCGAATTGTTCCAGTGGGCAAAAGAATCTTGAAAGGCGTTAGCGCCACAATAGTCCACTTGTCCGTACCCGCCCAGAATCGAAGCACCCGACGAGCAAATCACAAAGAAATCCAGATTGTGTTCTTCAAACAAATCGCCCAGCACCGCTGTACCTTTTACTTTTGGAGCGAGTACGGCGTCGGCAACTTCTTTTTTCTTCAACTGAATCATTCCGCCGCCGGCAACACCGCCAGAATGAATCACTCCATTGATTTCTCCGAAACGCTTGAGACCTTGCGACACCACTTTTTGCATCTGCCGTCGGTCGGCGGAATCCGCCGCGCAAACCAGCACTTCTGCGCCGAGGCTCTCAAGGTTCTGAACCTTGCGAATTTTGCGACTATTGTCGTCGGTATGATCGTGTGTTGCTAACCATGAATCCCACTCTGATTTTTCAGGCAATCCACTGCGGCTAACCAAAATCAGCCTTGCTTTACAACGATTCGCCAGAAATTCCGCCAATGCCAATCCGATTCCACCCGTTCCGCCGGTGATCAGGTAGACTCCGTGGTCTCGAAGCCTGGATTTACCGGTTGCAGATTTGTGCAATTGCACTTGTTCCGCCGTTTGAACCCACCGATGCCCGCGGCGATAGGCGATGACATCGTGTTGCATTGGAGAAACGACTTCTGAAACAAGTTGCTCAATCGATTGAAGGTCCGGAGAACCGGATTCTCGATGGGACGTCAGGTCAATATTCCGGCAAGTAATATTCGGGTACTCAAGCGGAATCACCTTCAACGGCCCAATCACAGTCCCCGCTTGCGGATGCAGCAATTCGTCGTCGATCACCTCGTAAAGGTTGTTGGTCACGATTGACAAATCAATCGCATCTGAATTTGCCAACCCACCCAATGCCGTTGTTAGAAAAATCAGGCTGTAAAAACCGTCGTTTGTCGATTGCTCAAGCAGCGAGTCATTCAACGAATTCTCAGCTGACGACCCGACGCACCACAAGTGCACAATTTTATCGGGAAGATCGCCGGTTGATTGAAGCTGAGAAACCAGGTTTTCATAGTCCGTTGGCGATGTTGAATCGACTGCAAAGGAGTGGTCATCGAGTTGACTAAACTGTTTGCCCTGCGAGACCGTGACAACCGTTTGCCCCGCGCGGACAAGCTGCTCGACCAGTCGCGAGCCCCATCCACTTGCGTCTGTAAAAACCAGCCAGCGGTACTCTTTCTCGAGTCCCTCAATGCTAAAGTCCGATGACAATTCCACTCGCTTCCACGACGGCAGGTAAAACCACTCGGCGATATGCGACTTTTTCTGAAGCGTGCGTTGATCGGTAGCAGCGATGTCGGATGGTTGGGGCTCGATCCAAAATCGCTGCCGTTCAAACGGATAAGTTGGCAACGGAACTCGTTGCCGGCGCTGCGCAGCGTGAAACGCCTGCCAATCGACTTCGTATCCGGCAAGCCAAAGCCTGCCAAACGATTCATATAGAAACGCTACGTCCGGTGCAGATTCCTTGGGATGGCGGATCGATGATACTGACGTTCGTTGTGCGGCGTCCTGGGATTGCTGTCGCATTAGCGAACTCAACGTCTTGCCAGGACCAACTTCCAAGAGAATCCGATTGGATTCCTTCGCCAATTCCATAGCCCCTTTGGCGAAATGCACGGTATTCCGCAAGTGCCGAGCCCAGTACTGTGGATCTTTGGCTTCCGATGGTGTGATCCATGTTCCGGTTACATTTGAAAGGTAAGGAATCGTCGGGTCAGAATACGAGATTTTCGAAGCTTGCTCTGCGAACGGCTCCAAAACGTCATTCATCATTTGCGAATGAAATGCATGAGACGTGTGGAGATGCCTTGATTCGATTGCTTTTTCTTTGAGTTGTTTTTCGAATTCGTCAACATCGTTTGTTGGTCCAGACACCACGCATAAGTTGGGCGCATTAACGGTTGCTAACGAAAGCGGCCCGTTTTTGACGAGGTCCAAGACCTGTTCGGCGGCGAGCGGCACCGCCATCATCGATCCGGTTGGCATCGTTTGCATCAGCCGTGCGCGGGCTGCGATCAACGCCAGCCCATCTTCTAATGAGAACACATCAGCCAGACACGCGGCGACATATTCACCAATACTGTGGCCAATCATCGCTTGAGGTTGGACACCCCACGAAATCCACAACTGAGCCAGTGCATATTCGACAGCAAACAATGCAGGCTGCGCGATCTGCGTTTCGTTCAGTCGCGCCGTCGCCGAATCGGTTTGTTCTGAATCAGGATATAGAATGTCGAGCAGGTTGAGTCCCAAATGCGGTTGCAAAAACGTGGCGCAGCGATCCAGCCATTCGCGAAATACCGGTTCCGACTGATATAGCCCCTCGGCCATATTAACGTATTGAGCGCCTTGACCGGGGAACATGAACGCAACCGATTTTTTGCCCTGTTTTGCCACCCCAGACAAAATTCGTTTTGAGTCGGGGTCACTTAAAGTGTTGATTGCATCGTCTCTGTCCTGGCAAACTACCACGCGGCGATGAGTAAAACGGCCGCGACCGACCTGAAGTGTGTAGGCAACATCAGCGATTTCAAGATCTGAATGCTCAGTTAGGTGTTCGGCGAGGCTTTCGGTAGCAACATCAAGCGCCGAACGCGTTTTCGCCGACACCGGTAATATTTTCCAAGCTCGAGCATCAGCTGTTTTTTCTCGCACCGGAGCCTCTTCCACAACGACATGCGCGTTGGTGCCGCCAATGCCAAATGAACTGACGCCGGCGCGGCGCGGTCCACCGTCTGCTGACCATGCAGTCAACTGGTTGTTGACGAAGAAAGGGCTGTTTGCGAAATCGATCTTTGGGTTCGGACTTTCATAATGCAAGCTAGGAGGAATCTCGCGGTGTTGCATCGCAAGGACGCTCTTGATCAGCCCCACCACTCCGGCAGCTGTATCCAAGTGTCCCAAGTTCGATTTGACAGAACCGATCGCGCAAAAACCGTTTTCCTGCGTGTCATTGCGAAATGCTTGGGTTAATGCAGCAACTTCAATCGGATCGCCCAAAGTCGTACCGGTTCCGTGGGCTTCGACATAAGTGACGCTGCCTGCATCGACGCCAGCGACCGCCAACGCCTCGGCAATCACCGCTGACTGGCCATCGACACTGGGGGCGGTGTAACCGGCCTTCAACGATCCATCGTTATTCACGGCGGATCCTCGGATGACCGCGTGGATGCAATCGCCATCAGCTACAGCATCCTCAAAGCGTTTTAGTAGAACGATTCCCACGCCTCGGCCACCAATAGTACCTTTGGCATTGGCGTCAAATGCTCGGCAATGCCCGTCGGGTGAAAAGATGCCGTCTTCCTGGTAAAGATAGCCCTGATTTTGCGGAACGACGACGGAGACCCCGCCCGCCATCGCCATATCGCATTCGCCTGACAGCAAACTCTGGCAGGCGAGATGAACGGCGACTAGCGAAGTTGAACAGGCGGACTGAACGACGACCGCCGGCCCCTTGAGATTCATTTTGTAAGAAGCCCTAGTCGCCAGGCAATCCGCGTTACTTCCAACAGCCAGTGCCAGGGCGCCCACCGAGTCAACTAGTCGTCGATTTGCGTAAAGATTGTTCAATAGATAAAAATTCTGGCTGGCGCCCGCGTAGACTCCAATCGATCCGTGATATTTGTCCTGTACGTATCCGGCGTGCTCAAGAACCTGCCAGGCCGACTCGAGAAACAACCGGTGTTGCGGGTCCATGACTTCGGCTTCTCGCGGAGTGAAACCGAAGAACGACGCATCAAACATCTCGATATCATCGAGAACGACGTTGGCCTTGACATAATTCTCGTCGTTGAACAGTTCTGGCGGCACGCCGGCTTTCTCCAATTGCTCATCGGTGAAAAACGTCACCGACTCTTTGCCCTGGCGGAGGTTTTGCCAGAACTCGTCGATATTCTTAGCGCCGGGTACACGGCAAGCCATGCCGACAATCGCAATGTTGTTTAGCTGATTATCGTCAGTCACACTCATCTGGGGTTGTGTCCTTCAGCTTGATTCATCGCGAACGGTTCCTTCTGGTTTGCCGCCGCTGTCGCAGCTGATTTCGTAGTTCCGCGCGCTGTTGGCCTTGATCAGAACCTGGGGTCGCGACCTGGTCGCCACTAAGATGTTCGGCAAGTGAGCTGACCGTTGGAAACTTAAACATGTCGATCATCGAGATATCACGTCCGAGTGTCGTATTGAGCCGATTATTCGCTTTGGCAATCAGCAACGAATTACCACCAAGGTCGAAAAAGTTGTCGTTCAGTCCAATTTTGTCGATACGAAACAAATCCGTCCATATCGCCGCGATCGCTCGTTCAATCTCAGTTTGCGGAGCGACGTATTCCTTGTCTTGAGACATCACGTCTTCAGGAACCGGCAGCGAGTCACGGTCAACTTTTCCATTGGTCGTTACCGGAAGCTCCCTGAGCAATACGACGACCGACGGCACCATGTAATCCGGCAACTGATCACTTAGGAATGTGCGCAGTTCGGAAACCGTGGTATTGTTAGCCTCAATCTCTCCGACGACGTAAGCAACAAGATTTTTTTGGTTCGCAGAATTCAATACCTGAACCACGACGCTTTGTTCGATCGCAGGATGCTGGCGCAGTAATGATTCAATTTCACTGAGTTCGATTCGAAAGCCCCGAACCATCACTTGAGAATCAATTCGATCGATGAATTGAATGTTGCCGTCCGGAAGATAGCGTACAAGGTCACCCGTTTTGTACAGTCGGTCGTCGGACTTTTCGCTAAACGGGTTGACGATGAATTTTTTGGCAGTTTCCTCGGCTCGATTCAAGTATCCTCGCGACAGCGAAGCACCGCCAATGTGCAACTCACCTGGGACACCGATTGGCACGGGTTGCAAGTGCCGGTCAAGTACATAAACCTGACAATTCGAGACGGGGCGTCCAATCGGAGGAGCGGCAGCTGCGGCGTCGTCCAATTGTACCTTGGTCCATGTTGTAACCACGGTGTTTTCAGTTGGACCGTAGTTGTTAAATAACTCAAAGGGAAGATTCTTCGGTAAGCCTCCGTGCAGTCGATCACCACCGGTCAGCAATCGGCTCAATGCAATCTCGTCGGGCCAGGCGTAATCTAATGCCAGTTCGGCAAGTGGTGTCGGCAAAAAAGAAATCGTAATTGACTCGTCAGCGAGCCACCCGATCAGCTTTGTCGGGTTGGCGACCGTTTCATCAGGTGGAATGTGAATGCTGGCGCCGGCGGCCAGGTATGGCCACATTTCCCAAACCGACGCGTCAAAAGCCGGACATGCTAACAATGTCGCACGGTCCGACGCATTTACGTCGTATACCTGTTGATGCCAATCAATTAGGTTGTTCAAACTTGAATGTTCGATTAAAACGCCTTTCGGCTGCCCTGTCGACCCGGATGTATAAATGATGTACGCCAAATCCTTGAGCCCGGCGAGGCACTCCGGGTTGTTGTCCTTGTGACGGGCGATCGTCTCCCAATCGGTATCGACGTAAATCGATCTGAAATTGCCATTCGGCAACTCGCTGGCCAGTTTTTGCTGAGTCAACAGAATGGGTACCTGCGCATCATCCAACATAAAGGCTAATCGCTGCGTCGGATATTTCGGATCGAGTGGCAGGTAATAACCGCCGGCTTTGAGAACCCCCAAAACGCAGACCACCGTTTCGATCGATCGCTCAAGGCAAATGCCGACTGGAACTCCGAGCTCGACCCCATTTTCGCGCAGGAAATGCGCTAACTGGTTGGCACGCTGATTTAGTTGTCGGTAGTTAATCGAGTTTGGACGATCCTGCAAATCGGCTTCTTCACTCAATGTCGCTGTAACCGCAATTGCGTTGGGTGTCTGTTCTACCAGCGACTCGAACCGCCGATGGGGGCACTGATTGCCTGCGAAGTTGACTGCCGTATTGTTCCATTCAATTAAGAGTTGGTGTCGTTCTTCGGCAGACAGTAAATCCAGTTCAGAAATCGATTGATCTGGATTGTCGCAGATACTTTGCAGCAGCGTTTGGTAATGGCCTATCATCCGATCGATTGTGCTTCGATCGAAAAGATCTTTGCTATATTCAAACGAGATGCTGAGACCGTCGTCCAATCGTTCAACTTCCAATGTCAAATCAAATTTTGCATTACCACTATGAACGAACATTGGTTCAGCAGACACGCTTGATAATCGCAATGCTGATCGCCATGAACCCTGCTCGCCTGGCTCTTGCAATACAAACGCAACCTGAAACAGCGGGTTGTTGCCAAGATTACGATCCAGCTTCAATTCATCCAACAAATATTCAAATGCCAAATCCTGATGTGCGTATGCACCTCGAACTGTTTCGTCGACACGTTGCAATAACTGGCGAAAACTCGGGTTGTCCGACAGGTCCGTGCGCAGTACCTGCGTGTTAACGAAATGACCAATCAGGCTCTCGAGTTCAACCTTGGTGCGACTTGATACTCCTGAACCAATCGCGAGGTCTTCCTGGTCGGTGTAGCGATAAAGAAGAGTCTTAAATGCAGCTAACAGTAATACAAACAAGGTTACACCTTCCCGGTCGCAAATCTCCTTCAGCGATGCGGGTAGCGTTGATTTCAGATTTCGTGTAATCCAATTGCCGCGCAACGACGCCGTGGCCGGCCGCGGGCGATCACTCGGTAATTCGAGCAACGGCAGCTGTCCACCCAGCTTGTCTTTCCAGTAATCAAGTTGAGATTGCAATTCCGAGGCAACCAGATGCTGCCGCTGCCAAGCCGCAAAATCCGCGTATTGAATCTCAGGTTCAGCTGGCGCGTGACTGTTACCCGACAGCCGGTGGTTATAGAATGTCGACAGCTCGCGAAGCAAAATTGTTAATGACCATCCATCGCAAATTGCGTGATGCATGGTAAGCACAAAAACGTGGTCCTGCTCTTTCCGTTTCACTAGCTTGAGCCGTAGTAGCGGCCCGGTGTTCAAATCAAAAGGCGACTGAATTTCCTCGTCGATGAGTTGTTCGATACGACTGCCAGCAGCCGGTTCATTTGAAACATCGACAATTGGCAGCTGGATTTTTACCGTTGGGCCGATCACTTGAGACGGTTGGTCGTTAATCTCGGTGAAGGTCGTTCGCAGGATTTCGTGGCGTTTCACGACCTCGTTAACCGCGAATTCCAGTGCCGCAACATCCAACGGTCCGCGAAGATGAAACGCCAACGGCACGTTGTATGCCGAGCTTCCTGGGAGCAGTTGGTCGACAAACCACAATCTTTGTTGGGCGAAGGACAAGGCGTTTGGCTTGTCATCTGGACGTCGAGGGATGTTTTGACGAGTTTCTGTTTCGATTCCCTCCTTGCGGAGCAAGGCCTCAAGCAGCGTTTGCTTATCGGCGGAAAAATCAAAACTTTTTTTGGACATACGAGTAGATCTTTTAATCGGCGCTAGGGGCTAAAATCGAGTGATCGAATTCACCAGGGGCCCCTAATCCTGTCATCAGGGCAAGGGATCGAGTTAACCGATGTTAAGGCATCCGCTTACAAACTCATTATAATGATGCCAATAGATCGAGTTTAGGTCATGTTGGTCAGTCTTCGACGACATGTGCTTCAAACTCTTTACGGTAATCGGCCCACCTTTGGTGATCGAACTGGCCAGCGTCGGAGATACACTCGCTCGCCGCATAGGCCATTGCCAACGTATGGTGGGTGTTGTCGTGTGCAAACAGACCTTGCCGGCCGAGCGAGGTTAATCCGGAAATGCCACCGAGCCATTCGTCTAATCGTTCGAAACACTGCTGGTAATTGGTCGTATAAACGGGATAGGCCTGTGGCAACCGCCGCGAAACGACCGAACGAACGGGTACAGTGACAGGAATCCCTACCCGCTGCATATCGGACTGAACCAGATCGGAAAGCTGATCGTCGGTCATCGACCAAACATCATCGTCAACCGAACAAGGCAACTCCGCACAAATCACGGTCGCGCCCGGCATTTTGGCCAGCCCATAATTTTTCGGCTCTGACAATCGGGTGATCGCAACATCCAGGTCGGGAAAATAGTGTGCGTCGTATTCTGTAAATTGTTCGGTCTCGAGAACCAGGTAAATCAGAATCATCGCCCGGTATTTCAGTTTCGTGGCAGCGTCGAGAACATCGGATGGGGCTGGCGGATGCATCAGGCGAGCCAATGCAGTAATTGGAATCGTCGAGAA
>CAJHZH010000369.1_pt1 | contig 11371 bp, 5 predicted proteins | sample 9198951 | NCBI WGS metagenome assembly CAJHZH01 (sample SAMEA7708381, study PRJEB35096) | sediment metagenome | biome: marine neritic benthic zone biome [ENVO:01000025]; feature: sediment [ENVO:00002007]; material: shallow marine sediment [ENVO:03000034] sea grass bed [ENVO_01000059] ...
TCAGCAAACGACGTGGTGCTGCCGCGACGCCCTGCCCGTGTGACAAATGACACGCGTCTTGATATGCCACGCGAACCGTTTTTTGGGAATTGGGAATCGGGCTGAGTTTGCCAAGTTCGTCAAGAAATACCGAAACGTCACAAACCCGCTGACTAAATTCTTTGGCCAATTCTTCCCACCGAGTGCCCTTTAGGACTAACCCATATTCTCGCATTGCCGATCCGCAACCCGCTGCATTGGTAACAATGGCGTCAATATCGGTCGGGAACACATTCAAGTTTTTTTTGGCGAAATCTTGTGCTTGTTTTGCGCTTCCCACGTGCCAGCTCAGCGCGCCGCAGCAAACTTGTCGCCGAGGAACCACAACATCGACACCGTTACTCGTCAAAACATCAATCGTGGCCACATTGATATCAGGGTCCAAAACCTGTTGGGCACAACCAATCAACAATGCAACCCGAGCCCGTCGCTGACGGCGCGCGGGTATCAATTCGGAAAAACTCTTTGATCGCGGAATGTTTTTGGGAATCAGATTCAACATCGGTCGAAATGAACCTGGAAACCACCTTGCAAATGGCTTTGCCAAGCGGCCCAGCCGCATCACCGCACGCAGGCGGCCGGGGTATGGCAGCATCTTGGCAGTAATCATTCGATGCATTTTGTTTCCGACCGACCGTTTTCTCAGCCGGTCAGTTGTCGCGCGAAACGGGCTGATCAAATCTCGATAGGCAACACCCGAAGGACACGCGGGCTCGCATGCCAGGCAACCCAAGCAGGCATCGATATGAGGTGCGGCCTGCTCGATAGCAAGTTCGCCTTCGAGTACCTCTTTCATCAACACGATCCGTCCGCGGGGCGAATCCATTTCTTGACCCAGCAGGCGATAAGTCGGGCAGGCGGGAAGGCAAAAGCCACAATGAACGCAAGTTTCGATCGCGCGCGCCATTGGAAGGCTCAAGTGATCCTTGTCATCAACTGGAATTTCATGCTGCATCGATGATTACGTGATCAGTTTTTAGGATTCAGGAAAACAACCGGTCGGATCAAAGGCCCTTTTAATTGTCGCATCGACAGATCGGCTGGGCTGCTGGCCAAGCCAAAGTTTTGTCGAAACTCCCCGTAACACCAACCCACACAACCGGTGCTTGAAAAAAACCTCGTCAACTGAGGCGAGGGAATCTACGTTGGCAACGGCGATCCATGAAACGGCACCACCCGACCCTATGTTAATTTTCGTGTCGGCAACCGATTGCAAATCGGCAAGAAATGGCGGCAGCAATTTGGTGGTTGTAGGCGTTTTTAACAAGATTGATTCTGCTGGCGCCCAATCAAATTCTGTGATCGTTTTCCAGAATTGGTCAGCTCGATTCGCTTCCAATATGGCAGCGTCGCCGTCAGATGTCGACAGGATCTGTTGAGCAACCGCTTTCACGGCGGCCGAAGTCCCGGCTAGGCGCAAAAACAAACTTCGCTCTGGTAAATGATAGTCGACTGCGTCCAATTCCCATTTCGACTTGGACAACTGCTGCATAAGTTGAATCGCTTGTTCGCACGACGAGCACGACTGTCTCACGGTACAAAAGTATTCGGGTTGTGGAAAAACCTTGAACGTCAATTCCACCAGTGCGCCGAATCGCCCGAGACTTCCAACCATAAACTTCGGCAAGTCAAAACCTGCCGCATTCTTGACAACCTTACCGCCGCCCGTAACCAATTTACCATCGCCTGTGACAAATCGAATGCCCAACAAGAAATCCCGGATACCTCCAAAACGGAAACTGCCCGGTCCAGAAACGCCCGAGGCGACTGTGCCGCCCAATGTCGCACCGGCTTGCGCGAACATCGGGTCAAACGGCAGATACTGGCGGTGTTTTGAGAGGGCTTCAGTAATCTCAGAAATGCATGTGCCCGCCAGCGCCGAGATGGTGAATTCTGACGCCTCGTAGCTGGTGATTCCGCTTAGATTCTTGATGCAGACAGTATCTGATTCGGCCACTTGGCTCAGTCGCGGCTTGGTCTGGGCTCCAATTGGCACAAGTCGTTGATTGTCATGTCTGCCGCGAATCAGCTCAACAAGTTCTTCGATCGATTGCAGTGCAAAGTGCATTAATCAGTAGGTCCCGTCGGCTCGCCGGGACCTGGAGTGTGTGAAGTGCGATTTTTGGGACAGGTTTGCATCAACGTCAATTTATCGATTACATGAATACTGAGGCATGAAGTGCATTGCAAATCCGAGTACCGCCGGGCCGTCGGTACCTACTCCCTGAAAATCACGCCGGCCTTCTCCAGCGGATGCAAGCCGCGAAGGGACAGTGCAGGCGCATCGCTGCCCGGAAACATCTTGCCACGGTTTGCAACATGTTTTGGGTCCATTGCGTCGCGAATTCTTTTCATAATCTCGATCGAAGATTCATCAAACAGTTCGGGCAAAAACTCCCGTTTCTCCATGCCGATTCCGTGTTCACCGGTAATCGAGCCGCCCATTTCGATACACAAACGTAGAATCTCGCCCGCCAGTTGCTCGGCGCGCCGAAGTTCGCCACGGACTTTACCGTCATAAAGTATCAGCGGGTGCAGGTTACCGTCACCGGCGTGAAAAACATTTGCCACACGGATTCTGGCGGCCATCGACATTTCTTCGATCTTTCGCAATGCTTCACCGAGCCGATTGCGCGGTACGACCCCGTCCTGAACTATGAAATCGGGACTCAACCTGCCGACGGCCGAGAACGCCGACTTTCGACCTTTCCAAATGGCCATGCGCTCCTCCGGACTCTGAGCAATACGAGATTCAAATGGCTTGGTTTTATCCAATACCGATTCGAGATTCTTGCGCTGTTGCTCGACCTGAACCTTGGGACCTTCTAATTCGACGATCAAGACTGCCTTGGCGCCGGAGGGATAACCGCAAGCTACCGCCTTTTCTGCAGCCTCAATGGCCAGCGCATCCATAATCTCCATTGCACCAGGCAGCAAACCGGCATCAATCACAGCTGCGACGGCATTGCCAGCATCCTCCAGTGAGTGATATCCGGCTAGTACCGTGTGATACATTTCCGGCATCGGCAATAGCTGAAGCACAATTTCCAGGGCGACACCAAACAGCCCTTCGGATCCACAGAATAATCCCGTGAAATCGGGCCCAATTTTTTCTCGACTGCGGCTTCCAAACGTAACAACTTCGCCCGTTGCCAAGACAGCCTTCAGGCCCAGCACGTGATTAGACGTCATGCCGTACTTCAGGCAATGAGCTCCACCGGAATTAAAAGCAACATTACCGCCAATCGTGCATACCGACTGGCTCGACGGATCGGGCGAGTAGTAAAGACCATGGGGCTCGGCGGCGCGCGATATGTCCAGGTTGATTACCCCTGGTTCCACCACCGCGACCCGTTCGTTTTGATCGAGCTCCAAAATTCTGTTCAAGCGATTGAGTGCAATAACCAAGCCGTCCTTGATCGGCAGTGAGCCGCCGGACAAGCTGGTTCCGCTGCCTCTTGCGACAAACGGAACGTCATTGTCGTGGCACCAGCGCACGGTATCGATGATCTCTTGTTGTGTCTCGGGAATCACTACTGCGCTCGGTTTAGCGCTGAAAGCGGTTAAACCGTCAGATTGAAAGACGCTTTGGTGGGCCGCGCCGGCCAAAATACGCTCGTCTGGATAGATTTCCGACAAACCATGTATCGAATTCAATGAAGAGGGTTTCATCTGAGCACGTTGGATGCGAGTTGATTTTTACGCCAACATCAATCCCAATAATCCGGCAAACAAAACGTAATAGAAAAACACAACGACCGTTTTCCGAATCACATCGCCCTCGCGTCCGACCATGCCGACCACGGCCGACGCAGCGACGACGTTGTGAACGCAAATCACATTGCCGGCTGCACCGCCGACAGCCTGCAACGCGACAACCGAAATCGGGTTGTCGCCTAACGTTTCAGCCATTTCGAATTGAAACAACGAAAACATCATATTACTAATCGTGTTACTTCCCGCCACAAAAGCGCCAATCCCGCCGATGAACGGCGCGAACATTGGCCACACGTCACCGACTAGGACGGCGACGCCCGACGCGAGCTCCACCGGCATCGATTCCAAACCCGCTTCCCCGCCGCCGGAATTAATAAACACTTGAACCATTGGCACCGTAAATACAAGCGCCACCGATGCCGCCACAATAGTTCTTGCCGATTTCTTGACAGCTCTGCCAAACGCGGCCACTGGCATGCGGTGCAACAAAACCGTTGACAAGCAAACCACAACAAACACCGTGCCCGGCAGATACAAAGGCTGAACGTTGACACCGACCGAAGTGCCAAGCAGCGAATCGGCGGTGATTGAAAAACTTTTTAACCAGGATCCGACGCCCAACATCGGTAACCGTGACACGACCAACAGTGCAGCGATCAGCAAATACGGAAGCCAGGCCAATGGCAATGATAGACTCGAGTTTGTCACTTGATCTTTTTTGACAGATTGATTCTGCACGAGCTGCGTAGGAGAAATCCAGTCTTTGTCCCATTGATCGCGGCTCGCAAAATCCCAAGCCCGCTCATTTGGCAACAAGAATCCAACCTTGGCCGCCGGCACCACAATCGCTAGTCCAACTAACGAGCCAATCAGCGTCGGGAATTCGGGACCCAACCAATGCGCGATGATCACATAGGGCACCGTCATGGCAAGCGCCGAAAACAGAGCAAACTTCCAAATCGCAAGCCCATCACGAAAACTACGATCGGGACCAAAATATCGCGTCATGATCGAAACGACAATCAACGGGATTAGCGTACCGACAATTGCATGGACGATGGCAACCTTAACACCAATCAATGGCAACAGTGATTGCCAGTCCTGAAGACCTTGTGCATTGGCATACTCGACGACCTGCGGTGCACCATCGAGCCCGTTTTTTACGCCAACCAGAATCGGCGTTCCAGCCGCACCAAAGGACACGGGCGTCGACTGAATTAGCATCCCGGCGATCACCGCAGCCATGGCGGGGAATCCCAAACCGACCAACAGCGGAACTGCCACTGCCGCTGGAGTTCCGAATCCTGCCGATCCCTCAATAAACGATCCGAACAACCAGGCAATAATGATGACCTGCACTCTTCTGTCAGGCGTGATATCGGTGAATCCTTGTCGAATGGCCGCCAGCCCGCCGCTTTCGTGCAGCGTGTTCAGCAGCAATATCGCGCCGAAAATGATGTATAGCAAAGTCGCTGTGATGACCAATCCATTTATCGATGCCGCAACAACTTGCAGCGGCGCAACCTGCCAGTAGAACAGGGCGATTACAACCGCCGTCACAAATGACAACGGCATCGCCTTAGCCGCAGGCCATCGCATTCCAACCAAAAACACCGCCACAACAATGATCGGCAGCAACGAAACGATAGGGGTAAGAATCTCATCCATCTAAGATCGGTCGCAGCGCGGATCGTAAAAAATTGTGAGCCATTAGTTTAGTGCAGACAACGATGTTTAATAGACTGCAATTTGCGTAACGGCAGGTTTCTAGAAAAGCCCGGCATTTTCGCACTCGTTCATCAGTGTCAGGATAGATCCCACTGAGGCGGCACAACAATTAAATGCCGGGCTTTCTCACCTACGGCTTTACTTCGTGTTGGGCAGCAGCTGCTTTTGATCGAGCCATTGTTTGATGGTTGCGTGAAGACCCGGAACAAGTCGATCGAGCGAACGCGATTCGGCCCCGCCACCAAACTGGCAAACCAACAAGCTGTGGCTGCCATCGGGAAACAACTTCACATCGAAATCGCGTTTGTGTTTTTCGGCAATGCCATTAATCCGTTCGGCGCACAGTTGCGAAGGATTGCTGCGATCTTTCAGTCCGTATAACCATAAACAGGGATAACTCAATTGCCTTAGCTCTGTATCGATGCCTTCGTCGCGCGGCACATACGAGCGGAGTTCTTCAACGAGCGTTTCGACCGGTCGTAAATCGGAGCCCGAGGAGTTTTCCGCGGCAATGCGGCTGAAACGGCCCTCGATCGACAATGGAGTCGCACCGCCCGATAGAATGATTGCGCAAGCAATCTCTGCCTGCCCAACTGTCATCGGAATCACCCAGCCGGCTTGGCTCGCGCCGACTAACCCAATTTGGTCAGCTTGGATTTCATCAAGCTTTGCAAGCGCTTGTACCGCGCTGGCAACGTCTTTGGCACGCCGCCGCATATGCGGAAAGTTGTCTCGGCCGCCGCCGTCGGGCAGATGATAGGTTCCCTCGGACTTTCCCATACCTCGCTTATCGACGGCCAGCACAGCAAAGCCAAGATCTGAAAAGTAATACGGCCAGCTACCGGCATTTTCACGAGTCACCTTGCCCGATCCGTGAACCCAAACAAATGCGGGATGTGGTCCCGGTCCCGCGGGAAGATACAACGATCCGCGAATCATCGTTCCGTCAAAACTTGCGTATTCGAAATCTTTGATGATTGGATCAGGTCTGCGCGTCGCGACGTTTGAACTTTCATCATTCGAAAATACGACACGATCGATTTTGCCTTGATCGTTCCGCAGAAACTCTACTTCGAATTCGATCGGGTCTGGAATCGATATCGAGCGGCCGAACACAAATTTGTCCGTAGACACTGGATACGCAGTTCGAACTTTCCCGTTTCCGTAGTTGGTCATCTGCAAACTGTTTTGACCTGGGCGAAACGAGGCGCGATGACCTTCGGTAAATTCGTACATGCCGGCAAATTGCTTTAGCCGGTCCGAAGATATCGGATCGACACGGCGTAGGACGATTTGACGGGGAGATTGCTCGTCAACCGCCGCTACTGTGATGACACTGTCAGACATCCGGCCTTTAAACTGACGAGCCTTACGGCGTCGTTCCAACGACAATGCGACCGAATCGCCGTCGCGTTTTCCCTCGACCTTGTAGATCCGATTGTTTGAAGTTCTCAGTTTGCCTTTGAATTCGCCCGTTGAGCCATCCAATTCCAGGTTTGCGACGTTCCAAACTCTTGCTTCATCCGAAATCGTCCCAATACCGCCGCTCCAGATCATGCTGCCGTCTGACGCCTGTTGCTGGAACGCAAAAACAGTCGTGACCACGAAAATAACAAAGGACATTTAATCACCATCTGAGAATCGCGTCGTTATCGGGAATATTCGTTCCGCCAAATACAGCATACCGGTAAAATACGTCGGTTTCAAAAGGAATGAACAGACTACGTATATGAGCGTGTGGTAGGTAACAACATGGTTAAACAATTCACTCGTTGTAAGACGGTCCCAGGTTTTGTCGGGTACTTGCAGCCACTGATTTGTGTGGTGGCAACATGGGTCATTCAAATAGATGTTGCCGCGAAACAAGAAATCTATTTTCCAGCTTCGTGGGGAACGTGGGAGAAAAAGCCGGCGGAGCAACTTGGTTTTGATGCCGCCAAACTTGCCGAGGCCGTGGAATTCGCTAAACAGAATGAGAATCCCGGTCCAAAGGACCTTTCCAAGGCCATCGAGGGTTCGTTTTCACGCGAGCCGTTTTTTTCGATCATCGGACCGGTCAAACCGCGGGGCGATGCAAACGGTTTAATAATTCGCCATGGTTATATCGCTGCCGAGTGGGGGGATACCAACCGAGTCGATATGACGTTTAGCGTTACCAAAAGCTATCTGTCCACGGTTGCCGGTTTGGCGATCGACTGCGGATTGATCCGCGACGTCCACGATCCCGTGCAGTTGTACGTTCGCGACGGCACGTTCGACTCGCAGCACAATTCAAGTATCACCTGGCACCATCTGCTCAATCAAACATCCGATTGGTCCGGTGAGTTATGGGGCAAACCAGATTGGGCAGACCGGCCCGTGGGCGACGATCCAGAAAAGTGGAAGAACCGCGAGTTGAAAGAACCGGGCACGTTCATGAAGTACAATGATGTGCGCGTAAACCTACTAGCGTATTCGTTGACCAATGTTTATAGGGATGCGCTGCCAGTCGTTTTGCGCGACAATATTATGAATCCAATCGATGCATCACCCAGTTGGCGGTGGTACGGGTACGAGAATTCCTGGATCACGGTCGACGGGCGGCGAGTTCAATCGGTCAGTGGCGGCGGCCATTGGGGTGGGGGCATGTTCATTTCGACTCGCGATCAAGCTCGATTTGGATTACTGTTCTTGCGCAACGGCAAGTGGCGTGGTAAACAACTAATCTCAGAGCAATGGATTGAGGCTTTGCGTCAGCCGACAGATGTTCGCAAAGACTACGGTTACATGTGGTGGCTCAATACGGATCAAGGCCGAATTCCCGCGGCGCCGGAAAGCGTTTACAACGCGTCGGGGTTCGGCGGCAACTACATCTACGTCGATCCGCAGAACGATTTAGTCATCGTGCTCCGATGGACACCCAAACTTGCGGGAGTGGTAGAACGTATTCTCGCCGCAATCGAGCCTACCGATGAATAGCTCTCCCACAGCAGTTCAGGCCTTCAGCAACCTGCTCTCCAAGAGGAATGGCGTTTAACTAACATAAATAGCGACCACTTACTAGAAACGCACGCTCCGCGCAACTAATTTAGAACTTTTGCATCCGTACCGCAGCACAAAAGATCCGAAATCATGAAACTCATTCAATCGGCCTCGCTTCCTCGCCACGCTCATCAACGCAAGTTGGCATTTTTTGCACTGATTATTTTGTTTCATTTCGTTTTGTCCGCTGCGGTACTGGCACACGATGGTGATGACAAACGACCGCTAGAACACAGCGACTACGACCGGTGGAGCACGATCCGCGGCCAAAACCTGTCGGGAGACGGAGCTTGGATCAGCTACACAGTCCAGCCAGGCAAGGGTGATGCGACGCTCAAGATCCGACACGTCCAGTCGGACAAAGAGTATTCGGTACTTCGCGGCACTGGTATGCAATTCAGTTATGACAGCCTGTTTGCAATCTACACGATCGCGCCGGACCCGGAAGTGATCAAAAAACTGCGTAAGGAAAAGAAAAAACCGGCCGAGTTTCCCAAATCCAAACTGGAAATGCTCAACTTGAAAACGGGCAAGCATACCACGATCGAAAATGTCAGCTCGTTTCAGATGCCGCAAAAAGCAGCCGGATGGGCCGCCTTCAAGATGATTGAACCCGCTGATGAAGAAACGGTCAAACAAGAAAAATCCAAAGTCACGGAATCGTATGAGATCACGCCACAGGGTTTGAAACGCGCCAAACCATCTGAGACCAAGAAAGAAGGATCAGCGAAAACTTCTGGCGAGCAAAAGAAAAAAGCAGAGGAGAAAAAATCTCGCACAGAGGCAAAAGAACCAGCCAAAGAACAGGAGAAAAAACCAGCCGAGTCAAAATCCAGGCCGGACAAAAAGAAAAAAGAAAAAAAGAACGGTTCAACGCTCGTGCTGCGAAACCTCGAGACAATGGTGGAACAGCGATTTCCCAATGTTGTGAACTTTCGATTTAGCAAACACGGTGAGAAACTTGCATTTACAACCTCGGCTGACGAGGCCGACGATGATGGTGTATTCGTTGTCGATCTGGCGACAGGCGACGTGACACAAATCACCTCCGGTCGCGGTAACTATGGCCAGCCGGCAATTATGGAAGATGCATCAGGCGTTGCGTTTCTGACCGACCGCGACGATTACGAGGCCGAGAAACCGAGTTGGTCCTTGTACCTATGGAAGGATCGGCAAAAGGAAGCAACCAAAATTGCCGACGCGGAGACCGAAGGTGTCCCGGAAGGTTGGTGGGTCTCGTCTACTGCGGCACCAGTATTTACTGAAGACGGCAGGCGATTGTTGTTCAGTACGGCGCCAAAACCTGAGGATCTCGACAAGAAAGAAGAAGATAAGGAAGAGGAGCCCAAGGCCAAGCTTGATATCTGGCATTGGCAAGACCCGTTCTTGCAGCCGCAACAATTACTGCAGGCCGAACGGGAACGGCGGCGTAGCTATCGGGCGTTGTATGAACTTCGCAGCAAAAAAATTATCCAGCTCGCGACTAAAGACATACCCAATGTGCTGGTCAATCCGCGATCGACGGCCGACGTAGCCGTCGGCATCTCTCCCACCAAGTACAACAAAATGCGCTCGTGGGACTCACCCGGTTTCCAGGATTCTTATTTGATCGATTTGACCAATGGCGAGTCACGTCTGGTGCTAGAGAAAGTGCGTGGGGTGGCTTCGCTCTCACCGGGCGGAAAATTTGTTACCTGGTGGGACCCGGACCAGCGCAAATGGTTCGCGTTGTCGACCGAGATGCCGAAGTCCGCGGAAGCTCAAGCTCAGCCGATCGATCTCGGCCGCGGCATTAGCGTACCGTTGTACAACGAACTGCACGATACGCCTTCTCCACCAAGGTCCAACGGATCGGCAGGCTGGTTGGACGATGATGCAGGATTCTTGATCTACGATCGCTGGGATATCTGGCAAGTCGACCCGGCCGGCAAAAATGATCCGATCTGCGTTACCGCCGGTGAGGGGCGCAAACAAAAAATTCGTTATCGCTACGTCGGCCTCGACCCGGAGCAACGCTCGATCAATCCAGAAAACGAAGTTGTGTTGTCAACCAGAGTCCACGCGACCAAAGACACCGGGTACGGCCAAATGAAATTAGGCGACTTTAGTTCTTATAAGTTGCTGATTCAATTGGATGAAAGTATCGCGGGATTGAGAAAGGCACGGGATTCGGATGCCGTGATGTTCACACGATCGACCTTCCAGCGATGTCCCGATTTGTGGGCAAGCACTATGGAATTCAAAACCATCCGGCGAATCAGTCGCATCAATCCCCAGCAACACGAATATCTGTGGGGAACGGCGGAGTTGATCCACTGGAAAGCTGATGACGGCCAGGATATCGACGGCTTGCTGTACAAGCCCGAGGGTTTCGATCCGAAGAAGAAATACCCAATGATGGTTTACTTTTATGAGCGCAACTCGGACAACCTGCATCGCTATTACGCGCCGGCCGCCGGTCGTTCCGTGATCAACATCAGTTTTTATGTCAGTCGCGGATACGTGCTTTTTGTGCCCGACATTCCTTATAAAGTCGGCGAGCCGGGACCAAGCGCTGCGAATTCGATCTTGCCCGGCGTGCGCTACATCCTTGAGCAAGGTTTTGTCGACGAAAAACGTGTCGGTATGCAAGGGCACAGCTGGGGCGGCTACCAAACGGCCTATCTGGCCACGCAAACCGACATGTTCGCCTGCGCCGAATCGGGCGCACCGGTCAGCAACATGACCAGCGCCTACGGCGGCATTCGCTGGGGCAGCGGGATGAGCCGCATGTTTCAGTACGAACGCACGCAAAGCCGTATTGGCGACACATTGTGGAACGCGCGCGAAAAGTACATCGCCAATTCGCCATTATTTTTTGCCGACA
>CAJHZH010000051.1_pt1 | contig 11360 bp, 11 predicted proteins | sample 9198951 | NCBI WGS metagenome assembly CAJHZH01 (sample SAMEA7708381, study PRJEB35096) | sediment metagenome | biome: marine neritic benthic zone biome [ENVO:01000025]; feature: sediment [ENVO:00002007]; material: shallow marine sediment [ENVO:03000034] sea grass bed [ENVO_01000059] ...
CGTCAGCTTTCTGCCGCGCGCCGGCAACTCCACGGAATCATGACGTTACCGGGATTTGATCGTAATGAAGTCTGGTTAGTTCTGATGTCCGGTGTGCTTAGAATATGTATCGCGCGACCGCAATTGCATCATCAGATGGACGGAACGGTCGAGTTAATTAGTCGTCACGCAAACGACAAACGACGAAAGATTCCGACGAAGAGCTTGGAAATCAACTTGGTACTGTTGTTGTCGTCATGGCTGCGAAAACACCCGGATCAGCTTCGTACAATTCGGTCGTTTGACGACACGCTCCAGCAGGTGTCGGCGGCATTGAAAACCAGGCGGATATGTGCCTGAAGGGGGACGTTTGCCGTTGCCATCAAATTTTGTGCTGGTATACTTGCGAGTCCAATAAGTTCCCCCAAAAACGAGAGTGATATCGATAATCGACAGGTGTATCAATGGCCCGAATGTGTGAAGTTTGCGGCAAAAAGGCTCAAAAAGGCAACTCGGTAGAAACCCGTGGTAAGGCAAAATACCTCGGCGGTGTCGGTACCAAAATCACTGGCGTTACGCGTCGACAATTCCGTCCCAATTTGCAAAAAGTGCGAGTAACAACTGCAGCCGGCGGAACCAAATCAATGCGGGTTTGCACCCAGTGCATTCGCAGTGGGCGAATTCGAAAAGCGGTCAAAGCCAAGCCCTTTGCGCTGCCGTCATAGATTGAGTTGTCAGTTGCGCGATTACGATTGGCCGCAAACAAACTGACAAATGTCAATTATCACGCTTACTACTGATTTTGGCGCCGACAGTCTCTATGTCGCCGAGATGAAGGCGGTCATTTTGGGGATCTGCCCTGATTGTCAGATCATCGATGTCACGCATTCAATAGCCGCCCAAGATATTCAAACAGCAGCGTATATCGTTGCACGAACACTGAAACGGTTTCCAAATGAAACCATTCACGTTGTCGTCGTTGACCCTGGCGTAGGGACCCACCGACAAATAGTCGCGTGTCGGATTTCAACCCACGTTTTTGTCGCCCCCGATAACGGTGTTCTGAGTTTCATTGGCGATGGTGCTGAGCAGGTTGCCTACCGGCGTGTATCGAACTCCGACCTGTGGCTCGGCAAAATCTCCAAAACGTTCCACGGACGCGATATTATGGCACCGTTAGCCGCTCATCTGGCAAATGGTGCAGATTTTGATTCGGTTGGCGAGTCGATAGCGGACATCCGATCGATCAAATCACAGAAGCCGGAAGTTACCGAAGCCGCAATTCGCGGGACGATTGTGTGGGTCGACGCGTTTGGAAATCTTATTAGCAATATTCCAAGATACGTAGTTGCCAACACTTTTGGCGACAAAAATTTGGAAAATCTGCGGGTGGAAATTGGTGACAAAGCGATTCACGGCGTTTCATCTACTTACGGAGTCGTTGACAACGACTGCGTCATTGCGCTTTTCGGTTCAAATGACTCTCTGGAGATTTCTGTTGTTAATGGAAATGCATCACAAAAGCTGAATCGAACACAAGGCGATAGGGTCACGATTGCGAAGCTAAAATAAGTTTCCAGGTTCTCGGCTTCAAAAGCATTCAAAACCGCCTTAGAATTTGGCCAAACTGGCAATTCACGATTTGCTGGAGGCAAGCTTGAGTAGCAATATCGAGGGCTCGATTGCATCGATTAACGAATCGGGAGATTTGGTAACCGACATACCAAATGACAAGATCAAAGACCTGCCCTCCGACGATTCGGTCACAGTTACGGTCAGCGAGCACCATACACTGGGAATTTTCCCGCCGGATCACAATGAACCCGAATCAACCCTGATCGCCGTTTTTGGTCAAAGCGGTTTTTTGGAAATTGGGATCGTAGGGCTCAGTATCAGCGACATGCTGGGAATCGGAGTCGGCGAATCGGTTTCGGTGACTTGGTAAAAACTTCGGGACGCGAATCGGCAGCAGGTTGTCGTGACATCTTCGCTTTATCCTCGACGTTAGATCGTGCGCCCCGCCTGGTTAACACCATGGTTTCGAGCTTGAAGAGCCAGCCTAAACGCCTCGTCCTCGCCATACCGATCGACGGAAAAGCTGCGAGTTCGCCGTCGGCCTTTTCCATCGATCCATTGGGCCACCCAGAAAAAGTACGTAAATTCGTAATCTCCACGAACATCTTTTTGAACGCTTCGCCTGACACCTACGACTCCAGAACGATTTCGAACCGACGGAGACTTGGCAAGTTCTTTGACCGAATAGGGCCTCATTTCCAATTCCATTTGGTCGCGAAACTCTTTTGCGGCTTGCAATGCGCCGCGCTTTCCGTGAAGTAAATTGTCCGCAAAAAATTTCTCGACACGCTTGCCGCGACGCTGGATGCGAACCTCCCAACCGCTATGCTCGGTGCCCGATTTCGAATATTGTTCGATGCGGGTGATATTTCGCCGGGGGTTTTTTCTAGGCATCGGTGTTGAGTCTGATGATTGCCTTGAGCGCCGTCATGCAGCAGTCGAAATGATTGACCTGAGTTTGCAATGTTTTAGCGATAGAAGCGACGACTTCGAATTCAGCTTAATTGATTCTCAAGGTACTTCAAGTCAACGGATTCGATGCAATCTATACTTCACGACAACATTCATTGTGCCGTAGACCGGTATCCCGAGGGTCCACCGGATATCAAACTAGTTTGTGACAACGGCCAGCAAGCCGTTTGAAACCCACGTTCATACAACCATTTCTTTAGGCGGTTGAACTCGGTAAAGCTGTCTGGATAAACCCATACGGATATCGTCGTTGTCTTGGGGTTCATGCGATCAATATGGTTCCGAAAAGATGAATCTTCGGTAAGTAACTCGTCCAACGATTGACCCAACGAGCCTCCCGTTGGTACTAACACGAACCGTTTGAATTCAGTGGTTTTGCGAACGATATCGCCGTAAGCGGTTCTCACCGCTATTTCGTCGGCTGCCAGCCGGTACTGCAAGCGAAAATTGCCGATGGGACCGACCGTCTCAATCGTTTCTCGCGCGGTATCCAGTTTTTTTGCTTTTTGCTGCCATTCATCTCGCATCAAATTGATCAGTTCATTCATCGGAACGTGAACGAGATTACCAGCGAGTAACCGGTAATGAACCTCGTCGCTGAAAACGGTTTTGGCGATGGGAGTTGGATAATGTTCAATGGTTTCTTTGGCGGTGCGCGTGCTTTCCAAAGATGAGAACTGACGGTTGAGCGACGCAAGTTCGTCGGAAAGCCGATTGAGCTCGTCCTGTTGGTCGAAAATCCGTTGATGTTCTGCAGAGAGTTTCGATTTCCTTTTTTCCAGCTCGCGGCGAACTGCCTGGATTTCGGTTAACAACCGGTTTCTGGAGGTGCGTCGGTCATTGGTTATCTGCTGTTCCAGCAAAATCTGCTGCTCAAGTCGGTGATTGTCCTTTTCCAGATTCAATGCGTTTTCAGCAGCATTGCGGAAGTTTTCTTTTATTTGTTCCAGCTCGTTCAGATCCTCTTGGGCAACCGTTTTCGAATGCAGTAGCGATCCCGCATTGGCACCGACAACGACAACCAGGATGATCAGCACACCAACCAGGTTTGCCACGATGTCGAGGAATGAATCCTGTCCCGGTGCGTCACTGTCGATTTGATTTCGTTTTCGTCTCATCGCAAAGCACTTTCGATTTCGATTCCGCTGCCCTCGAGCAGTGTTGCAAGTTGTTTAGCGCGGTGGACACCGTCGGGAGTCGCAGACAGTCTCAGCACGGGTTTCCAGTACCCGCCTACTTCGGCCATGCCCCAAGATTCAATCAGCTTCCAAATATTATTCACAAGTTGTTCGACCGAGTTTTCAGCAGTCGGCGTTATGTTAATCGATGTCGGAGGCTGATTGGCTGCACCCGAATAGACCAGGTAATGCGACTTTGAACAAACAATGCGAATCGGACGGCGATAGGCTGTGGCACCTGGCGTCCGCGTTGGCAACGCCCAGTCTTGTCCGCGAGCCTTCGACATCGGCGAACAATTCGCAAGTGCGGCAGGGCTGGATGGTTCCGTTGGCGCCGATTCTAGCATCGCCAGCGAAGAATTGGCGTTTGGGTTATTCTGCAGCCTGAGTGGATTGCCGTTGCGTGTGGAAGAAGGTGAATGTTCCGTAGATGCAAACTCAGATTTGGAGTCAGCCTTGTGCAGACCTTTTTCTGTATAGATCTCCTGAGAACTGGCTTGTTCCCCCCCTTTTCTCACAGCGGGGTCAGAGTGGTTCACACCTGTTGTTTGATTACCTTCGCCTGATTGATCAACTTCACTTGAGATGGCAACGGAATCTTCTACTGTTTCGCGACCGTTGTTGTGCTGGCCGACCGACTTCAAAAGGTTACTTGTTAGCGCGCGATTTTGCCCTGTACCTTGTTGATCTGCGCTGCTGCCCGCCGCTGATTCTCTCTGAAGCCCAGCTCTTCGATATTCCGCTTGGCTGAACTGCGCGTCTTTCTCCGGTCCATTACCTGAGGCGCCAGGTCGCACAACGGAGTTGACGTCGCGACGAAATCGATTGGCAAATTTGCCGGCATTGCCGTCGAGCATTCGGTGACGACTTAGAGCCACCAGTTGTTGCTGTTTTAACTTCGCCGCATTCACAGTGCGATTAACGATCTTAATCAGCTCCGGATCCGCTGTTCCAAAGTCGAGTTGTTTTGATGCTTCGACCAACTCGTATCCAAACTCATCGTCCCAACTTTGCATGGCCCGACGTGCGACAGCATATGCCGTTGCACCACCAGGCCGAATCACCAATAGCGGATATGGCTCGCCATTGGCACCGCCGGCGTCATAGGTATTCCAGTATTCTCGAGTTGCCAGGATCGCGGCGTCCAGCGGATTACCAGGTAAAATGGGTTGGGCGAAATCAGAGGCCCGCAATTTGACGCCCGCCGGTTGTAGTACGAGCCCGTCCGGCCGGCATTCGACATAGATCGGCCGACGAAGCGTCCCGTTTTTTGATTTTGTCGGCACGATCGAATACATGACCGGTCGACCCGCGATGTTTGAGCGGAGTTGGTCCAGTTCTTTTTTCTTGTCGGCGATTTGTTGTTTGAACTTATCGACCTTGATGCGATCGTATTGTTGTGAGTCAGACGCTGTCGAGTAATCTTCATCCAGTTGTTTCCAGGACTCCTGGAGCTGTTGTGCTTCGGCACGCAGTTTGCGAATTTCCTGTTCCAAGTGACTTCGTCGCAAGCGTTCATCCGACAGCCGTTTTCGAACTTCCGGCCGCAATCCTTCCAATCCATCAATCCGCATTTGCTCGGTTTCAAGTTGATCGAGCAATGCATCTTTGCTTGATTCAATCTGAGCGGTTTGTTCACGTTGCGATTCGACCGCCTTGACGTCGGCACCCTTGACGGCAATCACAAGCAACACGATGAGGACTCCCATCGTGCACACGAGAACAGCTAGAAATGGAAACAGCGAGACGGCGTAATGCTCTCGCCGCCGTCGAATTCGCGTCATGCCGCGCGGTCCAAAAGTTCAGATTCCTGCAAATTTTCTGGATCGTCTGTTTGATCTGCGCCGAGATCAGACAATCGATATTCAAGAATACGAATCGCGGTCGAAAGTTTTTCGGTGGCTTTGGAAAACTCGGATGTATCAGGTAGTGAGCTGAGGTAGTCCGACAACAGTCCCTTGGTTTCCGATGCGTGTCCCAGCTGCTGGACAATATTGACTAATTGTTTCGCTTGGTCGACAAGCTGTTCCTGGTGGGCAGCAAGCAATCGAGCATTTTCAGACAACGTCACTTGCCATTGTTCCCAGCGACGGGCGACCGCATCATCGCTGCGCTGAATCGTTTCACACAGATTTTCGCTGAGCTGCTGGGAAGATTTTCCCAAGGCTTGCTGCAGATTATCGCCGACGGCATCTTGTGCCGCCCGCACGCTTTCCACCCACGCGGACTCGGCGGCGTCGATGTTTGAACGCCAAAGTTTGACTTGTCGATCAACCAGTCCCTGCGTCGATTCGAGAACGCTGGCACCAATCGCCTCGACGGTTCGAACATAAGAATCCTTGGAGTGATTGGTGACGTTCCAGTGATCACTGAGTTCCTCTCGGGCATGCCGATCAACGTCGGTCAGCAAACTCGACTCAAACCTGTCCACGATGAACTGCATAAACATCAACAAGATCGCAAAGGTTAGCGCGATCGCGGTGGTATCGAAGGCAACATACAGACTGGAACGAAGATTGCCCATCATCGCTTGGAAATTATTGCCCTCGCCGATATCGATTCCACCAAGCGCTTCGGAGATGCCTAGCACGGTACCAAGGAACCCGAGCATCGGAATCGCCCAAATCATAATCCTCACAAATGAGTAGCGCTCGTGCTTGGCATCAATGTCCAAGTCAGCGGCGTATTTTAATTCCTCGTCAAGCCCATCGGCGGATCCATTCCGCTTGATGAAATTCAGCGCATTCATCAATCGATGGAATAAGTAAGTTCGCTGAAAACTTTGGTCATGTTCGTTTAAGTTCTCGATAAGCTGTTCTGTCGACGGTGGTGTCGATGACGATGGCGCCCGGTCACCGGCCCCTGCATTGGACGCGAGCTTTTTCTTAAGCGCCGGCTGCCGGTGCCAACGAAATTGGAACGAAATGTCCCTGGCGATCAAAATTAGAGATGCAAGACCGATTAAGAATAGCGCCGTCGTTACTTTGGAAACGGGATGACCAGCGAGGTAACGCTTGACCATTTCGTTTGCAATAACTTCTTGATCAATCAGACCAAACAAGAGTATGAATGCGGACAGACCCAAAATCACCGGAAATGCCAGAGGAAGCTTGTTCGGTTGCCGATTTTGTTTATTCAACGTCACGGATTTTTTTGATTTGAACACAGGCGCAAAGACTCCACAGGGACAATCGGATATTCGCTAAAATCGGCAGTATTGCTTTAGTCAGATGAGTCAAAGGACCAATATCGAGTGGATTCGCTGAAGGAGATAGCGTCACCATCGGAAACACTTTGAATTCCAACGAAATCGCCAAAGAATATCCGGCAGGTGAGCCGATACCTTTTCCTGTTGACCTGATCAACACATGGGAAATTGCATCTGCATTGCATATTCCCAGGGGGGGACTAGTCCGGAATCAGCCACTTTGGCCTTCCGGGCTTATTTTTTTGCGCAAATGCTCTTCACAACGCTGTCAACTATTTGCTTGCATAGATTGCGTTTCGGTTTTCTAATCTGGTCGTAGCCGGACTGGGGCAGAGTGCGGGGAATCCATTTTAGGTCCCTGAATTCGAGATTGCTCACCAAACCCAATCGTGTTCTTACGAACGAGCGAAAGTTGAAGTTCAACAAAATTCTTGACTATCTCCAGCTGATGCGGGCATCCAATGTCCTAACCGCGGTGTCGAACGTGTCGATGGGGTTTTTATTGTCTGCCGGATCTTGGCAACCAACGTGGGCGTTGGCGCTGCTGACTCTCGCATCCTCGGCGATGTACTTATCGGGAATGGTATTAAACGATCTGTTTGATCGAGAGATCGATTTGGAGCAAAGGCCGGAACGGCCGTTACCCAGCGGTCGCGTGTCTGTCACGAATGCGACGGTTCTTGGTGCCAGCTTGCTTTTGCTGGGAATCGCCCTGGCTTTTCTAGTAACGTGGCTTCAACCCAACCCAGCCAGAGGTGATTATACGGGCCGCAGCGGCATCGTCGCGATTTGCCTGGCTGCATGCATAATTGCTTACGACAGCGGTGGCAAAAACTCAATTTTCGGCCCGCTGCTGATGGGAGGATGCCGGTTTTTTAATGTATTGCTCGGGTGTTCGATTTGTGCCGTCAAGCCAGTTTTTTTGGGATTCGAAACGATTCAATTTGCTGTTGCGGGTGCGATTGGAATTTATGTTGCAGGGATCACCATGTTCGCAAGGTTCGAACACACCCGAAGTCCAAAAATCTACCTCGTCAACTCCGCAGTCGTCATGTTTTGCGGTATTGCCTTAATTGCATCTCAGTTACCAACGTTGACCATTTATGAAAAATTTGGACGTTACACCCATTTATCAAGTGAAGGTCTTTTGTTTTGTGGCGCGTTGTTGGTATTGCTCGTTTTTCCAGTCGGCAGACGCATTCTCGTGGCGATTGGCAATCCCGATCCTAAGAATGTGCAGCGCGCGGTTGTTGTCAGTTTGTTAACGTTGATTATGATCGATGCAGCAATTTGTTATTTCGTTGCTATGGATAGGCCGTTCTATGGACTTGCGGTAGCGTCGCTACTGATTCCAACCTATTGGCTTGGACGCCTGATCAATCCAACTTAAAAGGACGATGGTGTTCCTCGGATATAATACAAACGGATTGGCGTTTCACGATCCCATTCAAGGCATTGAGTTGCTTGCGGAATTGGGTTATACGGGCGTTGCCATTACCGTAGACCACCGCTGGTTGAATCCGTACGACAAGCATTTCGACCAGCAACTTGAAGTCATCAAGGGTCAGTTGCGGCTCTATCGACTGCGTTCAGTAATCGAAACTGGTGCGCGGTTCTTACTAAACGCGCGAGTGAAACACGAGCCGACTCTAATCAGTGAAGACCCTGAGGGGCGCAACAAGCGAATTGACTATTTAAAGCGGTGCATCGATATCGCCAGTTACCTCGGGAGTGATTGTGTTTCATTTTGGTCAGGCTGCCAGCCGGAAACGATCGACCTTCAAACCGGTTTGGATCGATTGACCGAATCTCTCAAGCCGGTCATTGGGCATGCGGAAGATAACAATGTGACGCTCGGATTTGAGCCCGAACCCGGTATGCTGATCGATTCCATGAAAGCATACGGGCGTTTGTTAAACTGGATTGATTCAGACTGCTTTCAGTTGACGCTGGATATTGGACATCTTTTTTGCCAGGGAGAGGTTCCGATCGTCGATTTCATTAGTCGCTGGGCTGAGCGAATTGTTAACGTGCATCTCGAAGACATGCGCGCCGGGGTTCACGAGCATTTGATGTTTGGTGAAGGCCAGATCTATTTTCCGCCGGTCATTCGCGCGCTGCACGATATCGATTATCAAGGTGGTGTGTACGTAGAACTTAACCGGCACAGTCACGATGCGGTCAATGTTGCTCGACGGTCATTCGAGTTTTTGAATCCGATGATCTTAAGTCCCGAATCCATCACGTTTTGATCGAAAGATGTCTTCACCTTTTGTCATTTTGTCCATTCCGGGATTGCGAACCTCGGACATTGCCTCGATGCCGACGCTGGTACAACTGGCCGATCTGGGCAGCTCCGGACGAATCGAGCACAGTTTTCCGTGTGTCACATGGCCGTCACAATGCAACGTGCTGACCGGAACCACCGCCGATCAGCACGGAGTTGTTGCCAACGGGTTTTTCTGGCGCGATTCCGGCAAAGTTGAAATGTGGACGGCATGGAACGAGGTCATTCAACGTCCGCAAATCTGGGACACAATCAAGAACAGGCAACCAAACCTAAAAACGGCGGCCTGGTTCCCAATGTTGGCCAAAGGCTGCGGTGCGGACATCGTTTGCATGCCCGCGCCAATTCACCAGCCGGACGGTAGTGAAGACATGTGGTGCTACACCAAGCCACAGGAATTCTACGGGACGTTGCTGGACGAACTTGAGCATTTCCCGCTTCACCACTTTTGGGGTCCGTTGGCTGGAATTCAATCGAGCAAGTGGATTGTCGATTCAGCGATCCGAGCGGCTCAGGAATTCTCGCCGGACGTCTGGTATATCTACCTGCCGCACCTGGATTACGCCGCTCAAAAATCTGGCCCGGATAGCGACGAAGCTGGAACCGCGTTAACCCAGCTGGACGGCGTGCTCAATCAGCTGGTCAATCGGTTTGAAAACATTTATCCCGATCCGATCACTTGGCTGGTCATCAGCGAGTATGTGATTACGCCGGTCGATCACGTCAGTTTTCCCAACCGCCTTTTACGCGAGGCCGGTTTGTTGGTGGTCATGGAAAACAACGGGCTTGATCAACTGGATTTCGAGTCCAGTGACGCCTGGGCGCTGGTGGATCATCAATTTTCGCATGTGTTTGTCAAAGATCGCCGGCCGGACATCGTCGCACAAGTTGAGAACGTGTTTGACGGACAACAGGGGTTTCAGATCGTCTTGTCGGGCGACGCGCGCAAGACTCTGAATCTCGATCACGAGCGGAGCGGTGATGTCATCCTCGTTTCGACGCCCAGCAGCTGGCAAGCCTACTACTGGTGGCTTGATGACAATCGCGCACCGGAATTTGCCCGGACGGTAGATATTCATCGCAAGCCCGGATACGACCCGGTCGAGTTGTTTTTTGATCCGGCGACCAAATCCATTCCGTTACAGCCCGGACTCGTCAAAGGGTCCCACGGCGCGCCGGCAACCGACGAGCACCAGCGAGGAGCGATTGTTTGCAACCAGCCTTTGCTGAAAGCCGAATCTATCCGCGATACGGACATTCACGATCTCGTCATCGATGCCATAATCTCATGAATTCGCCGGCGCCTAGCAAATCGGAGATTCGGCGTCTTGCCAAAGCGCGTCGAAAAGGGCAGGCGAGCATCGGCCCTACTAGCAAACAGATAGGCCAGAGATTGTTGGATCTGGATGCCGTCGCTAGCGCCAAGACCGTTTGCTGTTATGTAAGTTTCCGAGATGAAGTGCACACGCACGAATTGATTTGCCATTGGCTCAAGCAAGGAAAGACGATCGCCGTCCCGTATTGCCATGAACCGGACTTAGAGATTCACCGGATCGAATCATTTGCCGAACTGCAGCCGGGAATGATGCAGATTTTGGAACCTGACGATCGCGTTCGAAAATCCGGCGAGCGCAAAATGGCTGCTGCAGAGTTCGACGTGATTATTGTTCCGGGCCTGGGATTTACCAAGCACGGCGTGCGACTTGGGTATGGCCGGGGCTATTACGACCGGCTTTTACGTGATCAAGATCGTGTTGAAAAGATTGGCATATGTTTTGAATGCCAGATTTTTGATTGGCTTCCTTGCGGCGAGCACGATGTTGTATTGAACAGAATTGTTACCGAAACGAACCTTTACGATTGTGGGTGACAGCGTGATTCGCACGTACTGGTCGTCTAGGAGTTCACTGAGGAAAGAGTTCGTTAGGGTTGAATCACGATGCAACCGAGGGGCTCGAGCTTGTCGGCTATTTCAAAGTATCCGTCTTGGCTGACCTTGGTGTTGGACAAGCTGAGGTATTTCAAATTCACAAGCTGTTTGATTGGACCAACCACTTGGTCCGTCAAGTTATTGGAACCTAGGTGTAACCAGGTAAGCTGTTTCATTTGAGATAAGATTTCGACCACCAAATCGAAAATACGCTTTATGTCCAAGTTTAAC
>CAJHZH010000902.1_pt1 | contig 11348 bp, 6 predicted proteins | sample 9198951 | NCBI WGS metagenome assembly CAJHZH01 (sample SAMEA7708381, study PRJEB35096) | sediment metagenome | biome: marine neritic benthic zone biome [ENVO:01000025]; feature: sediment [ENVO:00002007]; material: shallow marine sediment [ENVO:03000034] sea grass bed [ENVO_01000059] ...
AAATCGGCAGGCTTTTCTCCGCCAACTCAGCTCTCTTTCCAATCCAGTCGCTGTAGTGGCTTAAAATAAAGCTGCCTCCGATCGGTTCAAAGCCAACGGCGAGTATGTCCGCTGCGCGTGCAAATTCGAACCAGTTGGAGTCGGCCATCGCGACGATTGGTCGATTAGAGCGAAAATCGGATTGTCGAATTTCCTTACCGATCGTACGTACGTTGGGCAAATCGTTTGCCGTGAGATTTTCCCCGCTCGACCACGCCAAAACTCGATCGTACTGGGCACTGATCGGTTTCAGTCCCGCCGAGTCCGGCGCGGGACAAACAATCCAAATATCCAGCCGCGCGGCATGCGCCAGTTGCTGAACGGTTGCCGTCTGTTGAAGTTCGATAACATTGAATCCAATTGCCTTCAGGGTTTCAAACGGTTCGCCATTGTGTTGAATCATCCTGGCGAAAAATGGTTGTCCCCTGACTTCGATAACGGAATTTTTGCATTGTGCATGCGCGGGTCGTTTTATATTGTCTTGTGATTCAAATCGCGTTGGTCGTACATTCGGATCATTGATAACGGGATTCTGATTATCGACAGCCACGGAACTGGCATCGACGGCACCAGGGATCTCAAGATCGTCAGTGAATACGGTTGTCGAACCGGACCCCGAATATACGTTCAAAACGATTTTGTCGACGTAGGCCTCGCGCACGTCGATCGGTATGCGGAAGCTAGCCCGCAGATTCCAAACGGCTTCTTCCAGAAGTTTGGTGGTCGATTTTTTCGCATTTCCGAAATCGAGTTTCTGCCAATGATTTGTATCTTGATAAATCGGGCCTGGCAAAAGAACAGTCATGGGGCCGGATTCCTGCGGATCACCGGTTCGTGGCAATACGACACGCAAAAACAGCTGGACTCCGGGCCTTGTGGCTTTGACCCATAGATTTGGTTTCAATTCGGGAATCAGATATGCGGGCCTGATCGTTTTGGAAACCAGGATTTTGGTGCCGAATCCCGCCTTGTAATGGATTCGTTCGGAATCCGGCGCTGAGCGAAACTCATCCTGCGATTTGCCAACCAGCCAGTACTGTCGAGGAAGTTCACAATCCCGTTCGTTGAGGGTCCATAGCCCGCCAGCCGGACCTGATCGATCAAGAGGTTGATCATCGTAGGTAGCCACGCGCTGAGTGCTGAAAAGAGGATTCTCAGCACCGATCAACGCCAATGCAGCAACAACCATCAACCCTTTGGCTGGGACAGAGACAATATTTGCCTGAATTCGCATGGAATTCCGTTTCCATTATCCAACAATGATGTGCCGGAGCATCAGGGTGCCTGGTTGCGGGCAAAAAGCCCGGAATTTCACCCATTCCAAATCTTGTGAAGGGCCAAAACAGGTTTTATCAGCAGTTTGGCAATTGTTCCATATCGATTGAGGTGGCGTTTTTTCAACATTGAGGCAAACGGGTAGCGGAGTTCAGATTTTTGCAAAGTGTTTTGCTGTAGACACTTAACACCGCTCCGCTGCATTTGTTTAGTTGATTGGCATCATGCATGCATTTCTACTTCTGGCAAAACCCAGGAGAACACAACATGCGAACAAGCCCGACCAATCGAATCAAACCTGCCTCCGAATCACTGCCAGCCGAAATCAACGAATTGAGGCAACGAGTCTCCGAACTACCGGAAGGCTACCAAGCAGACCTCGAATCTTGTGTCGAACGCGTTATTGAATTTACCAAACGGCGTCGACGAATTCTCAACCTCGTTCAAGAGGCGCTTGGTCAACTGAGACTGGATATGAAATACTTGATGTTTGATTTAGATGCCACCAGACGAGAACGCGACGAGTACAAACGAGCCCTCGATGGTGAGCTCTAGTTCGTAAATCGATACAACCTAACTCCGACGTTTGCGTAAGCAAAGAAAGACCGGGCCGAAGCTAAAAACGGCCCGGTTTTTTTGTGAAAATCCCGAATTTCAAAGCAACTTTTTGTCGTCTGGGCTTTTGAAACGCGGCTTCAAAATCCAAATAATCGCTACCGGGAGATATCGATAATAGCTGGGTCAGGCTCAATTCGTTGTTTTAATCGTCGTTTGCGAATATTATGAGATGTAGCTCAGAGGTAATGAGCTATCTCATCCAACGGCTCTATTGGGCCGGTCATAGGTACAAATCATCATTTACCTCCCGTCGATTTTACTTTTTTCGCTATGTCCCAGATAACTGCCGAGCAATTTGCTCAACGAATCCACGATTGTCGTTTGCTTGATAACCGGCAGATCGACCGCGTTTTTTCGGACATGGGCAGTCGCAACGTCAAACTAGACGATTTTCACAGTCGCCTGCTTCAAAATGAATTTCTCACCAATTGGCAAATCCTGCGGCTGATGGATGGTCATCGGAGCGGATATTTTTATGGGAACTGGAAAGTCTTGTACATCGTCGGTGCCGGCACCTTTGCCCGGGTGTACCGCGTAGCACACAACAAGACAGGAGATGTTAAGGCAGCCAAAGTTCTGCGAAACCGCTATGCCGATGATCTGGTAACGCGCGAGAGATTCATGCGCGAGGCGCGTACGGTCATGAAATTACGGCACCCCAATATCGTGCCGATTCACGAAGTCGACAATCACCGCGGCCGCATTTACATGGTGATGGATTTTATTGAAGGGCAAAACGTACGGGATTTCTTGAGAGTTCACCGCAGTCTCAAAATGATGACGGCGTTGGAAATCACTCGCGATGTTTGTAGTGGCCTTGACTATGCCCAGCAACGGGGCGTGCTGCATCGCGATATCAAACTCTCGAACGTGTTACTTGCAAGTACGGGGAGGGCAAGCTTAGTCGATTTCGGCCTCGCCGCGGCTGATGAACATATCAGTGGGGGTGTGTTTAATCCTCGCAGTGTTGATTACGCGGGACTTGAAAAGGCCACGTATACTCCACGTAACGACAAACGCAGCGATATTTTCTTCGTTGGCTGTAACTTGTACCAGATGATCTCCGGCAAACCACCGCTGTTCGAGACTCGCGAGCGGATGCGGCGAATGAGTCCGCAACGCTATCGTGAAATCGAACCACTTTCATCGATCATGCCTGAATTGCCTCACCGGGTGATCAATCTCGTCAATCGAATGATGTTACTTGATCCGGAAGAACGCCTTCAAACACCGAGGGAGGCGTTGGACGAAACAATTGCCACCATCAAGGCACTCAAGCAGGGTGATAATAAAAGATATGATGAACAATTGTCCAAACAGGAAGCGGACGATTACGCGCGTCGCACGATGAAAGTCAATGAAGGGCGCAACCGCACCATCATGGTGATCGAATCCAATCCGACGGTTCAAGATGTGCTTCGAAAGCGCCTGAAAAAGATTGGTTACCGCGTTTTAATTCTCGGCGATCCGATCCGGGCATTGGAACGATTTAAGGACCTGGATCCAGCGGAAGAAAAACCGGCGGACTGTGTTTTGTTCGGCACGGCCGGGCTGGGGATGGCTAATGTCGAGGCATTTAATGAGTTTGTTGCCAACCCGATTGGAAAGGAAATACCCGGCATCATCTTGGTGAAAGAAGAGCGATTGGAAGATTACAAAGAAAAAGCCAATATGACGTCCCACCATCGAATGTTGGCTTTGCCAATTAAGTTTCCCAAAATTCGCAGGGCGCTGCAGGAATTATTAGGTATAGAAGTTGAAGCTCGTGAAAACGGAGAGAACGACGAAGTCGAATTAGGTCTAGGGTGACAAATCCGGGTCGGCTATTGTCTGACCATTTAGGATTTCATGTATTTGTTTTGTGGTTCTTTCGATGTCCGCCGTTTTATGACGGCGGCGCATTTCCGCGAAATTTTTGCCACCGGATTCGGTTTCTTTGATCCACTGCCTGGCGAATTCCCCGTTGCGAATTTCGTCAAGAATCAAACGCATATTTCGTTTAGTGTGCTCGTCGACGACCCGCGGTCCGCGAGTGTAATCGCCAAATTCAGCCGTGTTGGAGATATGCTCACGCATATAAGCCAGCCCACCCCGGTGCAACAGGTCGACGACGAGCTTGAGTTCGTGAACGCATTCAAAGTAGGCCATTTTTGGGTCGTAACCGGCCGAGGTGAGTGTCTCATAAGCCGCGACGATCAGGTGAGTGACGCCACCACACAGCACCGCTTGTTCGCCAAACAAATCAGTTTCCGTTTCTTCGCGAATCGTGGTTTTCATAATGCCGGCTCGGCCTCCGCCAATGGCTTTGGCGTAGCCGAGCCCCGTTTCCCACGAGTCCTCTCGCTCACCGGGACCAACCGCAACATAACACGGAACGCCGCTTCCTGATTCAAATGCGGATCGGACACGATGCCCTGCCCCCTTGGGAGCAACCAAGATCGCGTCAACACTTTTGGGCGGCTCAATTTGCTGATAAAGCAAGCTAAATCCGTGGCAAAAGACTAAGGTTGCATGGCTCTGAAGATTTTGATGAATCGAACCCTGGAAAATTTTGGCATGAAGTTCGTCCGGCAACATCAAACAGACAATCGAAGCGGCTTTTGAGGCATTTTCGATCGATACCGGTTCAAAACCGTCGTCGACCGCGCGCTGAAATCCTCTACCCACACGCTGACCAATCACAACGTCATATCCGGAATCACGGAGGTTGAGCGCATGGGACCTTCCCTGTGCGCCATAACCGACCACCGCGATCGTCCTGTTTTTTAGAGCCGAATCGTCGATGTCCGAGTCATAATAGACTTTTGAACCCATTCTCACCGATCAAATTTGAAGGCAAAAAAATTCGTCACACCATTGCGAGCTCTGATTGCAAGCCTATCATCAGACCGTTATTTAATATTGTCGTCGCGGCTAATTCAAAAACGATCTCGCGCTAACACTCATTCTATACCACTGTGAAAGTTAAAGTGGCTGCCAAAGGACGTAAAAATCAGTCGGCGGGTATTGGTTGCGGTTATTTGCTCAAATTGAGCATCGTTACGAGTGTTTTGATGATCTTAAACAGCTACGTGGTCGGCAAGATTGTCGAAGCCAACTTGTCAAATATTCCCGATTTGTTTCACGACGTTCGGCTTTTCCAATTTTGCCAGATCTTCTTTCCTTTTCTGCTCGTGTTAGTTCAGTTTTGGATTTACGATCGATACAAGGACTACAGAATCGCTCAGCAAAGTGTCAAGGAATCTCAGACCAAACTGAACGAATAATCGGCACCGAGGGGCGAAACGAAGCAGAAGGCCGCAAAACGTCAAACGGTCTTGCGTAGTGGACGAGGCTACGAGTCCATTTTGCACGTAGATCGGGGAAGGACTCGTGACCTCGTCCACTACCAATCACCACCCTGGGGTTTTGAAATACGCTCTACATAAGCACTGGGCTTGCAATCGAATCAGCGTTTCTTGATCCGGACCTCGGTCGATCCCATGGCATAACAGTTTTCTGAAACGAGAAATGCTCGAATCAGACAGCGACCCTTGGCCCAGTCGGGTATCTCAATTTCGGTTTCAAATCGCCCCGAGCCAACTGGGATCATTTTTTGCGTGCATGTTTGGCGATTTGCGTTTTCATAGACCTTCTGAAAATTAGTTAGCGCAACGGGGTCGTCTGGAAAATCGGGACGACGTGGAGGTCGAACCTGCATTCGATCACGTGGATAACTGAGCTCCAATAGTAATCGACCCGGATGAGGCGAGTTACCGGTAACCACCAGCCTGCCACCGCTTCGAGCCTGTTGCTGAGTCTCCAGTTGAATTTGATCGGGACGCGGTAATCGCAATAAGGGATCGCCTATCAGGTGTACCAAATGCAAGTGCTCATGAAGTTCTTGAGTCAATTCGTTAGCGGTTGGACTAAGCGTTTTGCCCAACAAATCGATGGTCTTGCGATACTTGGATTCCGTTTCACCCAATTTGGTTTTGCCGTCTTGCGGCTCGTTACTGACCAGACGACACTTGGCCGCTAATAGCAAATCACCTAACGTTGTGATTTTTCCGTAAAAGTACTCTTGAATTATTCCCAACGACAAAACACTCATACCGTAGGGTGTGGTCACTCGAGTGCCACCCACCACGGCGATTGGTCCCCCCGGTCGAAGCAACAGTTGTTCGGCGAGACAATCGCGGGGCATATCAAATCCACACGTGTAACAGGCCAGCATGAGTGCCACCGGCAATCCGTGTTTGCAATTTACCCTGGGCAGGTCTCTGGGGCGGAAAATCGGAAATCCAGCAATCGGCGTACGAACATAATCCAGTTGGTGTGGGTGACCGTGGCCCATGTACACCCAAAACAGGCAACCCTCATTCAGCCGTTTCACCGTAGTATCAACGAACTCTCTTGGGTCGGGACAATAGGGGCTGGACCAACTGGCGTACGTCACGGATGTCTGGTACGCGGGTGGAATCAGCTCTGTGATCATTCGTTTTGACGTTTTTTCGATAACCTGATCCTGCAATACGCCAAAACCACCTGTTCCCGCAACAAAATTGATGCGGCGCTTCCACCGCCCTCCGTCGTCGGTCGAATGGTTCTGTGAATGCCTCTCGTAATGAATTATCTTCGCAATTTGTTGTTCTAATTGTTGAGTCGTGTCAACGGGGATTCGTCCCACGGCCAAGTCGGGCCGTCCATCATTGTTCCAATCGGCAAACGTGTTGTCCGTCGCGATTTCAGGTTCGGAACCATATTTAGCAACGACTTCCGCGCGAATGTAGTCTGTCGGTACGGCCATCGATTTCTTGCGCCGCGTGTAATCCGGCGTATCGCCAATAATTAACAAGTGCTTGAGACGACCTTCCTCCGCAACTCGCCGCACCTGTTGTTTGATGCTGTAAGGATTCGACGCTGGCGATAGTACACGAATAACGTGACCCTGGTTCTGACGATACTCGACCCAGGGGTTCAAGGTCGCTGCGAACGCCGACGGACACAGAACCAAGGTGTCTGGCGCCAGTTTGTTGGTGGGTATCTGAACAGCGCCAAATAGAAATGCGCTTAGTCTTGTCCCCGGCGTGCCAGGAGGTGACGTTACGTGTGCTGTCGACGACGGGAAGATGAATGTCACAAAAATGAAGGAAAGGCAAGTAAAAACGATTTCCTTTTTGTGGCGGCATTCGATCACGTCGTAGGTTCCTAACGAATAAGAAGCGAAAGTGTCGCCGAAAATCTAAGGAGAAACCTAGCCATCGCACAAGACAGATTTTCAGTGCATGCCCCCTCGATCCAGCCAAAACACATTTTCACGTGATTGCAAGTCAAAATAAAGAAGGAAACCTTCGCCTTGCCGTACTTTGTAAGCAAGCATCACCGTGTTTGGTGAAGGATCAAACGAGTTTTTTGCAGACCAATCCGCTTATGGGCCGCCGAACCGCCGTTACTTTCCATCGCCAGCAGCATTATCTAGCTTCGCTTTGTTGTTGACATCATCACTCGCCGCCGCTGCGGAGCCCGTATCAACAAGCATATAGCCCGACCAAAAATATGGATGATCAGCTTTCAGAGGCTCCGCCAGCGTCGCCGAGCGGACACGAGGCTCCATGTCGAGGTTCAACTCGGATTGGTTTAGTAGCTGCACGCTACGATGCCATGCATCAACCGCGCTCAGATCACCCATTTGCAACGCAAGTTCTCGTGTGAGATCCAAGGTCGACTGTCCACCAACACGCCATCGGCTGATTAATACGGTGCGAGCCCCGCTGGACATCAATCCGCAGGTCGTCAAAAACAAGTCTCGACCATCGGCACGATTACGCGTGGATCCTTCGATTTGCGATGAGTAGCCCGTTAAGACTAACTGGGTAACTCCTCGCCATGGAAATCGCATCCAACTTCCGATATCGGACCCTGGCATGTCCTGATCGAGTTGCATCGGCGTCAATGCGTACGGTCCTTGTCGTTTGGACTCTTTGTTATCGTGCCACACAAACAGTTGATCGATGGTCGAAGAAATCAGGCTGGACGGCCCGGCCAACACATTTTCCACACTAATAACTTCTGGCATTTCTTTCAGCAGTTGAGCGAGACCGTTTTCAATCAACGTCGCGTCATCTCGCGCAAAATTACGTTTGGCAATAATTGCTGAGCGTCGGAAGCGCCGATTAAGGCGTTGGTCTGGGACGGACAGTGCCAGCGTCGGTGCATACCGGACTTTGACGTATTCATTGAGCTTGACAGATTGCTCGTCCGTTCCAAATTGCAACAGTTCAAATGGCAAATACCATGTTTTTCCATCCGGAACAAAAACAACCTCTTCCAAGGAACTGATCGCCTGTGGGTTGGCGGTTGGAAAAATCATATCCGTAATTTCTTTTGCCACTTTGCGCCACTCGTCGTTCTGAAAAACGGATGCTTCATAAATGGCCGCTTTGTCACCTGTAACGCCGATCTTTTTGAGCAGCTCCATAATTTTTCGATCGAGTGGGACTGCTGCAATATGATTTTCAATTGCGTAACGATTGCCGCTCAAACTCATCACGTAATACCGGCTCCCTACCCGCAACAATGAAACCACCATCGTTTTTGGACCGAGCAAACGCTGAATATCTGGAATCTGCAAAGGCGGTGGAAAGGCCAATTCACAAGGTTCACGCTGGAGCGCAATTTTTCTGATCAACAACTCTTGTTGATCCGCGATAGCGGCCAGTTGTTCCAGCTTGGTTTTTTGCTGGAATAGTTCATCGGATTTGTCGTCGGGTACCAGCGGCAATTGTTCGAGTTCGTCGCGAAGCCGCTTGGATTGGTCAGCGAGTTGTTTGAATTCCGGATAACGGATCAGCAAATCCTGTTTTTGTTTTTTTGCCGTGTCGGAAAGCGCATCATCGGGAGCTTCCAAAACCCACCGAAACCCAATCAATCGGCCACCCAGCGGCAAAGTACTAAGGAATCGATTCCGGCGAATGGCTTCGGAAATTCTAATTGCCTTGTCTTCCGCCTTGCGCAAATTCGCAATGGCAAACCATCGTTCCAACGGCTGATAATGGGGAGCGGACTGAAACGCCATCGTTTCAATTGGGTGTAGCAACCAATCCTCATCCTTGGGTTCTCGCAACAGAGATTCGTAGAGCCGATCGGCGTCCGTATCAGTCGCGGCGCCAGATTTGACGAGCGAATCGGCCAAGCCAAGTTGATACAGCCAAAAAGAATTGCGCCCTGCACTTCTCAAAAAGGTGCGAAATGCCTCTTCAGCTCGCGCCACGTCGTTTTGCAAGTAGCTCGCCATCGTCGAAACATACGACCAGCGCATCATTAAGCGGCCATTACGCAAATCGTTTTTCGACATTTGGCGACGCGCCTGATCAAGCAACTGTTCGGCAGTCGCACCATCTCCCGCTTCGGCGCTGGTCATCGCCGCTTGAATCAGGATTGATGCCTGAAGCGGTTCGACCCGCTCTTTTTTGGCCCAAGCGGCTGCAAGTTCCAGTGGCGGATAAGCTTGCCGCTTGCGGCCAACCAAAAAAACGTTGGATGCCCGCTGCAAGGATTCCTCAATAATGTCGGCTTGCTGATACGCCGTGGCTGTGCGCGATGCTTCCAAATACATGGTTTGCGCCGTCGCCCAATCAGCTTGCTTTTCGGCGATATAGCCAAGTTCGAGCAGCCCGATCGGTGTCAGCGGATGATCGTAGGTACCGTTGATCTGCAGCGAACTAGTAAGCATGTTTTTCGCGCGTTCCCATTCCTCGAGAGATGCCAGAGCAATTCCATTTGCGATTCCGCGCCATGCGCCGGCAATTGAGCCATCACCGCCGGCAACCAGAGACGTGGCAATCTGTCGAGTGAACGGATCGTACTTGCACGACGGCCCTTTGATCACGCGACGACGATGCAATGCCAGTGCGACACACCGCATGACTTCGGCAACGTCAACAGAACGCTGCCGAGCCGGATCGATCCGGCCACCTCTTTGCAAAGCCTGCTGGTTTTCCGCGGGTGTTTGCCCAAATCCCATAAGCATGGTTTGATCAAACTTGCCGATTGTGTACCGTCGCGTCGACGTTGCGATCCACGGTACTTTTGAGCGACGCGTTCCACCCGCATCCGTTTGAATTGAGTTGGGTAACTGTGTGTATTGTGGCCAATTTTGAAGATTCTCATACAGCTGTATCGCAGCCTCATATCGCTCGACGGCGGCCGCGTAATCTCCAAGCTGGTATGAACATTCACCAAGCATCGTCCAAAAACAAACCGAGTCGAGAAAATAATTACTGCCAACTCGATAAGCACCTCTGGCGAGGCTGTTGAACTGCCGGGCGGCGTTTTTGTATTCGCCCTGGTAATAGCTATTGAACGCTGCGTAATAATTTGGATGAGGAAGTGGGTAGCCTTGAGTTTGCCCCTGGATTGCGTCGACAGGGCTGGCAGCAAAAACAACCGTTGCCATCACCAACCACCTGCAGACAAGAACCCTAAGCATTGTTATTACCTGGTTCACTTTTGAAGCCTCTCTGTTTCGACTGATTGCCCCCGAACACGAGCTTTCATTGCAATCACTGGTTTGCATGCATGAACTCGCAAAACATTGATTGGTGCGACAATGCTATCCGTTTGTTGGCACCCACCCCAAAAAGCTTGATTCCTAAGCATACCGGTTCGATAACTGAAAAACGAGCGAAATCCGCGCGCAATTCAATTCGACACCGCGATTCACGAGTAATTGTATTGGTTTTTTTACTAACTTGATCAAAGTCGTAGCTCAACGCATCCGATACAGTTTGTACCGGTTAATCCGATTATACGCTCGTACGCTTTGTGGCTATGTGTGGCTTCAAACTTTTTGAGCGTTTTGATTCAGTGGTCTGGGTCAAAGGCATGCGGAAAACACGGAGTCATTCCAAAATGAGACGTAAAAAGACAATCAACTGGTTCAACGGAATATTGTGTGTGGCTGCCCTTCTCTCAGCCGCCAGCTTTTCGGGATGCCAGATGAGTATCGGTGGTCAAACATTGCCAAGCGCGTATTACTTTCAGGACGACATCCAGTACTTTCCTGGCGGTACTGAATTCAAACTCTCTCGAGAAGCTGCAGCTTTGAAAGCTGCTCGCGCCGACGCCTCTCTTCGAAATCAATAAAACTCATTCTAATTGATCAACTAATCCCAAACCGCCGCTTCTATGCGGCGGTTTTTTGTGCGCTAACTCTGGCGTTGGCCCCCCTAACGCTCAGCAAATATTTCGATTGGCTTTGTACTTTCGTTGACAACGCCCGCGCGAACCGCCAATTCAAACATCTTGTCCAGAGCCTCACGACCTGCCCGCCCAAGGTTTATCGTGTTTTGGTTCACATACAAATCAACATGAGCCATCAAAACTTTATCCGAATACTCTTGTGCGTAGCGTCGCATGGTAGGCAGCGTCTGCGG
>CAJHZH010001045.1_pt1 | contig 11347 bp, 8 predicted proteins | sample 9198951 | NCBI WGS metagenome assembly CAJHZH01 (sample SAMEA7708381, study PRJEB35096) | sediment metagenome | biome: marine neritic benthic zone biome [ENVO:01000025]; feature: sediment [ENVO:00002007]; material: shallow marine sediment [ENVO:03000034] sea grass bed [ENVO_01000059] ...
ACTCACGGTGATGGCGGATTTTATGGGGGTGGCCGGCGGGCACTTTTATAGCATTCTGGTGTTGGGAATCGATATTCACCACTACTGGTACAACAGCGCGCAGTTTGTCGGGTGGTTTGATCTGTTTGTCGGAATTTTCAAGAGCGTCTTTTTTGGATCCGCGATCGCTATGGTCAGCTGCTATCAGGGATTCAATTGCAGCCCGGGCGCCGAAGGTGTCGGCCGTGCTTCCACCGCGTCGTTTGTATATTCTTTTGTAATGATTCTGGTTCTTGATCTGTTCCTGGGCATTGCCTTGGATAAATTGTATTTCATCATATTCCCGCAAGGCGCCAAGCTTTTCTGACATGATTGATTCTTTGATTCGCGACCAGCAACCGATCGTTGAGGTCAGCAACTTGTCTGTTGAATTCGACCGACAGCCCGTGTTGCGCGATATAAGCCTGACGATTCCAGCTGGTCAGACCATGGTTTTGATTGGTGAAAGCGGTTGCGGCAAAACGGTTTTGATGAAAAGCATTATTGGTCTGATTCCAGCGGACCGGGGTCAGGTGAAGTTTGACAATTACGATATGAATCGGATAAATGACCGGCAACTCAGTCGAATTCGGTTACGATTTGGCTTCGTTTTTCAAAACGCAGCCTTATTTGACAGCATGACCATCGGTCAAAACGTTGCATTTCCGATGCGACAACACGGCCGGTATAACCCATCGGAAATTCGCGAGGAGGTTCTGTCTAGGTTGTCCGAGGTCGGCTTGCCGGACGATGTCGTTTTTAAGAAACCTGCCGAGTTGTCTGGTGGTATGCGAAAGCGAGTCGGATTGGCGCGGGCGCTGATCGTGAAACCTGAATTGATGATGTATGACGAACCCACGACAGGATTGGATCCGATCATGAGCGACGTGATCAACGAGCTGATCCTTCGCACGCGCAGCCGAAACCCGGTGACCAGCATTGTCGTCACACATGATATGAACACCGCGCGAAAAGTCGGGGACCGAGTGATGATGTTGTATCCTTTATCGCGTTTGGAACCGGGTGAGCCACAAATCATTTTTGATGGGAAGCCAGAGGAACTGGAGCAGGTTCGCGACCGTCGCGTTCGTCAATTCGTCAACGGTGAAGCCGGCGAGCGGTTGATGGAGTTGCGATCATCAGGCGGAGAATTGCAAACAGGCATTTGATTGACGGGGGGCCGATTTATTCGGCAATTATTAATGGATGAACGAACCTTGCAATGGCGTGTTGGCATCGTGGTCATATGTGCGGCGCTGATTCTTGCCATTTTAATTTTCTTGTTTGGCGAGGGCTGGCAGTCCCAGTACACGCTGTTCATTAATACTCGGACGGCGCCCAACGTCACAAAGAACACGCCCGTCCGAAAAAACGGCATTCTGATCGGACGTGTCTATGATGTTGAAAACCAAGATCGTGGCGTAATGCTGACGCTTAAAATCAATTCGGACGAATCGATATTTGAAAACGAAGTTTGCAAAATTGGGACTGCGTCATTCTTAGGCGACGCGGTCATCGATTTCGTCCCAGGAATCCAGCCAGGACGGGGTGATCCAGTCAGCGATCGAATGGTCTTTTCAAACGTTGCGGTAGAACGAAATCCAGTCGAGATCATCGACGTGGTCATGAACCTCGAAGACGACGTGACCGATACTTTGGCTGCCGTCAGGCAGGCAAGCGAGACGTTTGACGAAGCAGCCGCGGGCGTTGCCGAATTTACAGATTCTGTTCAATCCATCTTCGGCGATGGAAAAAACGAATTTAAAGACTTCATAACCAACACCAAAAACCTGTCCCTTAAGCTCGACACCGCGGTGGATAACTTCAATACCTTGATGGTTAACCTCAACGATATCGCCGGTGATCAGCAATCGCGGGACAACATCAAATTAACCATTCGGCGACTTCCAAAGATACTCGATGAATTCGATCTGGCGATAACGGATACTCGAATCACCCTAAACGAGTTTCAAAGCGTCGCCGAAGGTGCCGATCTCAACTTGGCTAACCTGGCCCAGTTTACCCAAGCGCTCGGCGAGCAGGGTCCCGAAGCGATTGAAAACCTCAATGCGAGTCTCAAGAAAATTGATGCAATGGTCAACGATATCGGCAACTTCACAAGCGGTCTGGCTAACAGCAACGGTACGGTATTCAAACTACTAAACGATTCCGAGTTGTATGACAATCTCAACGCAACATTACGAAATGTCCGCGACATCAGTATCCGAATCCAACCGCTAATTAACGATCTGAGATATGCGGCCGACGGAATTGCTCGGGATCCGGGCCAACTCGGATTGCGCGGGGCGTTTGATCGCAGCCCAGCGTTTGGAAAATTCAAAGGAACCGTGACCGGCTCACCTCGAAATGACTGGTGATCGTTCTGCCGCGCTCCGCGTTTGACCCCGTTGATCCATCGCGGTAGGCATCGGTACGGTTCCCCTTAAAACGTTGCCGCGGAGTTGGTTGGCGCGATCTTTGAGCTGGTTTTCGTTGACCGTTGACAATGGAATCATCTGGAAGTCCAACAGCCGGTCGTCGCGAATCGGCCGAGGCCAAAGATTCTCCGAAACAAAATCCAACGGCGGGATTTGGTACCAGGGCGGTGAAAATTTTTGTTTGACTTTGATGGTTTCATATCCGTCTTTTTCCAATTCAATTTGCCGCGTTCCCCAATAGGTAAACGGTACTGACACTGGCGCATGCCCAATCGGCTGATGATCGATTGTGACCAAAGCGCCTTCGGGGTTGCTTCGCACTAGAATTCTTCGGTGAACCGATCCACACCCAGATTGTACGGACACAAAAATTGCTAAAGCGGCAAATATCCATCTCGGCGGCAACGAAGTGACTAGTATCGAATTGAACAAAAGATGGCCCACAAAATCTACTAAATTGGCGTCGACGCAAAAGTCGGGGCGGCAAATATAGAATTCGCTTGAGGTGGAGACCAGACCAGACCGACGATTCCGCTTTTTGTGCGTTAGTTGCTATCGCCAACACATCAGATTGAGATACAATTCCCTGTCGATTCCGGCTCGGCGGAACATGATTTGTTGTCTGCGTTGGTATTCTTTGCCCAGATTCATTAGTTTTGGAATGTTGATTAACTTTGGCAATTCAGGTAATTAACATAGAAAAAGCCAACCTAAGACGTTAAATGCCTTTTTTTATTGATTGTCCCAATCTCCTCGTCGCCCGATTGCATGTCTGATTCAACCGTTAATTGGGACTCGTACATTGAAGTTGCATCGATCACTGATGTCGGTATGCGACGTGCAAGCAATCAGGACAACTATTGCATCTCGCTCGCCAAGAATTTTGAGCGCTGGGAGGAAATCGGACATTTATTCTTGGTTGCCGACGGAATGGGCGCGCACGCCGCGGGAGAACTCGCCAGTGAAATCGCCGCCGACAAAATCCCGCATTTGTACTCCAAGTACGGCGAGGTCTCTGCGCCTGAGGCGGTCAAGCAGGCCGTTATGGACGCTAATGCCGAGATTCACCGCAAAGGACAAGCGAACGAAGATTTTTATAACATGGGGACAACGTGCAGCGTTCTGTCGTTGTTACCTCAAGGGGCTGTGATCGCACATGTCGGCGATAGCAGAATTTATCGACTGCGAAATAATCTGCTCGAACAATTAACGTTCGACCACAGCCTGGTGTGGGAAATGCGTGCGGCTGGGAGCCTGAACCCGGACGATGAGAATGCCAACCTGGTTCCCAAGAATGTAATCACGCGATCGTTGGGCCCCTACCCCGAAGTAAACGTGGATCTCGAAGGCCCGTTTTCCATTCAACAGGGCGATGTATTTTTGCTGTGCAGTGATGGTTTGACCGGTCAGGTTAGCGATTCGGAATTGGGGCCAATACTCGCCAACCTCGCACCGTCCGAAGCCGTAAAGGTGCTGGTCGACCTGAGTAACTTGCGGGGTGGTCCAGATAATATTACGGCGATCATCATCAAAATTATCGACCCGCGACTTGCATCCACCGCCTCGCCAGGCGCCAAACCAATCAAGATTGGTGGACAAAACCGAAAAAAAAGAGTGCATCCGCTATCTTGGGGATTGCTGATTGGTTGCCTGATCGCTGCCCTGGTTTTTGGATTTGTCTCTCAATCCTTTTTGCCCGCGGCCGTTCCGGGTGTGATCGCCCTCGGTGCATTAGTTTGGATTTTTATGCAAACGTCGGGCACGCTGGGGCAAGGCATTGCGCTCCCAAGCGGCCAACGATTTGGTAAAGGACCGTATACTCGGACGAATTGCGCATCGGGCAAGCAATTGATTGCCCAGCTAGAGAAAATCACCGGTGAATTACAAAAGGCCGCCATCGAAGAACAGTGGGATGTCGATTGGCAGAAAATGAAAGCGCTGGTTGAGAAAGCTAGTTCGTCCGCCAAAACCGGCGAACAATCAATGGCGATTCGATGTTACGCGCGAAGTATTAGTTTTCTTATGGATCAGCTTCGTCAGCATTCGCGCAAGCAAGCTTCCGATACCAGCATCGACCGCTAGCCAATCAATTGATTCTGCGTAACGAGTGGTTCACTATTGCTACGCGGCTTCCCTCACTTTGTTGTTTCATTCTGCGGAGAGTCTTGGTACGTTCCTTTCGAATCATCCAGTATTTGGTGCGCTAGTGAACGTTTTAAATCGATACATTGTGTTTGAAATCGCCAAGGTTTTTCTGGTGACCTTGTCGGCGATGACAGCGCTGATGATTCTCGTTGGAGTAGTTCAGGAAGCGGTACGTGAGAATCTGACGCCGTTAACTATTCTGCAACTCATTCCATATGTTTTGCCCAATGCCTTATGTTTTGCCATTCCAGGTACGATCCTGTTTTCAACATGTATGGTGCTGGGAAGGATGTCCGCCTCAAACGAGATCATCGCGATCAAATCGATGGGGATTTCACCCATAGTTGCGATCTGGCCGGTTCTTGTCATGTCGTTTTGCTTAAGCCTGGTAACGCTGTGCTTGAATGATTTGGCGGTTTCTTGGGGACGCAAAGGAGTCTATCGGGTCGTTCTGCATTCGGTCGAAAAAACTATTTATGCGGTGTTAAATACGCAGCGCAACTATCAAAACGGGCGTGTTTCAATCTATGTGGATGATGTTGTTGGAAGTCAACTGATTCGCCCAGTTGTTCAAATTTACCAAGACGACACAGGAAATGACTTGCAGTTCAGCGCCGAGATCGCCCAGTTGTCGGTCAACGCGGCAAGCAACGAATTGGTGTTTTCGGTTCGAAATGCCTCGTTTTCTCGGGATTCTGTTAACGCCGTCGTACCATATGACGACGTAACGATTCCACTCAGCGATGCCATCAAGAAAGGTGAACGATCGAAAAGTCCGTCAAATTACCCGTTGCGATCGATCGGGCGAGAAACGGTTTTGCAGAGGCAAGAAGTGCAATCGCTCCAGAACAGAATGGCAATGCAAGCGACTTTTCAAATGTTGGGTGGAGATTTTGTCAGTCTTACGCACCCGCGCTGGAATGCCCAACTGGATGAATTGCAACAAGCCAAATACAGGGTTTATCGTCTGCAAACCGAGCCGTGGCGCCGTTGGGCAAACGGATTTAGCTGTTTTTGTTTTGTGATCGTCGGCGCACCTCTGGCGATCTATTTGCGAAAAAGTGATTTTTGGAATACGTTCGCCTTGTGTTTCATACCCATCCTTATCATCTATTATCCGTTACTGATGTTTGGTGTGGGGCAGGCGAAATCCGGCGACTTGCCACCTCCGATCGTCTGGATGGGTAATATCGTGCTTGTGGCGATTGGCTGGATAATGATCAAACGAACAATGCGGAATTAGCGAGCTTTTTTTCGCAAGCACAAACGGCTATGCCGACACCTTCCCTGGAAGAATTGTCATTCTTACCAAGCTGCCTTTGTTGCTTAAAAAATCTATTTTCTCCAATTTTCAACTTCTGCGTGAATGACGTTGATTTTGAAATCGGAATGTTGGTAATGTCCCGCCCTCGTTTTGGTGATCGGCGTGACGATTCACCGAATTTCTCCGGAAGCGAAGTTCAACACAGGAATGCGTACGTGCTGTTTCGCAAGCGAATTCGCTCGCAAATGTACTATGGTGTGACGATTTTATTCGTGATCGTCGTTGCACTTTCGGTTTCGGCGATTCAAGGTGGATTCAAGTTTCGTAAACTCACGAAGAGCATTCGGGATCGGGCAACTGAAATGCCACTGGCCGCCCAATTAAGCCAAAAGGTCAGCGATCTGCGGGTGACGTTTTCGCGGATTCATCAACCCAACGACTTCAAATCCTACGTCGATATCCGGGTCCAAGATTCCGACTACTTGGCTTGGGAGTTTTCGGTCAACCTTGGTGTGGTTTCAAGTGCGCTGGCGGATTACGCCTATCAGCTTGAAGCCAGCAATACGAGCGATGCGTTGATCGCTGACATATCTTTAGAGCAGCAAGCCGTAGAAAAACTTCGCAATGCGTTGATTTTGATGGAGCGACGGACCCGCGGCGGAAACTGGGTATTCGATCAAGCGCTGCGGCTCGAGCTTGAAGAGACGCTGAGTCAATTCCAGCAAGACGTGAGCGTGCTTCCACAATATCTTAAGCAGCGAATGGATTCGTTTGCCGAGAAGGCGCGCACTGAATATCACACTTGGATCACATTTAGCGCCTTGATGACGATCGGTGCTACCGTCCTGTTGATACTTTTGACGCGCCGATTTCATTTGCGAATTTTTCATCCGCTTCAGGTTCTTGTAAACGGATCCCGACGCGTCGCCTCGGGTGATTTTGATTTTCGGATCCGCTTGAAAACTAACGACGAGATGTCTGGTTTAGCCGATGCGATGAACGCGATGACCTCAAACTTTCAGGAAATCAGCACTGATTTGAACTCTCAGGTTCAGCAACGTTCTCGCGAAGTGGTTCGGAGTGAACAGATGGCCAGCGTCGGGTTCTTGGCCGCGGGGGTTGCCCACGAAATCAACAATCCGTTAGCGTCGATTGCCTGGAGTGCCGAATCTTTAGAGACGCGATTGCATGACATCCTCAACCCGGAATCGGTTATTAGCCAGCAGGAACGCGAATCCGAGATTCAGGAAATGAAGAAATATTTGCAACGGATTCAAGACGAGGCATTCCGTTGCAAGGGCATTACTTCCAGCCTGCTTGATTTTTCACGGCTAGGAGACGCTCAGAAAACACCCACGGATATGGCCGAATTGACCGAGGGCGTCGTCGATATGCTGCGTCCTTTGAGCCGCTACCGCGACAAGAACATTGCGGTCAACTGTCAACGCAGCGTGATGGCCATGGTCAATCCGCAGGAAATTAAGCAGGTTGTACTCAACTTGGTCACCAACGCTTTGGATAGCGTCGAGTTCGGTGGCAACGTGAAAATCGAACTTACCAAGACCAACGTGGCACAGCTGACCGTCACCGACAACGGGTGCGGAATGAATCCGGACGTGCTGCAACATATTTTTGAACCATTTTACACGCGCCGACCGGACGGGCAGGGCACCGGTCTCGGGTTGTCGATTTCCTATCGAATCATTCAGGAACATCACGGAGCGATTCACCCTTTTAGTGAAGGGAACGGAAAAGGCTCCAAGTTTATTGTCACTCTACCCCTAGTGAAATATGACGAAGAAGAACTCAAAGCAGCTTAGCTTAAAAATATTGTTTGCCGATGATGAAGTTTCGTTACAAGAGTTGATTCGTGTCGAGCTGCCACGCATGGGTCATCAGGTTACCGTTTGTCCGGATGGATTGACCGCCGTGGCAACGCTCGAAAAAAACGTTTTCGATTGCGTGTTGGTCGATCTGGATATGCCGGGACTCAACGGAATCGAAGTGATTAGCCGGACCAAGGAGGTCTCGCCGGAAACGGACGCAATCGTCTTGACCGGCAAGGGTTCGACGGAGACCGCGATCGCCGCGCTTCGTTTGGGTGCTTTTGATTACCTGCAAAAGCCGTGCAAACTGGTTGAACTTCAAACCTTGTTGCAGCGCGTGGCTGAAAAGCGCGAATTGGCGAATCGTTGCCGCGCTCTCCGCCTACGCTTAACGCGATTTGAGGGAACCAACGAAATGGTCGGCGAGCACCGCAGTGTGCAACGCGTTCGCGCTTTGATCGATAAGGTCGCCCCAACGGATTCGACGGTGCTGATCCTTGGCGAAACGGGCACGGGAAAAGAATTGGCCGCGCGCGCGGTGCATGAGAGTAGCCGCCGAGCCGAGTCTGCGTTTGTCGCTGTCAACTGTGGAGCACTTCCAGAAAACCTGATTGAAAGCGAGTTGTTTGGCCATCAAAAAGGTGCTTTTACCGGCGCTAATGAAAATCGCGCCGGTCTGTTCGAAGTTGCCGATGGCGGCACCTTGTTTCTGGACGAGATTGGCGAATTGCCCAAATCGATGCAGGCCAAGTTGCTGCGGGTGCTGGAAAGCGGTGAAATTCGTCGCGTGGGTGCCAACGAGTCATTTAAGATCGACGTGCGGATCGTCTGCGCGACGCATCGAAATCTTGAGGAAATGGTCGCGCAGGGCGAATTTCGCGAAGATCTGATGTATCGAATCAACACGTTTGAGATTCGACTGCCTCCACTTCGCGACCGCATCGATGACATTGAGTTGCTCGCCAGACACTTGCTAACTCGCTTCCGATCAGAAGTCAGTGCCGATTCACTGATGTTTGAACCAAGTGCTCTCGACGCCTTGCGCTCGCACGTTTGGCCCGGCAATGTTCGCGAACTGGCCAACGTGATTGAACATGCATCCATCATTTGTGATACGTTGCCGATCACGAGCGAAGATCTACCCCGATCGTTTGGCAACCGTAACCTGGTTGGCGGCAAACTGGTTACCAGTGGTTTGACACTTCGTGAAATCGAAGGTCACGCAATCGAAGCCGCGCTAGACCGACACGACGGAAATAAGAGTGCCGTCTCAGAAGAGCTCGGCATCAGCTTGAAAACGCTGTACAACAAACTCAATCAAGGCTTGTTGCATCGCAAAGTGGCATAGGCAAACAAATCGCCAATTTGAGCCGTAATTCCCCGCTTTTGCAAAGGGGGCTTGGCGGGTCATAATGATGATCACCGCGCCACGTTGGCCGTTGCCTAGCTATCCGGTGCACATCGAGCTTAGGAATCTTGCTCCCACCTGGCGGATGTGCTTGCCCGGAAGGAATCGATTTCACCGGCCGATCCGGAATGATGCGGGTTCAATATTCGACATCGCACCAATTGCCTGATCGCGAGCACCATGATGAAAAAAAAATCACACGCCAGGGTCGTTACCAGTCTGCTGTTGAGCGTCCTTTTCGCAACGCCGTTGTTCGGCCAGGCGGAAATCACCCCGGTCCAGGTGCACCACTGGTGGCAGCAACTTGGCATCCGAGGACCGGAAGGGACGGCCGCCGCCTTGAATTTTGTGCAACATCCCGAACTCATGTTGGACTACTTTGACGAGCGGCTTCAACCATTGATCTTGGAGAAGGAAAAGTTCGATCGGCTGCTCCGGCAACTTGCCAGTGACGACGAGGCGACATGGGGAAGTGCGTTTACCGAGTTTGAATATCTTGACCCACGACTTTACCAGGACATTGATTCAATTATGGAATCAGTCCCTCGCAATCCGGCTCGCAAACGAATGGCGGCAATTCTCAGTAATTATTCACTGGAAGGATTTAAGAAACAGGAAGATTCTCAAGACAGTTTGTTTCAAGGGCGGTTGCGTTTGCGACAAAGTCGAGGCACCGGTGACTACAACTTAGTCAGCGAAGGCGGCGCACGTAGTACAGCTTGGGTAGTCGATGGAAACCTGAACGGCTGGCACAGAAAACCGATTGGCAAACGCGTCGGTCGAGCAATCATGTTGCTCGGTCTGCAAAATTCGCCGCGGTCCGTGGAAATCCTGCAGCGAATGGCCCAGGGCAAAAAGGAGATCGGTGTCACCGTGTCGGCCGAAAAGAAACTGGCAAATCTTGATCGTCCTGATCGAGCGAAGTTCGACGTAAACAAGTGCTGGGAAGCGCTGTCGGATCATGGAGATCAAACCATTGCCACGGCGATTCAGATGGTTCAGCACCCGGACGCCAGTACTGGCCTGTTGGCTGAAAAACTGAAAGCTGTTTCGCTAAGCGAAATGGAATTCGAAACATTGCTTGCGGACCTTTCCAGCCCTGTCAATGAAACATGGCAAGAGGCATATCAAGAGTTCCGATTTCTTGATCCGCGAATTTTCGCGGATTTGGAATCGTTGCTGGAACGAGTCCCCGAAAACCCAGCTCGCATTCGCATGATTGGAATATTGAGTCATTGGGATGTCGGTGTTTTTAGCAAGGCTGAAACCCACATTGATCTGGAAGCCGACATTACATTTACTAAACATGACAAGGGCTATTATTTGGTGACCGATGGCCAGCGAACGTGGTCGGCCCACGACGATTTGAGCCAGCCACTGGTCCTAAACGCCTATATGATGCCAGAGTGGAAGAGAATTGCACAAGCAGTTACGATCCTGGAATTTATCGGTACGCCCGAGGCGATCAAGGTGATTGAAAAAGTGGCCGCCGGCAGCGAGAGAGCGGCCCCGACTGTTTTTGCCCAAAAGGCACTCGCCAGGACAAAAGGCAAATAGCCTTCCGTAACTATATTCCTGTGAATTCAGTCCGCCGACGTTTTCAAGAAACTGCAAACTCTAACGTCTGGATTTACATGAGGCAGCCTAAATCCTACCCCCGTGCAACGGCGAAGGTGCGGGGGGCGGCGGTCGTTGTTCACTTGAATTTACGTACTGTTGGCGGGTGTTTCATTTAGTATCGACACAATCCTTGTCTGCAGACTACGTTGACATTTTGTTGAAATCACAAACTTTATGGGAATCTTGGAATCTAAACCGGTTCCCACGGTACTTCATCATCAGATGCAAAATGTAATTAACTGCTTCTTTGGATCGAGCAAATAAGCTCGTTTGAAAGACAGAAATGCTTTGCGTCTCCGCGCGTGAGCGTTGATTATCACGGATTGTATAGACTTTCTCCTAATCAAAGCGAAGGAACCATGTCTCAACGAACTCTGCTTCTAATTGGTGTCTTGTTGATTCTTGTTTGCCCACACCGCTTGCTGGGACAGGCCGGAACGTCATCTATGTCGATGAGTGCTGCCCGGGCAGGCATTTCTCGGATCAGCCCAACTGGCGGCTATATGATGCCGTCGCCCGAGATGTTTCGAGTTGAAGAGTTTGTTAACTATCACCGCCATCGTTTGCCATTGCCCAAAGACGGCAGCCGGGTCCGCTTGGATGTCCAGCAATTGAGATTAGAAAATGG
>CAJHZH010000706.1_pt1 | contig 11320 bp, 4 predicted proteins | sample 9198951 | NCBI WGS metagenome assembly CAJHZH01 (sample SAMEA7708381, study PRJEB35096) | sediment metagenome | biome: marine neritic benthic zone biome [ENVO:01000025]; feature: sediment [ENVO:00002007]; material: shallow marine sediment [ENVO:03000034] sea grass bed [ENVO_01000059] ...
AAGATCTCCGATGCCAAGGATTGGAAACGAGTCACGGATTTTGTGCTCTCGCCGGACGGTCGCTGGTATGGCCACAATATTCAACCCGGTGAGGGTGACGGCAAACTGGCCATCCGCGAACGCAACGGTGAAAAGAAGTATGAATTTGACGTAGGACCTGGTTCGGGACGCATCGCATTTTCTTTTGATTCAAAATTCGCTGCCTTTCTCGAGGCGCCCAAAGACAAAGAAGCAAAGGCCGCAAAGAAAGCCAAAAAACCAATTAAGAACAAAGCAATTTTGGTTGAACTCGAAAGTGGTGAGAAAACCGAATTCGATAGCGCACAGAATCTGTCATTTTCGGGTGAAAACCCCAAGGTGCTGGCCGTTCACAAAATGAAACCCAAAGGCCGGCCGACGGGCGACGACGGTTGGGCGGGGACCGACCTGATTATCTACGATCTCAACTCAACAAACCAAGTCAACATTGGAAATGTTCGATCGTTTCAGTTCAATAAATCGGGTCGCCACCTAGCCATGGCTATTGATGCGGAAGGCAAATCGGGCAACGGGATACAAATTTTCGGAATCGATGAGTCGAAAATATTTCCGCTGGATAACGACAAAGCCGAATACAAATCGCTGAGGTGGGCCAAAGAAGGCGACGCCCTGGCCGCACTCAAAGCCGTGAAGGACAAAGAATTCGAAAACGACCATCACCAATTGGTGGCGTTTTCTAACGTCGGCAACGCCAACCAAAAACGCGTCTTTGTCGATCCCAAAGCAGTTTCGTCGATCCCCGATGACATGACGATCAGTCCCAACAAACAGCCAGAGTGGAATGACCAGCGCACGGCAGTATTGTTTGGCATCCACGAGCTAAAAAAGAAAGAAGACTCAAAAAAAGACAAGACGGAAGATGACAAATCAGATGATAAAGACAAAACTGCTGGCAAAAAAGACGATGACGATGAGCAAGCCGATTTGGTCGTGTGGCACTGGAAAGACAAAAGATTGCAGTCGATGCAACAAAAACAGGAGTCACGCGACAAGAAGCGATTCCATTTGTGTATTCATCATGTTGGCGACGCTACAACGCTGAGACTTGGGGACGACGAGATTCCTAACGTGTCGGCAGGCAAGCCGTTCAAGTTTGCGATCGGTACAAACAATGAAAAATACCTTCTCAGCGGCAACTTGGACGGACGTCGATTTCAGGATGTCTATGTCATCGACCTGAAAACAGGAAAACGAAAACTAGCGATTGAAAAACTCCGTTACATTTTCGGGGCCAGTCCGACTAGCGACTATCTGCTGTTTTACCGCGACGGTCATTTTCATGTTTACAACTTGTCCAGTGGCGAGACAACAAACATCACCGAAAATGTCGACACATCGTTTATCAACACAGAAAGTGACGTCAATGTCCAAGATCCACCTCGGGGCGTGATCGGATGGGCAGCCGATGGTAACCACGTTGTACTCAACGACGGTTGGGACATTTGGAGTGTGCCTGTGGCAGGTGGCGAGGCGTCGAACCTGACGGTTAACGGCAAGAGCGAGCAGATTCGTTATCGCCAGCGATTTAGACTCGACCCGGACGAGGTCGGAATCGAATTAACCAAATCGATTTACGTGTCGGCGTACGGCGAATGGACAAAAAAGGCCGGCATTGGTCGAATTGTCAGCGGCAAACCAGGTGTTGAAATGTTGTTGTGGGATGATGCCGCAATCAGGTCGTTAACCAAACTTAAGGACCAAGAGATCTATCGGTACACGCGTTCGGCCCATAGCCAGCCCTTGGAATATTTTGTTGGCGGCCCGGACCTTAAGGACGCAAAAAAGGTGACCGATACAAACCCGCAACAAAAGGACTTTGACTGGTCGGCTGGGGTTCAGCTGATCGATTATTCCAGCGCGGGCGGTGACAAACTGCAAGCCGCGCTGTTTCTACCTGCCGGATATATCGAAGGCAAAAAGTATCCGACGATCGTTTACATTTACGAAAAACTGTCGCAGCGCGCCAATTCGTACGACACACCTCGACACGGTGGCTTCAGCACCTCGATTTACACGAGCAACGGCTATGCCGTACTGATGCCGGACATTGTCTACAAAATTAACGATCCGGGGCTTTCGGCAAAGGCCTGCGTGTTGCCGGCGCTAAAAGCGGCCATTGATGCGGGTGTCGTTGACGCGGAGCGTGTGGGCCTGCACGGGCATTCCTGGGGCGGCTATCAAACCGCGTTCTTGATAACGCAAACCGATATGTTCGCCGCGGCCGTCGCCGGAGCGCCGTTGACCAACCTGATCAGTATGTACAGTTCGGTTTACTGGAACACGGGCAGCGCCAATCAACCGATTTTCGAAAGCAGCCAAGGCCGTTTCGATGGCGGGTATTGGCAAAATATCGAAGCGTACACTCGTAATTCGCCGGTGTACTTCGCCGAGAACGTAAACACGCCGCTGCTGCTGCTACATAACGACCAGGACGGGGCGGTTGATTGGAATCAGGGCGTCGAATACTTCAATACGTTACGCCGACTTGAAAGACCCGTCGTCATGTTGCAATACGTCGGCGAAAACCACGGTCTTCGCAAAGTGCCCAATCGCAAAGACTACAGCTATCGTATGATGGCGTTCTTTGATCACTTCCTGAAAGGCAAGGACGCGCCAAAATGGTGGAACGAAGGTATCAAACACCTCGACATGAAAAAGCACATCAAAAACCACAAAAAGAGCAATTTGGAAAAATAGCTAAGCTGTGCTTACAACGAAAAATGCAGATCCAACAAAAAATCAATTTTTTTGTTGTAAACTCTCACTTCGTTCGCAGTTTTGTATTAGTCGAGGTACTGTCTTTTAGATTGAAACGCTCTCTCTGCGCACAGACAAAGGAAACAAATCATGAAACAACCAGCTGTTGTTTTCGGAATGCTGTCGATTTTGGTACTACTGGTTGGCAGCAACACAGCGACGATTGTTCAAGTTGACTCGTTGTCGCACAGGCAAACTCAATCGGCAAGCAAACAGAAACAGGGCGGATCATATTACGACCTTGGCGGATTGCATCAGAAGGTCACGACCGATTCAGTGGAAGCGCAGACCTGGTTCGATCGTGGTTTGGGAATGTGTTACGCATTCAATCACGAAGAAGGCGTCCGCTGTTTTCAGAAGGCAATCAAAGCGGATCCGGCAATGCCGATGGCCTATTGGGGGCTGGCTTACGCACTTGGTCCAAATATCAACAACATGGAAATCGAACCGCACCAAATTGCCGAGGCGGGTTTTGCACTACGATTGGCGGAACTTCATTCCGAAGACGCCACCGAGCTTGAACACGCCCTGATCGCCGCGCTCGCCAAACGGTACGTTACGCCGGTACCGGCTGTTGATAATCGACTGCCAATCAATAAAGACTATGCCGACGCGATGAGGGAACTGCACAAAGATTTCTCAAACGAGCCGTTGGTCGCGACACTATTTGCCGAATCGCTAATGAATCTGCAGCCTTGGATGCACTGGTCTCTCGATGGCAAGCCGGGTGAATACACAACAGAAATCGTTGCCGTCCTGGAAACGGCGCTTGAAAAATGGCCCGATTACGCCGCGCTTTGCCACCTGTACATTCACACCATGGAAGCATCGCCAGATCCAGGCAAAGCGCTTGCGGCCGCCAACCGACTGCGAGATTCGATGCCCGGCGCCGGCCATATGGTACACATGCCGTCGCACATTTACGTACTGGTGGGCGATTATGATCAAACGGTGAAATCGAACCTGCAAGCGATCGAAGCTGATAAAGAGTTTGTTAAACGTGAAGGACGACACAACTTCTATACGTTGTATCGAATCCATAATTATCATTTTGTCGTTTACGGTGCGATGTTTGATGGCCAACGTGAACTTGCATTAAAGACCGCTCGCGAGCTGGTTGAAGAAGTCCCCAAAGACATGCTTCGGGCCCAAACGGATTTTCTTGACGCGTTTATTCCGACCCCGATACACGTGATGGTTCGCTTTGGGATGTGGGAAGAGATTCTCAACGAACCCGAGCCCGCCGAATACTTGCCGATGACTCGTTCGATCAGGCATTACGCGCGGGCAATCGCTTACGCTGCGACCGGACGAGTGGAACAAGCCGAAGCGGAACAAACGGCGTTTCATCGGGCCCGCGCGACTGTGCCGGAAACCAGTGCCTTATTCCAAAACCCGTCTCAAAACATTTTGGGCGTTGCCGAGGCAATGATCGCTGGCGAGATCGAGTATCGCAAAGGTAATTTCGAAGAGGCCTTCGAACATTTGCGCGAAGCGGTACGAAGGGACGACGCGCTGAACTACGACGAGCCTTGGGGTTGGATGCAGCCGGCGCGGCACGCGCTCGGCGCGCTGTTGTTGGAGCAAGGCAGTTTTGCGGAGGCCGAGTCGGTTTATCGAGTTGATTTACGGAAACGCCCCAAGAATCCGTGGGCACTGTACGGACTTGCCGATTGTCTGGAGAAGCAAGGCGAAACGGACGAGGCCCAAAGACTTCGCGATCAATTCGAAATCGCCTCGCAACGTAGCGATGTCAAAATCGACCGGTCGTGTTTCTGCAAAAACAACGAGTTCGCCGGCAAAAAGGACCCGTAAGCGTCCGTAGTGAGGAAGGCGCGGGAATTGAGGCGCCACTGTTGCTATTTTGTAATGCTAACGCTCATTTGGTAGTGGCGTATTTGGCTTTACGGCGTTTTCTGGATATTTTCCGTCAAGCACTAGCAATTGCTTTCGTGTCTCGATAACGACGAACGACTCGTCAATTTCTCCGCGGCTGTTTGTCACGCGGTCAAGATTAAGTTTGAGATGTTTAGCTAAAAACGGATACGCAGCCAAACGTTTTGAATCGCCATAATCGTGTCCTTCGTCAGCAAAATGAGCATTGGCGACCAGTGATGTTACATCGTAGAGTTGGTAGATGTGCCGAATGAATGGAAACTCAACTTGGGGCGTATTGGACGTCCAGTCGTGACCGTTGGAAATAATCAGTTGCGGTCGTGGCGCCGCCATCGCCGCGATTTCAACGTTATTGGTTTTGTGAGTCGAACTCCAATGAATCGGCATTCCGCTTTCGCACACGCACCCTCCAAAAAAGTGGGCCGATACCTGGCAGACGGGAACCGACACCGCCACGCGCGGATCGATTGCCGCAAGCAAGAATGTTTGCGTTCCGCCTCCCGAGCAACCCGTCATTCCGATGCGGTTCAAATCGACTTCTGGCAATTCGGTTAGAAAATCCAAGGCGCGAATGCTATTCCAAGTTTGCAACCGCAGCACTTCGGGCGTGTTTTTGTGATCCCAACCGGCATCTTTGGAATCTCCATACCCAACCATATCGTACTGAAAGACCGCTGCACCCATTTTTGCCAACACCGCACATCGTTTTTGTCGCGCGTCGCGAAAGCGGCCGCCATGTCCGTGTGGACAGAGGATGCCTGCCAGCGGTCTGTCAAAATCGGTTGGCCGATACAGAGTCCCGGTGACATAGAAGCCGGGTGAACTTTCCAGCGCCACGTTCTCGGCCCAGTAGCCGTCGTAGGCCCTTTTTTTGACGTGTCGGGGATTCAACGGGGTTCGCTCCGGCAACTGTGTTAGTTTGGCTCCTGCCAGAATGCCATCGATCAGCCGAGTTTTTCTTTGTTCCCAACTCGCGACGTCGGGCAGCGAAGCTCGTATTTCATCGAGTTCTTGTTTAGCCGCCTCGGGCTTTTGCGCATAACCGACACGCAATCGAATTTGATCTTGGGCGCTCGTTATGGCGATACTAAAGCTAAGTGAGCCCCAACCGATTATCGACAACGCGAAGAAAGCAAAGTGTTTCATGCAACGATTCTCGTATTAGACACCCACTGTCACCTAGCCCAACGATCAGAATTAAGGTTTCGACGTAAACGATCCCCATGATATACTCGCGACAAACATAATCCATGGGGTCAAATTCATTCACGACCCAATGAACGGTGATTCAATCTTCAAATCAGAACAAGGAAATGAGCAGTCTAAATCGATTTATTTTGTTTGCGTCCAGTCTGTTGATGGTAGTGTTGGTGGTCGCGCTGGTCGTATGGTGGCGGTTCGGTTCATCCTTAATCGATTCCAATCGAATGGCGGCAGCGCATGAGCATGCTCACGATGATCATTCGATGATGCAAGAACATTGGGCATTGCTAAGTCTGATGCCTGGCAGCAACTATGCCACTCATGTCGCGGCGCGCGACGGAAATTGGTCCGATGCAAATACCTGGTCGAGCGGCGAAGTTCCGGGAACCGGGGCGATTGTTCATATTCCGGAATCAGTAACTGTAACCTACAAGGGCGACGATTCGCATCATTTATTTATGGTACGCGTGGATGGTGTTCTGGAGGTAAAGGCTCCACAAGGAACAGACACCAAGATGGTCGTCGACACCTTTTATACAACACCAGACAGCAACCTATCTATCGATGCTGCCAACCGCGACGACGGCACCATTGAATTCGAATTTCGCCCATTCGACATTGAGGAATTCAAGAAACAGGGCGCACCAGGCTGGGGACACAAGGCGAAGAACCTCTACAGCGACGGCGCTGTAGTTACCGATACCGGCGCTGGAACAAGGCGGCCTGGCAAACACAAAAAAGTTTCCGATGGATCGGGCGTCTTGGGACGCTATCATTGGGATCCCGAACAGCTTTCGCTAGGAATGATCACACACGGCGGGCTGCGGATCTCGGGTAAGCAAAAACTCAATAAGTCGACTATTGCACGAACTGCGAAAACCGGCGACACCTCAATCCAACTGACGGACCTGCCGCAAGGATGGCTTCCGGGCGATGTGATTGTCATTACGGGAACGCACTACGTTGGCCGTGATCTGGTTACTGGCGGTTATACCGGTAGCCAGGACGAAATCCGCACAATTACCGATGTTGCTGGCAATCTTGTCAGCTTTGACCAACCTCTGACACACAATCACGACACACCGCGGGACGACTTAAAGGCCTACGCAGCGAATTTGACCCGCAACGTTTTGTTACGGAGCGGGGACAACCTGGATCTCGAAAACCTGGACGCGGATCAGGCGGGAAGTATTGCTTCGAGGCTGGGCCATATTATGTTCATGCACAACGAAAAGGTGAGCGTCCGATTCGCCGCGTTCGATGATTTGGGACGAACCAACAAAAACGATGTGGCCGACGATTTCAGGAGAAACGGCGGGGACAACTTGCCGAGCGGGAGGCGTAATGTCTTGTTTGTGGGCAACAAGCGCTTGAAAAATAGGCTGGCTGCGAAACGGCGACCGATGAAAACACCCGTGGACCAGGTCACCAATCCCCGGGGACGTTACGCGGTCCACTTGCATCGTACCGGCGCGAAGAAAAACAACGCAACCGCCTTAATCGAGGGTTGCGCTGTCACGGGGGGACCCGGTTGGGGTTACGTGAGTCACGACAGCCGAGCGGATTTTCTCAACAACGTTGCCTACGGAGTATTGGGGGCGGCCTTCGTATCGGAAACCGGTAACGAAACGGGAACTTGGGAAGGCAACATTGCAATTAACACTTATGGCGCCGATTACAACAAGCCCCGTTTCGATCGGCAGGGTTTGTTTCGATACGTCAACGACAATTTCGATCCGACGGTTCTACTGGAGAAAAACGGCTCGTGGAAAAACCATGATTTTGGCCATTTTGGCGATGGCTTTTGGTTTCAAGGAAAACTGATCGACATCAAGAATAACATCTCCGCTAATTCCGGTTTGCAAGGTTTCTTCTTTATGTTTCGAGCTCCCGACCAGATCAACGTCGATCCTGCACTTCTTAAAGAACCGCTCACGGTTCATAGCCCTCATGGCATCCATCCACTGGCACCCGGACTCAACGTGTTTACGGGTAATCGATCGATTGCTGATCGAGGTGGTTTGGCGATGATTGGAACCGGCGGCGGGCGGACCAATGACGAGCGAAGTGTGATTTCAGATTTCGTCGCATGGGAAGTCGGACAGGTGGGAACCCACTCTCAGTACTATCCCGGTTATACGATAAAGGACTCGACGTTCATCGCATCGACCAGCCCGGACGCCAACCCGACCGATGGAGTTCAATTTGAAAAAGTACAGGTGGATACGGTGCTGGCGAATCTGACCATTGAGGGCTTCCCGCACATGTATGATCTAAGAAAGACATGGTCGCCGGGTGCCCGTACTGTTCAGGGATTTAACGACCCCTACGAGGTCATTGCGGCGGCACAAGCCAAAGGCCAAAGCAATCCTTTGCCGCTGGGTTACGCGCACGTCATTATTGATGCCGGTTTCACCCGGGAGCAGGCCACCCAGCCACAATACATGGATTCCACGTACCGAGATGAAGATCTGATTTTGACGTCCGACCAACTTGAGATCGGGCGGTTTGATATCAAGTTGCATGATGAATCGCTGAAAATAGACTTGGACAATAAAAAGATCGTTTACGGCTCAGTCCGAAATGACCCGGTACGACCGACCATGGAAGAGGGTCACGTTTTGTTGCTTAAAGGAATCAAAACGGACAGCATCGGTGAGATCCCGATCAATTACCACAATAATAATCTTGTCTGGCACGAGGACGCAGTTCAATACCGGTTGGAAACGCAAGGCTATTACCAAATGGCTAGCGGCAGTAAGGGCGTCATCCTGGAAGAGGTGTTTTCAGACCGTTACACCGCCGAGAAACACGTAGTGCGGTTTGTCGCCGAACTTGACCCGCGTTGGGATCTCAGCAAGGCTATCGATCAGGGCAAGTTTGACCCGCAACAACACCCTCAGGTTTACGTACCGAACTTCCTGCTTGGCGAGTAAGTAATTGATGAACCCGGCTTCTCCAAGTCGTAATCGTACAATCCTCGCGGCGGTGATTTTGCTTTGCTTGATCGTCGGGCTATTTGCTGCTTGGCGCTTGGGATCAACATATTTTGTCGGCTCAAAAAAACGCCCAAAGAATGTCGCGATTGTCGCCAATGTAGACGTTGCAAGCGCTCCAGCTGTTGTCCCATCCCTGGAAGATTGGCCCTGGTGGCGTGGCCCCAATTCCAACAATATTGCGGCCGATTCACCCAGCCTGACATTTGATTTTATCAACGGCACAATCTGGAAAGAAAAAGTTCCAGGTTCTGGTCATTCAACACCTTGTTTGTGGGGCGAATTCCTTTATCTCACGACATGCGATGAAGAATTGCAGCAACAGAAAATCGTCGCGCTGCGTCGAGACGACGGATCGAAATGTTGGGAGACGATTGTTCATACCGGCAAACTCGGGAAAAAGCACCTAAAAAACTCGTTTGCTTCACCTAGCCCGGCGTGTGATGGGCAGCGAGTGATCGGCTATTTCTCCAACGCCGGGTCGGTGCATGTCACCGCGGTCGATCTCAATGGCAATATTCAATGGCAAACGCGCGTCGGCTCGTACATGACTCCCAACAATCTGGCGGCCTCGCCAGCGATCTATCGATCGTTGGTAATTGTTGCTGGTGAAAGCAAAGCGAATCCTTTTCTGGCAGGTTTGGATCGAAAAACGGGCGAGATTGTTTGGCGTACGATCCTGAGAAAATCCAAGCCGAGCTATAGTTCACCGATTTCAGTGCATACCGGCGGGCGCGATCAATTGCTGTTGGCGACGTCGGAAGCCGTTGTCGGCTACGATCCGTCAAACGGCAACCTGCTTTGGACGTGCCCGTGGGACGCGGCAATAGCACCAGGTACTTTGACATACGACAACCAATACGTGTGCGCGGCTTCAACGGCGCTGGGAAAACATCAAGTGGTTTGTTTGCGTTCCAGTGGTCATGGGAACCTGACCGGCGATGACGTCCTTTGGCGAGCCAACCGCGATTCCAGCCACTCACCGTCGCCACTTTTAATCGACGGGCGGTTGTATGTAATCAGCAAGAATGGAGTGATGATTTGCCGCGATGTCCGCGACGGTAAAGTCATATGGAAAGGACGCCTGGGCGGCAACTTCTTCTCTTCGCCGTTAGCCGCTGGCGGAAAAATTTATGCCGTCAACGAGTCGGGAGAGCTGTTTGTCGTCAAACAAGCCGCCGAATTCGAAATACTAGAAACATTCGAATTTGGCGAAGCTGTATTTGCAACTCCCATTGTCGCAGGCGGACATTTCATTTTGCGAACAGCCCACCATGTCATTTGTATTGGCCGGCAACGAAACGAGAAGCCAAAATAATCACAAATATTTCGACGCGCGATCAGAAACATAAATCCTACTCGTTCTCGTACTCCTACTCGCAATCGTAATCTTGATGGGGGCCATCCGATTATTTGATTGCGGACCCAGGCTGCGTTTGGGGAGGTTCAGTGGGACCGTGACCGCATCAGTGCTGCAAATCCAATCAGCACACCACCAAGGCCCATTCCCAAAATATTGACGACCCACGCGATGCGATTGACGTCCAACATAGGTCCCGACCATCCGACGGTTTCCAAATAGTATTCCGTAAGATACCAGTTGATCACTCCGGAACATGTTCCGACCAGAACGCAGAGAATTCCAAGAATCGCGAGCGCGGTTTTCATAAACTGTTTCTAGTAGTTGTACGGGATTCACACTTATTTACAGTGGCTGATTGTATCGATGCGCGAGGCAGCTGACGATAGTAATCGCTACCCAAAGGTTCGTTCAAAAAAACCGTCTGTATCGTCAGTATCCATAGTCCCTGATTGAATCGAAAAGCCTTTCCGATGCAACGGATCGAATCCGATAGCGATATTGCCGCGGGGCTGACGCAATTGCTCCAGTTAGACGCGCGACTCGTTCCAATTGCCCAGCGCGCGGGTCCATTGCCGCTACGGCCCGGCCAACCGGGATTCGAGGGCTTGGCTGAGACCGTCGTCTCACAGCACGTTTCCAAGACCAGCTCGGCGGCAGTCTACAAACGCTTACGAGAAAAAATTGACCCCTTTTCCGCAGAGAATTTCATCAAAGCCGGATCTCAACCATTGATCGAATCTGGTTTGATGAGAGCCAAACAACAAACGCTGACAATTGTCGCCCGGACAATCTGCGAAGGCCAGCTCGATTTACAGCAAATCTGCCAGCTTCCAGCGACGGAGGCGCTGCAGAACCTCATCAGCATCAAGGGTATTGGCATATGGACCGCCGAGGTATTCCTGCTGTTGTGCGCGGGGCACATTGACATCTTTCCCGCGGGTGATGTTGCGCTGCGTCATGCGGTTGGTGTTGGGCTGGCACTTGAAACTCGGCCATCGGAACAACATGTTCGCGAGCTTTCGCAGCCTTGGACTCCGTGGCGAGGAATTGCGGCTCGTTTGTTCTG
>CAJHZH010000502.1_pt1 | contig 11302 bp, 10 predicted proteins | sample 9198951 | NCBI WGS metagenome assembly CAJHZH01 (sample SAMEA7708381, study PRJEB35096) | sediment metagenome | biome: marine neritic benthic zone biome [ENVO:01000025]; feature: sediment [ENVO:00002007]; material: shallow marine sediment [ENVO:03000034] sea grass bed [ENVO_01000059] ...
CCAGTGAATCTGAATTTGCGAAGCTGGTCTTATGATCGCAACTGAATATCCGTTGTGTCACTTGCCAGGCGTCTTGCGATCCCAGTGGTCAGGCGGGTAGAACGCCCTTCGATCGCAAATCGCCAACGGCAACTGAGTTCGATAACGACGACGAAGCACCCATTTCTCCATTTAGTTACAAGCTAAAGGCCGGATTCACCGTAACTATCCGTCACTAACGTTACTCGGTGATGGTAACCTGAACGTCACCGTCGTTTTCGGGCCGCCGGCCCCTCTCGAAGACTGATTGAGCACAACCGTGCATGACGTACTTCGTGGGGATTTTCCTGAATTCGGACTATTCGAGGGGGCAGCCATTGGCGAATAAAAGCAACAGCGGCAGCGGAAGTAGGGGACTAATCCACGATTCAATTCGGTTTACGCTCTTGACTTTGACTTAAGCGAATCAGCACTTCGTTCCGTCGCAGCGGGCCGGGTGTCCAGGGTGGATCGTAGCCGGCAGACTCGGCATCGCCGGTACCAACAAAGCCCTCGTCCTTCATCCACTTTCGCAATTCTTCTTCAGCGCTCGCCACGGATTCACGGTTCACACGCCCCGCAAATCGAATCACAGCAAATCGCCCACCCGCACGCTTGTTGATTTGAACGTTTTCACTACTTGGTTCAGGGATCCGTTGCTCGGCGACTTTCTTGGGTAAAACAAATCCCATTTGTCCCTGACTGTCGCTGTCTTCGGCTTCCATGAAGACGGGGGTCGTCATCGCAACCTTTTGATTATCGTCATTGGCGCCGCTGATATAGCGGAACAAGCGCATAAAGCTGCCGTCGTCCCCCTGGGACTCGAACTGCATATCGGTAGTTGCCATCATTAAGTCCGGATACTCGCGAATTTCAAATGGCCCAACTGATTGAATCACGGTGTATTCAGCCGATTCGTACGCACCTCGTGCAGTAAGTTTCCAGCCAAAATAGCCAGAAACGGCGACAATTACGGTAACAGCCGCCAAGTAGATCATTTTTGGTGCATTCATGGTTTGGTAGTGCGTATCTTGCAGAGGATACCCGACACTAAAGAAAGCATCCGAAGTATCTTCGTAAAGTGCGTGGCGGGCGACCCTCGCACAGGGCTATTGTGGTATTAAACTATTTCAACCAGGTGCCTAACTAACTAGTGCAGCGTCAGCATTAAAATTTAGGGTAGTGGACGAGGTCACGAGTCCTTTCGTGCCAGAAATCGCTGGGACTCGTAGCCTCGTCCACTACCATCAATCCCAAAATCAAAGTTTGACAAACCACTAAGTAGCGATCGATAATTAGTTCGAAATTGGAAGCGATTCGGATTCATTTCTGCAAGATATGAGGCATACGAATAAACCCGACGCTTGAAACATTTGACGGTGTTGACCGAAATTATTTTCAGACGCTGCGATTCCAGATGGATCAATGTTCTTGCGAATTCTCATACTTAATTCTCTCGTCGGGTGGTGCAACGCCATTTTCTAGGCCAATTGGCATAAAAAGTAAAATAATTAATAATCGACAATACACGTAGGTTATCTCTACTTTTAACAATGGAGGGTCCAAGAGTTTGAACTAATGGAATGGCTCAATTACCACCACTTGTTGTACTTTTGGTTGACGGTTAAGGCCGGCTCTATATCTGCCGCAGCCGAATCTCTGCACCTTGCTCGGCCGACGGTAGCGGCTCAAATCAAGGAGTTGGAAAAATCGGTTGGTAACAGACTATTCGAAAAAAAGGGGCGGGGTCTCGTGCTGACCGAATTCGGCAAGCAAGTTCATCAATATGCCGACGAAATTTTTTCAATTGGCCGTGAACTTCGAGAATTCATCAAGACGGGTCACACGGGTACCCGCAAACAGTTTGTCGTGGGCCTGCCGGACGTGGTGCCCAAGCACGTCGCATTCGAGTTGCTCAAACCGGCGCTGCGGATGCCTGAGCGACCGAGGACCGTATGCTACGAAGGCAAACTCGAGCAATTGCTTGCCGATCTCGCGCTGCACAAATTGGATTTGATCATCTCCGACGCTCCGGCGCCGCCGACGATGGAGTTCAAGGTGTACAACCATAAATTAGGCGAATGTGGGCTGTCGATGTTGGCAATTCCATCCCTTGCAAAACGATTCAAGAAGGGCTTTCCGGATTCGTTGACTAATGCGCCGTGTTTGCTGCCAACCGACCACACCGCAGTGCGTCGCTCGCTCGACATTTGGCTTGAGGACAAAGAGATTTTCCCGGAAATTGTCGCGGAACTCGAAGACAGCGCGTTACTTAAGGTGTTTGGACAGCAAGGCGAGGGAATCTTTCCTGTGCCCTCGGCGATCGAGGGTCTGATCAAACGACAATACGGCGTCCACCTTGTTGGGCGAATTCCCGATGTGTTGGACAAGTTTTATGCAATATCAAGTGAAAAACGCGTCCAACATGCAGCAACATCAGTTATTGTGAAACAGGCGCGGAGCGAGCTGTTTGACGCGTGAGCTTTCCAGGCGGTTGGCCCAATCGGACTGACTCACTAGAACGAGCAAGGAAACCGACGATACGATCCAGACCAGGGTTGCGATGATCAAAGCTGATTCATGCATGGTTTTCGAACCTAGCAATAGGATCAGTGATGCAAACACCTCCGAAACCGGTTTGATCATGGCGTAGTTACGCCCGATCAGGCCGCGGCGTTTGGTTTTTTCGATGCTGGTGTACAGCAGGTGAATCGCCGTATCGTGCGTACTCCGCCGCCATGCATCCATCGACTTGGCCACGGTCGTAATCAATAGCAGCACCAACACGCCGGTCCCAATGACGATCAGGGAATTCAAAACCAGCAAAACGACTGGCAACAAAAGCACGGGAACTAAAATGCTTTTTCCCGTGAGTATCTTACCGGTCAAAAAGAATTGAACCGCCAAAGTAATGATTCCCAAGGCGGCGTAAAAGATGCCGAAATAATGCGCCAGTGCCTGTTCGTTACCGTCAAAGAAATGGTTTGCGGCGACTTTCCATTCAAATCCGATGATCGTCAACACAATGACTTTTGCGGCAATCAAAACACCAATCCACCGCGTAAAGGGGCGGTGGCTGACGTAACGATTCAGTGGGCGAGATAACTCTGCCAGAAAGGCCACTTGGCTTATTTGATTCTGTTTCGCCGCTAACTTTGGGGCCTGATAACGTGTAAGCCGTAATGTCGGCACAACCGCGAGTATATCGAAGGCTGCGGCCAACAGCAGCCAAGTACCCACTCCAACAGCACTGGTTTCGATTCCGATTAACAAGCCAATGGCAAGTGCAGCGACCGGAAATCCCGCCAAAACTTTTGCCCACGAGTGGCGACTAGAGTGGCCGCCTAGAGTTTCGTTTAGTGCGGAAACAATGTTGATCGCGTTGACGCAGCCCTTGATTTCAGCCAACACATAAATCGCGCCCAGCCAATAAAATGAATGATGAAGAACGGGCAGGAACGCCCACGCCAGCAGCGTCAGCAGCCCCAGCGCGCACGTGGAAACCTGCAAAAATCTTTCCAGTGAATATCGCTTCGCCATCCAAAACCAAACTGAAGCAACGGTCGCCGTCACGACGCCGGACGCCACAAAGATCATCGCCAGGTTGTCGCTGCCCATCCGGGACAAAAACAAACTGTCGCCAGCCGTTCTAGCCAACGTGTACGATGATCCAGTCAGCAGGCAATAAATGAACAGCCGGATCGCCGCCGGCTGTTCCCCTTGCGGGACATTATGAAGCACTGCTTTTCCGATCGACCTCGACATTGTTCGACGTAAACCGAGAAGAGCGACCATGGCGTTCCACACCTGCTTTGTAAATGGTCTCGAAAGCGACAAACTCAAACCGACTGTTGCGAATAACCGTTGATCGGTTGTGCAGCGTCAGGGAATGGAATTCGAGTTCGTTTCGCCAGAACCGCCTTGGCCTCCGTGACGGGGTCCGCAGTAAAACGTCCGTGAAGTCTTTCCCAATCAAGAATCAACTTTCCACCGGTTCCTTCGTGTTGTTTTGCCCAATTCATCAGCAGATCCAGACAGGAATGGTCGATGTAGCTCAAATGCTCAAAATCGACGTGCAACTCGGCCGACGGAGGAACTTCTTCGAGCTTTTGCGCAAGCGACGGTAGACGAACGAAAGTCGCCGCACCATGCATATGCAACCGATAAACCGTACCCTCTCCATCAAGCTCGAGCTCTAGATGCGAGAACCGATAAAGCAACTTGGCTGCAGAGAGCAAAATACCAACAACAACGCCGATCAGCAGATCCTGGGAAACAATCACAATCAGCGTCACGAAAAAGATCGCTGCCTCGCTCCGGCTAGTCGCCCACAGTTCTCGGATTTGCTTGTAGTTGACCAGTTTGTATCCGATATGCACCAGCAACGCACCCAATGCGGCTCGTGGGATATACGAAAGTACGAACGGTAACGCCGCGACAAAAACCAGCAACCAGAATCCGTGAAGAATCGCCGACCATCGTGTCTTGGCTCCCGAGTTCACATTCGCGGTGCTTCGGACAATCACACCGGTCATGGGAAGCGCACCAACCAGACCACACAAAACATTGCCAAGGCCTTGGGCTGTCAGTTCCTTGTCGTAGTCCGTCCGCTGGCCCGAGTGCATCTGGTCGACCGCCGTAGCGCAGAGTAGTGTTTCCGCGCTTGCAACAAGTGCAATCACGATCGCACCGGTCAACACCACCGGATCCAACAATAGCTGAAACCACGTCGTCGTGATCGGCAGAGTCGTTTCCGAAAACATGTTGGCTGGGACATTCAGCCGTTGGATCTCAAGACCTGACAAGGTGGCGAACAAAGTGGCAGCGATTATCCCGACCAAAGCGGCAGGCAACAGCTTGAGCCTTTTGGGCGCGATCATGGGCCAAACCACAATGCAGACAATCGTGATAATGCCAGTCAGCGCAGCGAGATGGTGATTGGTCGTTGTGTCGGTGGAAAAACACTTAAGGATTGCTTCTGGGATCGTCGCCAGGTATTGCAGCCCGCCATGTGCTTTTTCGCCGTTCCAAAGTGCAACATGATCCAACATGACGTGAAATTGGCTGACAAGAATCAGAATGCCGATTCCAGCTAACATGCCTTTGATCACTGCTGGCGACACCGCCCTGAACCACTGTCCAAGTTTCAGCCGGCCGGCAACGATTTGCATAACGCCCGCCAAGAAAACCGAGGTTCCCAGCACCATTAGGGAATAGGCAATCGCTTCGCCGTCGGACGCGGCTTGGCCAGATCCCATTTTGGCGAGAAAGCTCTCTCGCCCCTTTGCCAAAAGGTCGGCCACGATCACAAACAATCCCGCTGCCGGGCCGCTGACTTGCAACGGTGAACCAGCGAAGAAGCCGACAACGATGCCTCCAATAATGCCGGTTAACAACGCGCGAGCCGGGCTGACCCCTACCGCGACCGCAATGCCGATGCAAAGCGGCAAGGCTACCAGAAACACGACGATCGACGCAAGAAAGTCCTCTCGGAAATGCGAAAACATTCCACGATCACTTTCATCGGCAAGCGGTTCGCGTTGATTTGAGTTTTGAATCATCCTTTTAATCTCCGTTTATGATTTGCAGCTTGAGTCGCCAGCTCGCATTAAACGACAGTCGCTGCTTGATTTAAGAATTCAACGTGACCTGTTTCGAAGTGATATACCCATCCGTGCAGTTGCAAACGGCCATCTTCAACGGCGGTCGCGACATAGGGGTACTCCATCAAATGACTTAGCTGCAGATTGACATTCGCTTTGATCGCCTGGTCCATGCTCAGATCTTGGTTCGATAACTGCTCAAGTACCTTTTCACTCTTTTTGACCCAATTTTTGATGGCGGGCATAGATTCGAGAGAATCAAGATTCATGAGGCCGGCGATTGCGCCGCAATGTGAATGACCGCAAACGACGATGTGACTCACCTTGAGTACGTCCACTGCGTACTGGATCGTGGCTTCGACCGATAGCTCGCCCGTTCCGTGCCTGGGAACAATGTTTCCCGCATTGCGAATCACGAACAATTCGCCCGGCCGCGTTTGCGTCATGAGATTGGGGTCAATCCGCGAGTCGGAACATGTGATGAATAACGTCTCGGGCGACTGACCCGTTTCCAATTGCTGAAATTCGGTCTTCATCCCGGGAAATACATCGGTCTGAAATTTTTTGATACCAGTGACAAGTTTCATTTCGAATATCCTTGAATATTTTTTGCTTGATGATTCAGTATTGTTGCGCAGGTTGATTGAGCAGCTGGCTTTGAGCGCAATTGATCTACGCATCGGCACAGCCGATTTTTTTCCGTCATTTTGAGCTAGTTGATTCTCGTCGCCCCCGGCGTGCAGATCATGCACGCCAGCGCGCAAACAAAAATCACTGGATTTGAAGGTTCGCCGAAGTTGCGGCGAACGTTGCAGAAGTGCTTAGATCAGTAGATAGGATCCCGATCCGTTGATTCCATCCCTCTCGGTGGAAAGCAGAAACAGCCGCGATCTATTGCCGACAGACTGCTTAAGACGACAATCTTGATAGTCATTTGGAAGCTGACCGGCTTTGCAAGTCGATTCTTGCTCGGTTCGACGAACCAGCGACAATTCGCTTTCCTGCTGAACGACTTCTTGCAAGCACTCTTCCATCAAACCATGTTGATTGGACATCGTGATTAAGCACGCCATCGCGACGAGAATCACAAGTGTTCGCATCAAGTTAATTGTGTGACGAATGAGTCTGCACATTTTTGTCTGCCATTAATAATTCGCTACATACTATATACGGTTAATCGTGCGAAAAGGAAAAGCAGTATTTCCGAACATAACAAGTAGATTTTTTCTACGATTCAATTTGACGCGGGATCTTGATTCGATGTATGCAGAATCGTTCAATCAAAGAGCTGGAACTGTAAATCATGGTACTTAGATAAGGTCTAACGGGATCTGGATGACCGATTTTTTGCGTAAGGGTCTTGAATGCGGAGGGCCCCGGATGCGGTCAAGCCTCTTTTCAGCGGCCTGGAAATAGTGATAGCAATCATTAACAGCTCTGGGTCAGATGAATTTCAATGTCCTCGTAGTTTTCGCTATTGAGCCCATCTTAGATTCATCTTTTTAAGCTGCTGACTCGCGCCAACGCTTCAACCCAATACGCATTTGCGTTCAAAAATCAGTTCGACCTATTCACCGGAACTTGCCGGGTTGTCGGCACTAATTTTTTCGATGAGGGATTTTATCAGGACTTCGGTTTGCTTAAGTTCATCGGTGAATTTCGAGACCGTAGAGTGATGGATCTGCTGCCTGAGATCGCCGTGCCGGCCCTCGAGCACCTCAATCAACAATTCGCGTTCTTGTTGTGTTAATTGGAGAGACATTTCGTTTTTCCTTGCTTGGGAGTTATCCGCCGATTCACGTTGTCGCGGCCATGGGCGGGGGCGCACCGCATTTCCGCCCCCCACACCTTACTGCACCATCTACTTAAAGAAAACTAAACTCGTCCGTTATTTGAATCTGTTTGATTTTCCAAACGCCATCAACGGGGACGATGGTAACGATTGCATCGTACACATTATTTCGATAATGCGTATGCCCAAAATGATTAACGGACCCGCTGGCAATCCAGCTGCCTTTCATTTCGATTTCACCGGACGACGTCCCGCTGACTGACTTGATTTCCAGGATCTCTACCTTATCGATTCGCGCACGCGCGCCTCCGCGTTCCTGTATTTCCATCGACTTGCGACTTTGCAAATAAAATTCTCGCAGCTGCTCACCCATTACACACAAGGCCAATCGATCGTAGACTTTTTCTTCGTCACGAATCTCAAATGCGCGGTACGCATTCGTCAGAAGGTCGTCCAGGATGGTCGCTGCCTCGTTTCGTTTAATGAGCCAGGCGTTTGCCGCTGGTATTTCATACGACCATCGAATGTACGGATAAGCCAACGTGGCAACGGCCAAGCCGGAATAAACCAGCACGCGCCCCAAAGGAATGCTCTCTCGCCAAATCCAAACTAATGCACAAAGAAACGCCAAACCAATTGAGGCAACTGGAAAGGAAATCCTGGAGACTGGAACCGGCCGTGCCTGTGGTGCTTGATACCCCACAAGCGTATTACTCCATCGCAACACCGGGTTGTTCTCGGACAGTGCTGTTTGTTGTGAACTAAACGGATCGAGTATTGAAAACGGAATGCTCGGCGTATCGTCCAGAAACAATCGCCACTTCAGTTCGACAATGTCAGCCAATTCGTCAGTCTCAAACGCATAAACGAGACCCACGACTGCTGACTCGAAAGGCTCTGGAATCGGATTCTCACGAATCACAATGCCATTGGTCGTGACTTGCACAAAATTCGCTTGAACAAAACCCGGCGACGCCGATTGGCCATCAATTTTCAGCTGCAGACTTTCGCCAAAGCGGCGTTGCATTTCACCTGCAATTCCATCCTGTCGGTCCACCGGTATCACGGATGAGTAATCCAGGTCGAGATTGACCGATCCCGATACCGCCTCAACGTGCGCCAGGAGTTCCAATCGAACTTCGAACGGTTCAATCGTCAAATAACCGGTCAATGGGTTGTCGGCCTGCTTCGCCAGCACTCGCCGGGTGTTAGGTCGTTTAACCATCGCCTGGCCAAGCCGCGGAGGCAATTCGACCTCTTTACTTTGATTCGTGATTAGGTCCGAGGACTCAAAGGGCGCGGCGATTCCGGTCACGACCAAAGCGATCATTGCGGCAGAACAACCGCCCACCAGCATTTGGCTCGATTGTATTGCAAGATATTCCCATCGAAGCTTTCGAATGACGCCGATCGCGATCACGCAGATTGCACCCAACAAAAACTGCAAGAGATTCACGCCAAGCGCAAAACCAAATAATCCGGCTAGCACGTTGTCTTTAGTAACATCTGAGTCGTGCAAGACCTGGTAATAGCCCAGTCCATCGAGCAATCCCAGGATCAACATGATTGGCAAAAAACGCGAAATGCTGTGGTCATGGCCGATTGCAGCGGACCGAGCGAACAATAGCGCTGCGACAAGCATACAAATCTCAACCACGATTTGAGGTACAAACGGCATGCCTACGTCGACTAGCACCAGGCTAAGCGAGGTTCCGAATGCAAACAAAGCCAACATTTTGAATAATTCAAATTTCCGGCTCAAAAGACTAACTGAAAGTACCAGCAGTACGTGGCACGCCCCCAAGAGTGCATGCCGCAATCCAATCAAAAATTGTTCTTTCGTGATGGATTGTTTTGTATGTGACGTGGTCTTAAACGTGCCAATATCAATTTCAATTCCCGCCACATCGCGTAGGAACAATCCTTGATTCAATTGTCCATCCGACCATTGAACCGTCAGTGAAATTCCCGATCGAGCCCAGGGCAACAGAATCGTATCTCCTGCAGATAGCGGTTCGCCACTGGATTTGAATCGAAAGCGAATGGCCAAATAGCCTGGCCGCCGATCGCGCTGGATCTCGCCAATCATTTCAAACCGCGATGGGAATACTGGCTCGCGATAAGCACCTGCAAGTCGAGGCAGCGTATCAACTTCGATAAGATACTCAGCGTTTGGTTGCTCGATTAGCCGAGCTTTGTCGATGCCCGTGTCATCGGCAAACAGATGAAGGATGAAGGTGGAAGGATGAAGGATGAAAAGAAGACTTAGACGGAGGTACCGAGTACTTCTTCCGCCTTTCACTCTCGTTCTTCCGCCTTTCTCCTTCATTTTCCCACCTTGTTCCGCGCTTTCGCATTCTTGACACATGTGACCAAGATGGCTGTTAGTTCATCGGCTTCTTCCATGATTTCGTTCATTCGGTCTTCGCCGAAGATACCTGATTCCACGATCAACTCCATCCAGTAAGAAGCCTCGTCCATTTCCTGGAGACCAACTCCGATCTTGCTAATGAATTCAGCATCAGATCGCGCACGACTAGCCTCGCGATAATGCGCTCCGACCGATGTCCCCGATCGAAGAAGCTGTTTCCCAAGCACCTGAGCCTCAACCGTCTTCGGCAACGCCGAATACAATCGCACAACACGCAATGCGAACCGCTTCGTTCTATCCCGTAAATCGTCCATCATTTCTTACTCATCCTTCATCCTTCCGCCTTCATCCTTTAACACGATTCGATAACCTTTCTTCATCTCAGCAATTTTCTTCGTTTGCACGTCGCGTCGTTGCTTGAACATCCAATCTTGGCGTAAATACTCCTGCATTTGCTCAAATGTGGGGCGCGGCATTCGTTCTTTTTTGACAATGCGGACATAGTGCGTCCCGTCGCGTGATTCGATCGGTCCCTCCCACACGCCAAGTTCCTGCGACAACAATCTCACGGTCATTTGGTTGCCAAACATTCGTCGCATCTCGTTTGGCTGCATTTTTTGAACGGTTCGCCCTGCAAAATGTTGTTCACCCAGCTGGGTATGCTCGGCGCCGCCATTTAGCTTTGTGAGCAACGCCTGATCGTTATTCGGTTCAGATCCAAACGAAAAATAGACCTGATCAAACGAACAGGCTTCAGCGACATCATAGTCTTCAATTTTTTGCTGATAGTATTGCTGCAACTGGGCCGAACTTGGTTCCGCGATTGGTTCATCCAATGATTCGCGCATTACGTTAAGCAGTCGTTTGCGGACTCGAGGATCTTTCTTTTCTAGGCCGCGGCGAAACGCCTCGCGCATCAACACCTCGTCTTCGATAAAGCTTTCGACGAGCAAATTTTGCTCATCGTCGGAAAGTGGCCTGCCGCGCAAGTCAATTTCCAAATTCTCAAGTGCGCGAAGCGTTTGCGGCGTAATTTCGATGGTCTCGATTTCCACCGGCTGCTTGAATCCGTAAACAGCGAACAAAATGCCACCGATCACCGCGAATGGAATTAACGGCTCCTGAAATACTGCATCGAAGAATCGACGAATTGGCATTGCAAAGTGGTTCATTGAAACGTCCTAGAGTCGCGTATGCGTCCGATATGAGATTGATATGGGTTTGTATCGAATTTGAATTGGAGCGTTGGACTCGCGAGTTTAATCGGTTTGCGGACGCCAGGCAACGAATCCGCTGCACTACGATTCGCACTTGAGATCAAATCTAGCGCCAACGCCTGAGAGGCGCTGGTGATCAGGATCGTCCTGTGCCATGGTCTATCCTACAACTAGACACGCGCAGCAGTGTACTGCTACCGTGTAGGTCCCGTCGGCCCGCCGGGACTAGAACTGAGGCGAAGCGATTAAAAACTGTGAACCGATTTCAACCGCGGCATGCCCGGTGATTTCCAGGTGCCAC
>CAJHZH010000070.1_pt1 | contig 11271 bp, 5 predicted proteins | sample 9198951 | NCBI WGS metagenome assembly CAJHZH01 (sample SAMEA7708381, study PRJEB35096) | sediment metagenome | biome: marine neritic benthic zone biome [ENVO:01000025]; feature: sediment [ENVO:00002007]; material: shallow marine sediment [ENVO:03000034] sea grass bed [ENVO_01000059] ...
AACGGTGTGGAATTTATGAAACTCGGCCACAGATTTGTCGAGACTATTCGACCAAAGACTGTGAATACGAGGACGATTGGACATACGACCGATACTTTGAAACACCAGAACAAGTTGAGGAATTCACTCAGGCTATCTATGCGCGTCCGGGCGATGCAAATTTCCGATCTTCGAAACCCAATCCTCTTCCGGTGCTCCACTAAAGGTACCGTCCCTATTCTGTGTGCTGTCTCAATCGTTCGATCGACATTTGAACGCACTGGCATGTTCCTTTTATGAATCAAAAACGTATCGAGCCAAGAACCTTAAGTGGTTTCCGCGACTTCCTGCCAGAAAAAATGATGCCGCGCGAACGTTTGATGGAAACCGCGCGGAACGTATTCCGGTCTTTTGGCTATTGCCCGATTGATACGCCAGCCCTCGAATATTTCGAAGTGTTGGCTGGAAAAGGAGGAGAAGAATCCGATCGGCAAATGTATCATTTTTACGATCATGGTGATCGTCACGTAGCAATGCGCTTTGACCTCACCGTTCCCTTGGCCCGTTTTGTCGCACAGCACATTGACAAACTCGGGACGCCTTTTAAGCGATACCATATCGGAACGGTCTGGCGCGGCGAAAAGGCCCAAGCTGGCAGGTACCGTGAATTTGTTCAATGTGATTTCGATACGATTGGAACGACTTCGATCGCCAGCGATGTTGAAACGACGCTGGTTATTCACGACTTGATGCTGGCACTTGGCTTCGAAAGATTTACGATTCGTGTGAATAGCCGGAAATTTGTCAACGGGTTCCTTCAAAAAAACGGGCTGGAAGCCTATTCGACAGATTTTTTGCGGGTCGTCGACAAGACTCCAAAAATGGGAATCGACAAAGCAACCGCAGAAATTGAGAAGCTAAATATTCCCATCGCCCCGGAAACGATTCAGATGCTGGCGGTGTCGTTGCCCCAACATTCAAACGATCAGATCCTCAAACAAATCAAAATGCTCGTTGACGATAACGAGTTAGGCCAGCAGGGGGTTTCAGAACTCGAAGAATTTGACCGGTTAGTATCGGCGGCCGGTGTCCCAAAACAAAGAATCAAACTAGATCCAAGCATCGCCCGCGGTCTCGACTATTACACGGGAACCGTGTTCGAAACTATGCTTGATGAAGATACGGCGATTGGCAGCGTGTGCTCCGGAGGACGCTACGACAATCTCGCCGAACTGTATACCAGTCGCCAACTGCCGGGAGTAGGTGCGTCACTGGGGCTGGATCGATTGCTTGCGGCCATGGAGAGATTGGGCATGTTGCAATCTGTCGACACACCGGCGGATTTCCTGGTGGTTAATTTTGACGGCGATCGACTGGGTGATTATCTGCAAATCGCCGCGACAATTCGATCGGCTGGATTCGGTGTCGAAGTCTATCCGGAGTCAAAAAAACTTGGTCAACAGTTCAAATACGCAGACCGAAAGGGATTTGCCGCCGCCATCGTGGCCGGTTCAAAAGAATTCGATGACCAATCGGTGCAAGTAAAGTGGCTTTCCGATGGCTCACAAGAAGGTGTTTCGGTTGCGGATGGCTGGGGGGAATTAGTCGACTACTTGTCGTCAAACATCGCTCAAAAACTCAATTAGACACCCACCGAGGCCCACCGGAGGCGATTGGTCTTTAAGCAAATTCGGCGAGCATCGATCGGCAAGCTAAAATAGAAACCGCACACAAGACTTCGTCCTATTGAAAAGCATTTTATGTTAATCCTCGCCCAAACTTATTTTTTTGCGTACATTTTGATCACGCTGGGTATCTTGTTGGGGCTCCTGGCCGTGTGTATTCCTCGACCCAGGAAGTTGTTTGTCTCCGAAAAGAAAAAGAGAATGAGAAAAAGGCGTCGCCCTGCATAGAGCGGCTGTGACCTTTGTCATTCGAATCGCCTTTTTGCTAATCAGCAATTGTGGTCGTTTCAACCGGGTTCTTATCGGTTGCGTTGATGGGGTTACTCTGCGACCAGAAAATCGAAAACGCAATCATCGCCAGTGTTAACACAATTGGCACGACGATCAGAAAATTTAGATAACGAGACGAAGCGTTTTGATCGGATGGAATTTGCATCTGAAAGTAACTCCCCCACCCACTCCCCGAATCCGGGGTCGCAATCATCGGATGCGGAAACAAAGATAGAACGACGAGATTCGCGGGAGCAAATGGGTAAGGGAGGGTGACTAGACGATAATGGCTTTAATGGAAAAGAACGTGTGTCATCGAGTTAACGAGTCCCCAACAGAAATGGACTCAAAAATCGATGATTATTTTGTGACGGAATATGTCGACGTCACACAATTTCTTTCGCTGTAACTTTTTGACATACCCAAAAAATGGTGCCAAAGCCAATAGGATCCAAAAAACGCTGCACCATACGCAAGGTTGCTGGCCAATGTCCATTTTAAGAAGGGTATGGCTGCAATCATGCAATTTATAAATCCACCGAAACTCAACCCATAAATCCCTGTGAAAACCCAAAAAGCGAGATTCGTCATTGCGAAAAATAGCAGTGCTGAAAATATCGACGATACTGTGAGCGGTAGGAACATCCGAGACAATTCGCGGGCACGACGTTGCTTAATTAGGTAGCCCATAACCACCGGAAGTAGTGACGCGACATAAACCGCACACATTACTTCTAACTGATACGCACCCAAAAAAAACAAGTCCGCGATCACGATGCCGCATAGTGGGACGAACACGGCAAGCCATTTTCTCGCAAAGAAAAAGCCAGCGAACAAAGCAATGGCCATTACCGGTTGGAAGTTTGGAGTCGAAACCAATATTCGGCAACAAACAATGAACGCCGTAAATGCAATGGCAAATGCCAACTCGCAACTTAAACTTGGGTCATTTTGTCGTTTGTTCATTTGAAGGTCAGTCTGAATAATGAATCAATTTACAGTTTATCGGTATTCACCAAATTTCCACAAGACGCGATCTTCAGGCTTTACGACAAGAACGCCGCAACTGGCTTTGGCCAATTCGCCGTTTACATAAAAAATCCAATTATGATCGACTCCGCCTTTGTTTTCGATGCCGGCAATCGAACGAATAAACCTCGTCGACTTTTTCCCAGTCGAATCGATGGTTAGTTCATCGTCGGATTGGCTCGCCTGTGACAACAAGTCGAACACCGTCATTCCGTCCTGCCACAAAAAAGCTCTCTCGAAATGCGGACGATTATCGGGAAATTCGATGGTTAGCGAAACCGTTCGTTTTTCGCCAGAATCATTTGTTTCCTTTAGATTTGCTTCTCGAAAATTCTCGCGAGTATCACAGGACACGAATCCAGCTAATAATAGTCCGAAAAGGATCAAGCTAAGTTTCAACACTGATTTCGACAATCCAAAAAACATTGCTACAACGAATTCTCAACAAACATCGACGTAGTGCACTAATTTAATGTAGACCGGTCTCTCCGAGACCGGGAATTGCGAGTCTCGGAGAGACTCGCCTACCCAAAATAGCGCACTACCAACATCGAAAAGGTTTAGCCCAATTCTACAGCATTTGGTAGGCTGGCCAGCACCCTGCAGGATTTAATATCCTGTTTCAATTGAAAAATCATATCGTCAATCCTCTGGGCATGCGCGACAGTGGCGCGCCTAACATTTTGGAATCAATCTTGTCTTCGATATCCATCAAGCCGATTCGAGATCGAATTGTTCAGCTGACAATTGATATGCCCGGCAGCAAGGCCAATGTGCTGACCGAGGCCGTGTTTAACGACCTGGACGAGAGCATTACTAATCTTGCCGATGACCCACCGGCCGGTTTAATTCTTTTTTCAGCCAAACCCTCGATCTTTGTTGCAGGCGCAGACCTACGAAGGATTTCAAAAACGCTGGACTCCAGTGACGAACAAATTATTGAGTTTTGCGATCGTGGTCGGCGAATCATGCAAAGTATCAATCTGCTGCCATCGGTCAGCGTTGCGGCGATTCATGGGGCCTGTGTCGGTGGCGGATTAGAGCTGGCGCTGTGGTGTGACCACCGTATCGTCTCGGATAGCCCGAAAACTCTGCTGGGCATGCCAGAGGTCAAATTAGGTCTTGTTCCCGGTTGGGCTGGAACCGTGCGGTTGCCACGGCTGATTGGATTGGAACCTGCCGCGGATTTGATTACATCTGGGGATTTGATCGGACCTCTCGAAGGCAAATCGCTTGGTATTGTCACTAATGTCGTGCCACAAGATACCTTGATTGCTCGATCCCTGGATCTAATTGAATCGGAAATCAATTCGCAAAACTACCTCGCAGTTCGCGACAGACTTGACGGTCCAATCGACATTCGACCGGCGGAACTAACGCGAATCAAACAAGCACTTGAAGACAAGATCCGTTCCAATACGTCGGTTCACTTCAAGGCTCCACAAATTGCCTTGGAGCACATGATGCGAACGGCTACCCAAACAGCCAAGCTGGCTTGCGAAAGCGAATCGATTGCCATGAGTCAAGTATATGGCAGTCCGGAAAATGCGGGTTTGTTGCATTACTTTTTCCTGGAAGAGCGAGCCAAGAAAACGCGACCTCATTATTCCGACGACGAAGACCCGAATGTTCAGTCGATCGGTGTTATCGGAGCTGGACTGATGGGCGGTCAGATTTCTCGACTCGCGCTCGACGCAGGTTTTCACGTTACTCTTTACGATGCCGATCAAAACAAGCAACAGATTCTGGCCGAAAAACTGAGCGAAAGTCAGTCATTTGACCCGAGCCGTTTGGCTGTGGCCGGCGATCTCGATGCATTTGCCGATTGCCAGTTGGTTATCGAATCAATCGTAGAAAAGCGCTTGGTCAAGCGCCAACTGTTCGAAAAACTGTCGCGGATTATTCGACCCGAAGCGTTTCTCGCGTCCAACACCTCGGTCATTCCCATATCGGAGATCTCCGCTGACTTGCCCAATCAAGAACGAATTGTCGGCATGCACTTTTGCTATCCAATCGAACCATTGAGATTAGTGGAGATTGTGCGTCACGAAAATGCATCTGATTTGGCCATCAACGTGGCCATTGATTTCACCCGGCGAATTCGAAAGACGCCGGTCGTCGTGAATGACAATCCCGGTTTTGTTGTCAACCGGCTTCTTTGTCCGGCAATGGATGAAGCGATCGTACTGTTGCAACATGGATTATCACCTGAGCGGATCGACCGACCATTTCGCGAGTTCGGATTTGGGGTAGGCTTGCTGGAAATGATCGACTTCATCGGTGTGGATACGATCATGTATTCAGGCGAAACGTTAATGCATGCACTTCCCGATTGCGTTTCACTAACGCCAATCTTACCAGCGCTGGTAAAACGCGGCCGCCTCGGCAGAAAAAGCGGACAAGGGTTCTATCGTTACGATTCATTTGATTCGCCGCCAATCGATGACCCCGAGTTGACGAGAGTCGTTGAAAACTACCGGACGAACGATTGGACACCGGAAAACGATCAAGATACTTGCAATCGCCTGTTGGTCCCGATGCTTGTCGAAGCCAGAAAGCTATTGAACGAAGGGGTTGTCGACGACTCGCGAGACGTCGACCTGTGTTCGATCCTCGGCGCGACCTTCCCGTCGTACAAAGGTGGATTGATGTGTTGGGCCGAACGTTTTGACCAGGCAGAGCTTATCTCGAGCTATTCCAAATATCGTCAAAATCAAGGCATACTTCGCACATAACATACAAAAAAAACGATCGTAAATGTACAATTTACGATCGTAAGTGGGCCCCGCGCGAAATGCTGGGTGCGGACTCAGATGAAGTTATCGCGCGAGTCCCGGTACCTGACGTTGCTATGGTCTCCGTTTGTCGACCATAGCGGCTTCAGTTACAAATGTCATACTAATAAGCAACCTTTCAGATTTCATCTTTTTTTCTCCAGCGACCGAACAGCGGTAAAAAAAAGCGAATTCTATTCGGATTTTTGCAAGAAATTGAGATTTAATGAATCAAGAACGCTCTGTTCAATCTGCAAGAATCTTCCCGTCAGGTTCCTATCGCGCGTTGCAGTCGCTAAAAAACGGACCCACTTCGGGTACGTGCATCGCCTTGGTTAGTTAGCCAAAGAATCCTAGAATGCACTGTTTTGCTCCATTGCACGGATTGCAGCCAATATCCCCGATATGCCCGTCTCCGATATCGTTATCAAAGGTGCACGCGAACATAACCTTTGTGACATTGACCTGGTTCTGCCGCGAAACAAACTGATCTGTTTGACGGGTGTTTCCGGCAGCGGCAAGAGCTCTCTGGCGTTTGACACCGTTTACGCTGAAGGGCAGAGACGGTATGTCGAGAGCCTTTCCAGCTTTGCTCGACAATTCTTGGGTCAGATGCCCAAACCTGATGTTGATCTGATCGCCGGGCTTAGTCCTTCGATTTCGATATCTCAAAAATCATCGGGAAACAATCCCCGCAGTACCGTCGGAACGATCACCGAGATCTACGATTATTTGCGCATACTTTTTGCACGCGTCGGTCAAGGTTATTGTCCGCGTTGTGGCAGACCGGTGACTGCCCAAACGCTAGATCAGATTATCGCCCGAATCATGCAACTTGAATCGGGCACCAGCTTCTCCGTGATGGCACCCTTAATCCGTGGACAAAAAGGCGAATATCGTGATCTGTTTGACGATCTCTTGAAGCAAGGATTTATTCGAGCAAGGGTTGATGGCGAAATCGTATCGCTCAACTCCGACATTAAGCTCGATCGGCAATTGCGACACGATATCGAAGTGGTGATCGATCGGCTCAAAGTCAAACCCAATGTCCGAGGTCGGCTTGGCGAAGCGGTCGAACTGGCGTTGAAACTTGGACAGGGCAATTTAGTTGTGGGGATCGATGATCCGTTACCGTCGGCGAGATCAAAAAAACAACCAGTGTCGAAACCTGGTCGCCGGAAAAAAACCAACACAGATAAAGTTTTTTCGATTTCATATGCGTGCTCGCCTTGCGGTATCAGTTTTCAACCGCCATCTCCCCAGCTGTTCAGCTTCAACAGCCCTCAAGGCATGTGTCTCGAGTGCGATGGGCTCGGTCACCTTTATTCGTTTGACCCCGAATTACTAATTCCTGATCCGCAGCTTTCGTTTAAGCAAGGAGGTTTTGAAATCCTCGGGAAATGGTCGGACTTGGGTCGATGGAGACGCCACATTTATCAGGGCGTCGCCGATACGGTTGAACGTGTCCGCCAGCTGGACGAGGGCACGATGTTGGAAACTGCTTGGGAGGAATTAGACCGCGAGCTTCAACATCTTTGGCTGTACGGTACCGGCGACACGCATATTACGTTTACCTGGCGAGCCGGAAAGTCGCCGATGAAATATGGCGGCAAATTCGACGGAATCATCCCGGAACTCAACGGTCGATATCGGAGTGCCAAGAGCGTTCCCAAACGGCGTCAGCTGGAAGCGTTCATGAACACCATTCAGTGCGGCGCGTGCAGCGGCCAGCGGTTGAACCGTCAAGCGCGCAATATTCGAATCGAAACAGTGAATTCACAGTTTTCGGATCAACCAGTTAAATCGTTGCCCGAAATTTGCAACTTGTCCGTGTCGGACGCGTACGAATTTTTTTCTGATCTCCAGCTTGACGAAACCGGACAGCAAATTGCATCCGAGGCGCTCAAGGAAATTCGGAACCGACTGAGTTTCTTGCTCAACGTTGGACTTGATTATTTAACCTTGGACCGAACGGCACCAACGCTGGCGGGGGGCGAAAGCCAGCGTATTCGTTTGGCCGGTCAAATTGGGTCCGGACTGGTCGGTGTGCTATATATTTTGGACGAACCGTCAATCGGCTTGCACGCTCGCGATAACGACCGGTTGATCTCGACTCTTCAATCATTGCGCGACCAGGGTAACACCGTATTGGTTGTCGAGCATGACGAGGAAACCATGCGGGCGGCCGATCACGTGATCGATTTCGGCCCGGGTCCCGGCGTACGCGGCGGCAAAGTCGTTGGCCAAGGCGAACCAAACAAAATCTCGTCAAACAAGTCAAGCGTTACGGGCAAATACCTGTCGGGCAAACTCAAAATCGAGGTGCCTAAAACCCGGCGGAATCGCGACACGACCCGCCAGCTGAGCATTATCGGAGCCAGTCAGAACAATCTCAAAGGTATCGACGTGGCGATACCGCTCGGCACATTCACGTGCATAACCGGAGTTTCAGGAAGCGGCAAAAGTTCGCTTGTTAATGACATCCTCGTCGAAGCGCTTCGACGTGATCTTAACCGAGGAATCGGTGAACCCGGTGATCACGAAAATATCGGCGGCATCGAATTACTTGACAAAATGATCGCTATCGACCAGTCACCGATTGGTCGCACGCCGCGATCTAATCCAGGAACCTATATCAAGGTCTTTGACGAAATACGTAAATTGTTTACGCAGCTGCCCGAATCAAAACGACGAGGATACGCCCCAGGTCGATTCAGTTTCAACGTCAAAAGCGGACGATGCGAAGCATGTGAAGGCAATGGGTCGAATCGATTGGAAATGGATTTTCTGGCTGATGTCTGGGTCACCTGTGCCGTCTGCCAGGGCCACCGATTCAATCGCGAGACATTGCAGGTCAAATTCAAAGAAAAATCGATTGCCGACGTGTTGGAAATGGACGTTCAAGAAGCACAAGTGTTGTTCGAGAACATCCCTAAGGTATTTAACAAGTTGCAAACACTTCATGACGTCGGGCTGGACTATTTGAAAATTGGCCAGCCATCGCCGACGCTTTCCGGAGGTGAGGCGCAGCGCATCAAACTTGCTCGCGAACTGACCAAAAAGAGTACAGGAAACACGATATACCTATTAGACGAGCCAACCACGGGATTACATTTTGCGGACATCCAGATGCTGCTCAAAGTCTTGCACGGCTTTGTTGAGGCCGGGAACACGGTGTTAGTTGTTGAACACAATCTCGATGTGATCAAGACGGCCGATTGGATCGTCGATCTCGGCCCGGAGGGTGGCGCAGGCGGTGGGCGAATTGTCTGCGAGGGAACACCTGAAACAGTCGCCGAGGTTAAGCAATCGCACACGGGTCGCGCCTTGTCGAAATTGTTAAATGGAAAATCATCGAACTTGGATCAGACAACGAAGGTGCACGAACCCGCGTCGCGCTTTTCAGGAAAAACCAACGGCCGGCGCGGGCTAACCGAATCGATCGAAGTTCGCGGTGCGGCCCAACACAACTTGCGAAGTGTCGATGTGCGGATCGAACGCGAAAAAATGACGACGTTTTGCGGGCCCAGCGGCAGCGGCAAGAGCTCGTTGGCCATGGATACGATTTATGCCGAAGGTCAACGTCGCTACGTCGAAAGCCTCAGTTCGTACGCGAGACAATTCGTCAACCAAATGCAAAAACCCAAGCTGGATCACATCGAGGGTCTTTCGCCAGCCATTGCCATTGAACAAAAAAATCTGGGCAGCACCCCACGCAGCACCGTCGGAACGGTCACCGAAGTCTACGACTATCTTCGCATTCTTTATTCGCGGCTTGGACAACCCTACTGCCCGGATTGTGATCGACCGATCGGCACCCAAACCACCGACCAGATCGTCGACAAGATCATGCGGCATGACGAGGGAACACGCCTGCTGTTGCTGGCACCAATTTCTATCGAAGGAACGCAAAACTATCAGTCGATTTTCGATGAAATTCGCGCCGAGGGCTTCGTGCGTCTCAGAATCGACGGTCGTACGTACCCGATCGACGACCTGCCAGAAATTGATCGCCGCAGTCGGCATGAAGTCGACGTTGTCGTGGACCGGATTGTCGTGAAATCAAGCTCCCGATCGCGGATTGCCGATAGCCTCGAAGCCGCATTATCGATCGGACAAGGTCTGGTCCATGTTGCCTACTCGGATGAACAAGTTGACGAGGTCCATTGGAAATTGGTTCGACACAGTCAACACTTGGCCTGTGACCAGTGCGGTCGCAGCTTTGATTTGCTGTCGCCACACAATTATTCGTTTAACAGCTCGCTTGGTTGGTGCTCGGAATGTGAAGGGCTGGGAACGCAAGTAGGGGCAAATCCCGAAGCTTTACTCAATAGTAGCGAGCTAACGTTGGAACAAGGTGCGATTAACCTCTGGCCCGATGCAAGGGGTCCCATTGCGGCTGCGATGTTGAGATCGATCAGCCAGGCAACTGGTTTGCCGATCGATTTACCGTTTGAACAGTTGGATTCGCGCGCTCGCCGATTAATCTTTTATGGTACGGGTAACCGTTGGTTTAAGGCGATCGTACCGGCACGACCGAATCATACCGGTGACAAAAACACGGTCAAATCCGACAAGGATTCAAAGCCCGAGCGTTCGTTTGAATTTCAATTTCAATACACGGGACTGTACCCAGCCTTGGCGCAAGCGTCCAGACAGTCGGCTGCACTACGTGGCAAACTGCAATCACTGGTGGACACCGTCGAATGCGGGATTTGCGGCGGCAGTCGACTGCGCGACGACGCGGCGGCGGTTCGTTTGCAAGGTCAAACGATCGACGGCATATGCCGCATGCCACTTGGTCGATTACTGAAGACCCTCAATAGTTGGAAGCTAGATTCAAGGGCAAAGAAAATCGCCGGCGAAGTTATAAGAGAAGTGCGTAACCGAGTGCAATTCCTTAACGATGTTGGACTCGAGTACCTGACGCTGGCCCGCACGGCTTCATCGTTATCCAATGGAGAGGCACAAAGAATCCGTTTGGCCAGCCAACTCGGTAGCGGACTTTGTGGTGTGTTGTACGTTTTGGATGAGCCAACGATCGGACTTCACCCGCGTGACAATGCTCGACTGTTGTCAGCACTTCATCGATTGCGCGACCTCGGGAATACGCTGATCGTCGTTGAGCACGACAAGGAGGTTATTGCCAGTTCGGACAGCGTTTGTGATTTCGGACCTGGCGCGGGCCGGGAAGGCGGTGAAATCGTTGCCAATGGAACGCCTAAACAACTGGCGTCAAAGCGCAAATCGGTGACGGGTCCATATTTGAAGGGTACAAAATCCATTCCGATCCCTTCCAATCGCCGACCGGGCTTCGTTAACGGGCATCCATCAAAACCAAAGAAGAAAGGTTCGTCCAAAACAATCGCCGAACCTAACGCATTAGAAATCCTTGGCGCACGTCATAACAACCTCAAAACGATCGATGTACGTATCCCGCTCGGATCATTCACCGCGGTTACCGGCCCCAGCGGATGTGGCAAAAGCTCGCTGATAAATGACATTTTGTATAACGCGTTGGCAAATCGACTGCA
>CAJHZH010000509.1_pt1 | contig 11263 bp, 9 predicted proteins | sample 9198951 | NCBI WGS metagenome assembly CAJHZH01 (sample SAMEA7708381, study PRJEB35096) | sediment metagenome | biome: marine neritic benthic zone biome [ENVO:01000025]; feature: sediment [ENVO:00002007]; material: shallow marine sediment [ENVO:03000034] sea grass bed [ENVO_01000059] ...
AATTCTATCAGCAATCAAATCGATTTTCGATCAGTATCAGAAAAATTATGAACGCGCTGATTCGGGCAGTGGTATGGAATGTCGAATCGGTCATTTCTCACTGACGGATAACAATCCGTCCACATCGCTACCGCCTGTCAACGTCAATTTCGATTTCGATGTTCTTTCTGAGCAGGATGCACACTCCATTATCACTTCGGCAAATCGTAAACAGCGCAAATGCAGGTATCGAAACGGCCGCCTCAGCGTTCTTGGGCATCTGCACTTCCAACTCGAATCGTCTCGGTTCGGTTGATTCTGGCTCCCCAGGCATCTTGCTCTTCATCAGATTGCGCGACACGGCCGCTTGGGCAGAACCGTCCACCCACAACTGTGTGGGTTCAGCTTCATTATTCCATTTTGCCGCATTGCCCGGCTGCAACAAAACATGGACTCTCGCGGCGGCGCCCGGCTTGATTTTGTGTGGAACGACAACCACGTTAACGTCAACCAGCCCTTCCGTATCGGTATTGATTTTGGAATTGGGGTCAGGGTTTGACTCGGCATCCGCCAGCACATCAAATTTCCGTGTTGGGCTGGCAATTTCTGCCCCGCTCAAAGGGACGGTCAACTCAACGGGACTTTCGCCGCGCTGTTCGATTTCCGATTGCGCTTGAGCGACCCAATCATAAAACGGATAGGGTTTTCCCAATCGGGCCCCATATTGTTGGATTCGACGGCGGTAAATGTAATGATTCGGATCGATTTCAAGCGCCCTATACCAATGGTCGATCGCGGACTGAAAATCCTCGGGGCGACCCAATTTGTCGTAACGCATTCGATAGGCTACTGCGGCTTCAAAATGGCCTCGCGGGTCATCCTTGCCAGCCGCCGCCAAATACTCGTCGTAGGATTCGATGGCCGCGTTTGGGTCCGACATCAGTTGTGACACATCGCCCGCCGCGCGGTGTGACAGCGAAAGAGGATCCGGCGATTCCGAATTGGCCAAATCGAAGGGTTCGGTTTCCATCCATGTTTTTACAAAACTTGGGCGAGCCCTATCACTGCGTACAACACCATTTTCATCAATGGCTATGGCCATGGGAACGACTTTGATTTGCAGCAGATTAAACGCGTCCTGAACAATCGGCCAATTGAGCTGTCGCCATTGTTTATACAATCGCGTCCGCTCGGAGTGCTGCTCCTGCACAACACCTAACACAACGAGTTCATTACTATCAACCCATTTTTTCAGCGCTTTATGCCACCCGGGCACGATACGACGGCAGCCGGCTCACCAGGATGCGAAGTGGACGAGTAAAACTTTCTTCCCTCGGAAATCACTTAACGAAATCGTTTTGTCGCCATCAATGCTGGGCAGTTTGAAATCCGGGTGAATTTTTCCGACAGGTGTGGGGTATTGTGACTGGCCGAATGCATTGGAACCGAGTATCGACAATAGCAATAGCGAGATCGAGATTTGAGTTTTCATGAGAATTCCTCAGTGAATCGCTTCAATTTGTCTTAGAATTGTAATCGATAATCCGGCGTGCGGGTGTGGGGGCTATCCAACGCCAGATCGATATCGAAATTGCAGCGTTATGAAATGCCAATTTGGATGAATAAAAAATTTCTACTGTTAACCGTTTTGTTGTTTGTAAATTTGTCGAACCTGCAGCTGGCTGGTGGGTTCCAAGACGCAAACCCTGATTATTGGTTGCGAATTCTTTCGACCCAGCGAAAAAGATTTCACTATTTCATGGGATTTAGCGGAGCGATGGTGTTTCGGCAATATGAGGCTGAAACTGGCGACGCCTACATTGAGCCGATTTGGTATTTCGATCACCCGACCATTTTGGCGGAGTTGGACCTTGATGCTGAGACTCAATCCAAAATACAAACCGCGTTCTCAAACTGGCATGAAGAAATCGTGGCCGAAATCCGCGATTCGTTTACAGAACGGCAAACGGACAAAGATCGCACGAATTCCAAGAAAGACGAGCCGAACGGAGTAAATTTAGAAGTATTCAAGAAATGCAAAGGGCGTTTGGATTCGGCTCTTAGCCAACAGCAATCAACTCGTCTAAAGCAAATACAGCTACGTTTTCTGATCAACCACAACGGGAACTTGTTGCAAATTTACCGGCACGCGATCGGCGAATAGTGAAAATGCAGCTCGGCAAAAAACTAGAACATGGTTCAGCCAACTTGTTTGCTTTTGCCATAGCACTTATGACAGTCAACGAATAACCGTTATTGATTGGTAGGAAAAAAGCTCTGATCCGCTGCACAAAAGGGTTTATCTTCAGGGTCTTTTGCGGTTCGAAATGCGACGTTCATTTGTCCGTCAAGTCTTGTAGCTGCGTTTCGTCGGACTGGGGCAGATCGTCCAACGTATCCAGTCCAAACATTTCGAGAAATCGATCGGTGGTGCGAAATTCTTTTGTCTTAGGAGATTCTTTACTGGCCTCGATGCTCAACAACTGGCGTTTGGTTAATTGACTTAGAATCGCGCCGCAGCTTCGGCCTCTCAGTTTTTCCACTTGGCCTCGTGAAACGGGTTGGTTGTACGCGACGATTGCCAAGACGTCGATCGCCTGTTGGCTGAGCCTGGCCTTTCGGACCTCGCCATAAAATCGCTCGCGAATACTTTCGTATTCGTCGCTTAGCACTAATCGCAACGTCGACTTATCACGTTGAATTCGAAATACGGCGCCTTCGGCCTCATATTCGGCATTCAGCTGTTTGGCTGCTTCTGTGATTTCTTTTGGGCTTACGTCGCGCAGCCATGAGGCGATTTTCCGCGTCGTGAGCTTGTCTTCGTCATCGGGTGTACCGACAAACAAAATCGCTTCCAAAATCGATTTTGGCGAGATGGGACAAATTGATTCTTCGTCCCGTTCCTCAAGATCTGCGTCTTCGATCGACTCTGGTTTTGCCGGCTCCGGAACGAGGCCAACCGCTTTAGCGTAAGCGCGACCCAGTTCGTCGAGCGAAAGCTCTACCGAGTCGTCTTCGATCGACGCATTTGAGTCAAATACCGGTTCCGGTACATCAACGTTTTCAGATTCGCTCATCGGATCCAGCATAAAAATTTAGGTCGACGATCGCAACGTGAAACGAATCGGTTAGTTGTTAGTTTGACCGAAAATAGACTAATTGCCTCAATTATACCAAAAAAGCCCGGCATCTAGTTGTGAACACGATCGTAATACAAGCTGGTTTGTCGCAACTGTTTGAGCCATCAAGATGCCGGGCTTTTCCTAACGAACAACAAGTGGCTACTATGACGGCAACGGATGCAACTTTTTATGGGCGGCGCAAACATCTAAATCCAGTATTCTGGCAAATGTCGTTTTCCAAAACGCGAGATCGTTCGATAGACAATTGGCTGACGTCCGACGAGTCGTCAAAACCGGCGTTTACCGTTTTGGTCCTGACTTTGCTTTGGTTCCTGGTTTGCATGGCGTATTTCATTTTTAATTTTGATATCTTGTCGTGGCCATATCTCGAGCGTTACGGAATTTGGATTGTCCTGGCATTGGCGTTGGTTGGGGCGATTTGTTTTTTTCTGGGACTCGTCTGGCTTCGCAAAAAGCCGTTCTCCGCCATTGCGATTATGGTTCTCGTTGCGATTGTATTTGCAGGCCATTTCTCAAGTTATGGATACACTTTAGGCGCAAAGATTCGTTTTGCGATGGCATTTCGGCATTACGAAAATGAGTTGGACAGAATCCTCGGTCCAAATAGAGATACCCTGCCGACTCCGAGTGACGACTATTTGATCGACCGTGGGCCGCCGATTCGAATGGGTTTTTTTTGGCAACGACACGCCACCCAACGGGTTTTGCTGGTTTGGGATCGCAGCGGTCAGGTTATCTCGGCCGTTCAGTCGGAATCGCACGATTCGAAAAAAGATCAACACAAAGTTACGGATGCCACAAAACCATTTGATCAGGCAATCGTTCGCGCCATCCATCTCCAAGGCGACTGGTACTTATGCTGGCTCGCGTGACACGGGAATATATGTCATTTCTGGATCAACAGCGCTTTTTCTGCCTCCGTGGCTTTATGAAATCCGGGACCAATTGGGTCGGAAACTTGCTGAACCTACATCCGCAGATCAGCTGTGTTGGAGAATTTCATTGGCAAACGATTTATCAAGCGTTGCAGCATAATCTGAGAACGCTTCCGATCATGACGGAAAAATCCGTGCGCGATTCCGTCCGCGCGAATTTTGAAACGATGGTCAAACAATCGCTGGTCGATGTTGCCGATGAAAAGGCCTCCGTTATCGGCGATCGGAATCCGCATACCATCAATCCGATCGTGATTAAGAACTCACCACAAATCACCTTGATCCGCGACGCACGCGATGTACTGATCAGCCGCATTTTTCACTTGTACAATTTTCCAGAAGTCTCGCGTGTTTTCGAGCGTTTCGCCGATATGAGGGCACGACTTGAGGCATTTCAAACAAATCCCTGGTACTTTCGCGAACACCCTGACGAGTTACTTTGCAATGAAGAGGTGGTTCGTGAATCGATGCGGTGGTGGACCGAGCACCTGCGATCGGACCGGCAAGTAGCGGCGCGTCATCCCGGCCTGCGAGTGTTGACACTCAAGTACGAAGACTTTCATGCCGACATCGAGTCGACTCGTTGTCGTATGTACGAGTTTCTGGAAGTTGATGCCACTCGTGCAGAAGACGTCCCCGATTACCTCATGCCGGTGCTCGATAAGGAACGACCCAACGAATTCAATCGCAAGGGTCAAATTGGCGATTGGAAAAATTACATGACCGACCAGGCCAAGCTTTGGATAAACGAAGAAGCCGGCGAAGAATTGATCCGGAACGAATACGTTCAATCATTGAATTGGTAATTAATGGAATCCCCCAGGTCGTTTTGCGGTAAAATAAACCACACCTAGGCATTCCGGAGCATCGGATTCAGATGAGTACCGCACATCGATTTTTGCCTGAATACACCTTTGAGGACTACCAGCAGTGGCAGGGGGACTGGGAGCTGTGGCAGGGTATCCCAGTTTCGATGACGCCCAGTCCATTTGGTCCACATCAAAGTGTGGCGGCACGCCTGACAACAATGTTGCAAAACAGCATTGACTCGAACAATTGCCGTGCCGTGGTTCTCGCTAAAATTGATTGGATTGTTTCCGACGATACGGTTGTCCGTCCAGACGTTCTCGTAATTTGCGGTGAAGTGCCAGATCGTCACGTTGAACAGCCACCGGCGATGATTGCCGAAATCATCTCGGCCAGCACCGAGCAACTCGATCGCCAGGCCAAGTATGATTTGTACCGAGAACAGGGAGTTAGCTACTACCTGATCGCCGATCCAAGCAAGCGAGAATTAGACATATACCAGTTAGATGCCGCCGGTGTCTATCAAAAGTTGAGTCACGATTCTGACATTTTCTTCGATGTGTGTGGTGATTGCCGATTAACCATCTCCGCGGCCAAGCTGTTCGACTAATCGGCAATCATTCACTCCATTTGTTAAACGGGGTTAGGGCGGTGGTATTGGATTTTTGCGCTTTGCGCGGAATGTTTTGAATCCTAAATCTTGATTCGAATCCGAATCGCCGCTAACCGGAAATTCGGATCATCTTGGGGTTACTTACCCGATTTGTTTTGCGGAACAACCACCACGCAACTTGCTTGGGCAAGATTGCCCAAGTTGTCGAGAACGTCGGCCGTGAATGTATAGGTTCGTCCCGATCCGCTGCCCGCGCGCTCGGCGCGAAGTGAAACGTTTCCCTCAAAACTGGCAGTGGACGCGTTGTACGCAAACGAGCTCGTCACGTCGACTGGCGCTGTGAATCCATCAGAACCGTTGACATCGCCTGTCGTTGACCCGTCACCGTTACCCTGCGCGTCATCGGGTTCACTACTTGAAGCGGTAACTGAAAGCAAAATCAAGTTTTCCGGATTAGTGCAATTATCTGTCGCATCGACAAATACTTGAACATTTTGCATGTTATGGTTAGGTGGCCATAGCGCCATAACGTCCGTCGTGCATGCAACTTCCGGGGGAATTGTGTCAACGACGGTAATTTGAACATCGTCGACATCGACGCCGCCTTTACCATCTGTGACCGTCAGCGTGGCAAGTGTGATACCGATGGGAAACAGACCCGTTGGTGTGGCACTTGTTGGATCATCCAGTAGTATCGAGGCTGGAACACTCCACTGGTAGCTTATGCTGTCGCCATCTGGGTCGCTGGAACCAGTCCCGTCAAGTGTCACTAATTCGCCGTTTGGATTGGTGCACTCAATTTCTTGATCCGGCCCAGCGTTGGCAATGGGATCGGAGTTAGGCGGACCTATATCGACTTTCCAGATTGTATTGGCATCCCGGTCGGCGACGTAAAGTGCCCCGTTCAAATGAACGAGGTCCCATAAACTAGAGAATCCCGGATCCGATGCAAACAAGGTCGGCGTTCCACCTGTCTTGGGCATTAGCAAAATCTCTTGGTTGTTGTTGGTGAGATAGATCGTATCGTCGACAACCTCAATCCCCGTCGGCGAAAAACCGGGTAGCGATCCTTGATATAAAGTCGTGACAACGCCACCTGAGGCGGAGATGGATTGAACGCGCGGCGGCGTGTCTGGAAAGCCGGCCAATCCTGCATCTGCGATGTAAAGTGTACCGCTATCCCAAACGAGTCCGTTGAAATGATCTCGATCAAAGAATCCACCATAGCGACTGGCGAGCTGAGTAATGCCTGTGCCATCGGGGTTTAAGCTGTGTATTCGACCTTGAACGGAGTCAGCCGTGTACAACTTGATTCCATCCGTTGTGATCCCCGTGCCGTCAACAATCGGCTGGCCCACAGAAGCTCCGGTATAAATGGCCGTTACGCTTCCGCTGCCGTCCTTGGCCCCCTTGAGTATCTGACTGTCCGTAATTGGCCCGGATTGAGAATCAATCCAATACAAGTCTGATCCGACAAGCGTAATGTCGGCTGGATTTGTGCTACCGGTTGAACTCGAACCAAAATAAGTGTGCAGTTCGGTCAGGCTGCCTCCACCAACCGGAACCGAGAGTATCTTTCCCCCCGGACCGGGCGCCGGTGTGGACACGACGTAGAAATTGATTCCATCGGTCGTGATTCCGCGCACGCCTTGCAGTTGCGAATCCGTGATAAACGCTGTTACCGTTTGCGCAGTTGTCTGTTGCGCGGTGAGCATCATTATGCCCAGCAGGCAAGAACTAAATTGAATACTATACCTTCGCATACGCGTTCTGCTTGTCGTTGTATTCGCGAACGAAGCCTGCACAAATATCCACTTCTTTGAGCTTGCCGAAATTGGCCGAGGGGAATGTTTACGGTTCATTGTTCATTCCTGGTTTATTGTGAATGTGATTTGAATTCGTTTGTTGATAGTTAAGGCGCGACGAGCTTTTGCGCGCTAGGCGGCCGGGATAGCCAACCTGTTCGGGCGCTAATCGACATTTGATTTTCGTATTGCAATTTGGCCCATTCCGTTTTTGATATTTCGGGTCGCAATACTTTATTTGGCAACGCTCTATTAGTAAGATGCAGCCGGAACAAAAAAGCGGACATCGGTCTGGCTAGTTGATACCAATATTCCATTGGGGTATCTCATATGCGCGACGATTCCTTTGAGCCGGTTGTTGATTCGCTAAGTTCAATAAAGCAAGCGGATTTTGACGACCTGATTCTTGAGTTGAGAAACGCAGAGAACGGTGGCTCGCAACCTGGTCATGTGCACGAGGCATTTGCTGAGATTATGCGACTTGTGCAAAGGGCCCTCAGCCGACGATTTTCGGACCCGCATTTATGTGACGACGCAGTTCAGTCGGCCTGCCGAACATTCTTGCGACGATTGAAAGAAGGGGAATTCACCTTCGATGGGTTCGATGACGTAATTAGTCTTATCGTGCTCGTCGCGTATCGCAAAGGAATACGGATGATGCAGGTACGTGAGCAAGCTCAAGGTAGCTTGGACTCTGTTGGACCCATCGACTCATCGCCTGCGGGCGTTGAGAAACAGATCGAAGAGGAAGAGTTAAAAAATCAACAGCGAATACATGATGAATTAATCAAGAAAATCGATGAGATGCTGCACGTCGTATTGGCTAATTTCTCTGATGAAAAGAAGCAATGGATTGTCCGTTGCTGGTTCGAGAAAGAATTCTGCGGCAGCAGGATGACCTACGAGGAGATAGCACGCAAAGTAGGTCTATCGGTTCGTACGGTTCGGCGCGTCCGCGCTGAAATTGAAGAGCTGTGGTTTTCACTGGTCAACGATGCGCGCGCTATTAAGGATCGCTAGATTCATTAGTCTTTGCTATGCGTCATGTCATAAATATCGATTGCAATAATAAGACACAATGCCAACATCTCGATGCGATTCCACTTTGCTTGGTCCATTGAACGAAGGAAGATTGCCCTATGTCCCTCGATGTCGATTTCGATTCAGTCGTCACTCGGTTTGAGCGCAGTTGGGAAGAACACTTGGCGTCCAACTGCGACGTGCCCCGGATTGACGATTTCTTACCGTCAGCCAAACATTTGCGCGACTCCGTGTTATTGGAGTTGTCGACGATCGACCTCGAACGCCGATTACGCTTTGATAAACAGGGACGCGTCGAAGATTACCTGCAGTCGTACCCCGAAATGCGAAAGGATCCCGACGCAATCGGGCAACTCATCAAGACAGAATTCGAATTCAGGCTTAGAGATGAGCCCGGGTTGAACATTCAAGAGTATTCCGGCCGGTTTCCTGTTGAGTTCTCAAGCATTAAAGCGGAATTGGAAACACTGCAGCTGGAAGCTCTCGGTCCCAGTAGGCGCACCGTCGGAGAATACGAACTCGTCCAACAACTGGGTGCCGGTACGATGGGACGAGTGTATAAAGCTTATCAGCGACGCCTTGATCGCATTGTCGCCATTAAGATGATCCGAAGTGGCAAACTAGCATCACAACATGAAAAAGACCGCTTCCAAGTCGAGATTAAGGCGGCGGCCGGTCTCGATCATCCATTCATCGTTCGAATCCTGGAAGCTGGCGAACATCAGGATGATCTCTTCTTCGCCATGGACTATGTTGATGGAACAAGCCTTTCTGAGCTGGCTCAAGCAAATCCGCTCGAGCCACGCCACGCGGCCAAGTACGTCGCACAGATTGCCGAGGGAATTGAATACGCTCACCAGCAAAATGTGCTGCATCGAGACCTGAAGCCGGCCAACATTTTAGTTGACGAACGAGACACGATACGAATTGCCGACTTTGGTTTGGCAAAACGTTTGGAAGCAGATACGCGGTTCACACGCACCGGTGATGTATTAGGCACTCCAAGCTATATGGCGCCGGAGCAAGCAAAAGCCCAAGCGGACGCGATTGATTCCCGAAGTGATGTGTATTCAATTGGCGCGGTTGCCTACGAGCTTCTTACCGGGAGACCGCCTTTCCAAGCGGCGACAGTCTGGGCTACGCTGCGGCAGGTTGTGAGTTCAGATCCCGTCCCGCCCCGAGCGCTGAACGGTGACGTACCAGTTGAACTTGAAACGATTTGTCTGAAATGTCTCGAAAAGAAACCAGCGCATCGTTTTCAGTCGGCCGCCGAGTTGAGGGCGGAGCTAGATCGGTTTATCAACGACGAGCGGATCGTTTCGCGGCGGCCTGGTTTGCTACGCAAAGCAGCCCGTTGGTCAGGCCGAAATCCAAGGTATGCGGTACTCTTATTAATCCTAATACTGGGACTCGCATCGATCCTCGCAATTAGCGTGTCTCGACAAATCCAGGCGCAAAGAATTGCAGCACAAAGTCTCAGAGAATCAGCGATGCAAGAGTTGCAAAAAATTCGCCTGATGCCTCGCGAGGCGGGATGGTCCGCCAAGGCCTGGCAACAAGTGGATAAAGCTGAAGGATTGGGGCGGAATGACGAGTTGAAGGACCAGGCTGCTGCGACGCTGGTTGGGCTAGATGCTTTCATCATTGACAGTTTTCTGATGGAGACATCATCGGTATCCTTTGGGCCAGCGGGAAAACAGCTATTGGCCTCTGGACTAAAGTTACACGGTGCAAAAATCTGGAACGAACCGAGGCTCGTTCAGACATCAAGCGGAGGTATCGGACCGGTCACTTATTCATCGAAAGGCATCCCGCTGCAAATACGAAAGCAGTCGCCCACTGCCTTAAACATCTGCGATCTCAATACGAATCGAATTGTGCACGAACTGGTAACCTTGCCAGGCTACGAGTTAGTGGAAGCAGAATCCGAAGTGTTTCCCATCGTTACGTCCCCGCGTGCGGGATGTGTCGCCACCATATCGAGGGGGCCGGACGGAAAAAAATGCGTCTTGGTTTGGACAGTTCACTCCAACGCGACGCCAACTGAGATCCCAGTTTACGCATCGGCCCTAGCGATCAGTCCGGATGAAAAGCTACTAGCGACCGGAGTTGAATCAGGCGATGTAATCGTTTGGCAAATCGAATCGGGAACAGCGGTTTGGAAATTCTCTGGTCGCATGGAGGTTACCAGCGTGGAATTTGGTCGAGATCCTCGTCGTCCTGGAACGAAACACGACCCAACAAAGCAGGATTGGGTACTTGGAGTTGGAGATGTCGGTAGCAACATCGTGATCCACGATTTGCAGCACGACAGAATAATCTCCAAGTGTCATGGTTCCCTGCACCAAGTTTTTGCACTGGCATTTAGCCCCGACGGACAAATGTTAGCCTCAACCGGCCGTAGCAAAACGCACATATGGGATGTTGCGACTGGACGGAAGTTGCTGTCGTTCAAGAGTAACAATACGACCCGCGATTTAGCGTTTTCGGCAGACGGAATGCGATTGGCGGTTGGAGGTGTGTTGGCCCACACGGACCCCGGAAAACTAGACATCTGGGAGCTGCGGTTTGGTCACGGAATTCGTACGCTGTATGGACTTGGTACCGCCGTTGCCAGCGCATGGTTTTCACCTAATGGCAAGCTGGTTGCGGGACTTTCGCATGATTGGAAAGTTGGCGTTTGGGATGTCGCAACCGGTTTTTTGCAATATGTATTCGAAGTTCCGCAGGGAGAAACCGTGGACAACGCCGGAATCGCTTTCAGTCTCGACGGCCAGTTATTGGCATTTGCTGCTGGTCGGCACGCTTCGCTGTGGAATGTTCAATCCGGAGCACAAATTGAAACCTGGGATCTCCCCGAAGGACGCGTCGATCGACTGGGTTTTTACTCTTCGCAGGACCTGATGTTATATCGTCTCGAAGGATTGGATGTCGACGCGC
>CAJHZH010000292.1_pt1 | contig 11211 bp, 5 predicted proteins | sample 9198951 | NCBI WGS metagenome assembly CAJHZH01 (sample SAMEA7708381, study PRJEB35096) | sediment metagenome | biome: marine neritic benthic zone biome [ENVO:01000025]; feature: sediment [ENVO:00002007]; material: shallow marine sediment [ENVO:03000034] sea grass bed [ENVO_01000059] ...
GGCCAAGAATTTTTTGACCATGTTGACGTTATAGTTTGAGGTGGCCTCATGAATTGCGGCACGGTTGCGCTGCTGCCGTTCCAATTCGGCCAATCGCTGCTCTGCGGCCAACGCGCGATCGCGTTCTTTAATAACTTCGCCAAGCCGAGTTTTTGCCAGCTGCTCAGCCGAAGTGGCACGCGACGCAAGGTCGTTGGCTTTAACGGCCATGAAAGACGAGAAAATTGTTCCAAACGCCAAGATCGCGGCAAAACTCACGGCGATCGCTACGGCCGCTCGATGTTTAGAGACAAATTTCTTGGCGCGGTATCGCAGCGTTGGCGCCGCCGCTTCGACCGCTTCTCCATTGAGATAGCGGTTGATCTCTCGGGCGAGTTCACCAGCCGATTGATATCGCTCGCGCCGGTCCCTGGCCAGGCATTTCATCAAGATCCAATCGAGTTCTCCGCGAACAAACCGGTGTAATGAACGCAAATCGGTGTTGCGGTTGGTCGTCACCTCCTCGATGGTTTCTCCCAAATGGTTTATCCGCGTTGACGCCAATTGCGGTTCGCGCGATCGAATGGCATCACGTATGTCCTGAAAACTGCCAGTCTTCAGGTCTTCCAGCGGCGTCGTACCGGTTAGCAACTCGTACAACAGCACCCCGAGCGAATAGATATCGGTCCGGGTATCGACGTCCGGTTCGCTCATTTCCGCCTGTTCGGGGCTCATGTATAGCGGGGTGCCGACCATTTCACCATATTTGGTGAATAGTGTTTTCTCGGTGAGGCGATCCGCCGTGGCCTTGGCGATTCCAAAGTCAATGATTTTCGGCAAGGCCACGCCGTCATTATTCGTAACCATGATGTTAGACGGCTTGATGTCGCGATGAATTATGCCCTTTTGGTGCGCATGTTCCAGTGCGTTGCAAACTTGTACAAAAATCTTAAGTCGTTGCCGCAAAGGAAGCTTTTTTTGATCACAGTATTTGGTTACTGATTGACCTCGTACCAGCTCCATCACGAAATAAGGGCGTCCCGAATCCGTGGCACCCGCATCGAGCACCTTGGTAATGCACGGATGATCCATTAACGCCATTGCTTGGCGCTCCGATTCGAATCGCGCCACGACGCGACGAGTATCCATTCCCACCTTAATGACTTTAACTGCGACTTTGCGGCGAACGGGTTGGGTTTGTTCAGCCATGAACACAACGCCCATTCCGCCGTCGCCGATTTCCTGCAGCAATTTGTACGGCCCGATCATACTGCCAACTTCGGGCACGGGTGCCTTATCACCGCCTATCGAACTGTCCGTGGTCTCATCGAGAATCCGGCCTCGACCAAAATGCATTTCGACAAGCCGGCTTACGCGCTGTCGCATTTCCCGATCCGATTGACAAGATTCATCGAGAAACTGTCTTCTTGCGTTTTCGTCCTCGATTTCGATCGCCTGATAGAATAAAGCCTCTTCCGTACGTAGATGTTTTTCCATGATTCTGCTCCGTTTGAAGATTGCCGCCTCAATATATTCGTGCGACAAGAGGCATCGATTCCGGCCAGAATTCTGGAAAAAATCTACTAATTCATTGATTAAGGCGATTGGCCCAAATCTGGGGACATCTCGCGATATAGCCAAGCTCGTGCGAACGCCCAAGCTCGCCCCGCAGTGCGAGGTGCCATACCAAGAACTTCCGCGGCCTGATCAGTACTCAATCCAACAAAAAACTTTAGTTTCACTAATTTTGCTTTTTCTGGATACTTTTCCGCTAGCTCGTCCAATGCTTCGTCGAGTTCAATCAGCTCATTTGCACGGCGCTCGTCGATATTTCCAACAGTATCCAGCGATAAGATTTGCAAGTCGCCGCCACGTTTTTGTCGGTTGCGCGACCTGACTTGATCGATCACAATTCTCCGCATCGCTTCGGCGGCACATCCAAAAAAATGAGCTCGATTTTCCCAGTGCGTGGTATTGGATCCGACTAAACGTAAATAAGCCTCGTGGACCAGCGCGGTCGCTTCCAATGACTCACCCGACTTCTCCCGTGACATCTTTTGCGCTGCCAGTTGTCGCAATTCGTCGTAGACCAGCGGCATCAATTCATCGATTGCAGCCGAATCCCCCCGTTCAATTCGATTTAGAATTTGCGTTACGTCATTCATATTCAGATGCAAGATAGATTCGTTGCCTGATCCGATTTTACACAAAACCAAATATCGTTTTTAACGACTTCAATCGATAAGCGAGCGTTCAAATCTTGGCGCGAGCGTCCCATTCAATTGCCCGGTGCTTTGAAAAGTCGGGTTAGTATCAAACGTAACGAATTTGCGAATGCCAGATCCTGACGCTGCATTAAGCGGTCTTTTGAAAGAATCCGCGAGACCGGGAAATGAAAAACGGGGACGGTTTCGTGAACGCCAGTCCAGCATACATGGTAAATATTGGAAATTCTTCGTCTGAGCCTGTGATTGCTTGGATTTTGGGTCCTGATCGAATACAGTGGAAATAGGTTTTACACGCCCTTAGTTCTTTCCGGTCGCGACAGCTAAATCTTATGAAATCAGATTCTGATTTCCATCTTTCATGGGGCAGGAAAGAAAAAGTCATCGACGAGACGCGGTCTCAAGTTTCCAAGGACCTCGACGACGCAACAGCCATTTCTGATGCGAAATCGGGGCAAGCAGACCAGGGGAGCTTCACTTTTCAGCCCAATGACACGATCGGTCGATACGTTGTCGTGCGGCACTTGGGCATTGGAGGATTTGGGCAAGTTGTGTTGGCCGACGATCTCAAACTAAGGCGCCAGGTTGCGATCAAGCATCCGAGGCCGGATCGCGCAAACGCCCAAATGAAATGTTTTTTGGAAGAGGGGCGATCGGTTGCTCGACTCGATCATCCTTCGATCATCAAACTCTACAACATGGAAGAAACCGAAGATGGTCTTCCCTTTGCCGTAATGGAATATGTCGAAGGGCCCAACTTGCAACAGGTCATTCAGCGTGAAGGAATTTCGTTTTCCGATACCATCAAATTCCTCATTCAAATTGCCAGCGCGCTGCAGTACGCTCATGGTCAGACATTGATTCACCGGGACCTGAAACCCGCTAACGTCATCATCAGCCACAATGGACAGGTGGCCAAGCTGATGGATTTCGGTTTAGCGTTGCACGACCTCACCCCGGAAGACCAAATGACTCGGTTTCCCGAAGGCACGCCTCCCTATATGTCGCCTGAACAAATGCGTGGTGAAAACCATCGATTGGATGCGCGCACCGACATCTGGGGTTTTGGAGTCATGATGTACATCATGCTCACGGGCAAAAAACCGTTCAATGGAGCCAACACGAAAGAAATTGTTAATGCCGTTTGTTTCAACGAACCCGCGCCACTGCGGGCGATCAACAAGCTGGTTCCGCCAGAACTTCAACGAATATGTTTGAAATGTATTGAGAAGTTGATGGGAGCCAGGTATCAAAACGCGTCGCAATTGCTCGACGACCTTAAACACTTCGAGTCGAATTGGCAAATGACGGTGAGTCATGATCCGTCAGTCAACTCAACAGGTGTCTTGCCGTCGGTCGCCGCGGCATCTACGGGCAGGGATTCGATTCACCGAAACGCCTCGGTCACGCATGTTTCCGAACTCGGCGAAACCAGAACAGTCAAGGTGGTCCCAAAGGGGTTGCGTTCCTTCGATGGCCAAGACGCCGAGTTTTTTGTCGATCTACTACCCGGACCCAAGGATCGTTTCGGGATTCCGGATTCTCTGCGTTTTTGGTTGAGCCGAATTGCAGATGATTCGATCGATCCGCTGACGGTGGGAATGGTGTTTGGACCCTCCGGGTGTGGCAAGAGCTCATTTGTAAAGGCCGGCCTGATTCCTCATTTGCCGAACAGTGTCAAAACCGTTTACCTCGAAGCTACACCCGACGACATGGAGCAAAAACTTCTGAGTCGTTTGGAGCAAGTGGCACCTGGCCTGGCGAATAATTCCGATGGACTAGCCGGTGCACTCCGCCACGTACGGCGTGGACAATTGATAACGGGTACTAAGCTATTGATTGTGATCGACCAATTTGAGCAGTGGCTGCACAACAATACCGATCTCACAAATCAACCGTTGATCGATGGACTCCGCCAATGCGACGGGCAACATCTATGTTGCTTGTTAATGGTCCGTGACGATTTTTGGATGTCGGCGACACAGTTTATGGCGCAATTGGATTTAAAGGTGCAGGATGGCGTTAACGCATTGGGAATACCTTTGTTTGATCGCCGGCACGCGCGCAAGGTGCTGGCGGCTTACGGCCGCGCCTTTAATGCCGTTGATGAACAGCTTTCGGCCAACCAATCGAAATTCATTTCGGATGCTGTCGCCGAGATTGCCGAAGACGGAAAGATCATTCCGATTCACCTGGCGTTGTTTGCCCAGATGACGGATTCCGATTCGTGGGACGCCGCGCATTTCAAGCGGCTGGGTGGCTGGCATGGAATTGGCGTGCAATTCCTGCAATCAATTCTTTCAGACAAACGCAAGTCCCGTTACGAATCAACGTGCCGCGCGGTGCTGCAACAGCTACTACCGGAGTCCGCATCGGATATCAAGGGAACGCATAAGTCGCTGGCGGAATTGGCACACGCTACCGGACATGCAGACGATCGAGCGGGGCTGCAAGACACACTCGACCTGCTGGACCGAGAGATGCGAATCATCACGCCGACCGAATCCGATGACGAGGAAGGTGCGGAACTTCATTATCAATTGGCTCATGATTACTTGGTTCGGCCGATTCGGACCTGGTTATCTCAAAAGGAAAGGGAGACTTGGCAGGGCCGAGCCAAGATCCGCCTTAAAGAACTGGCAGATCAATGGCAGGTCAAACATGACAATCGGTTTTTGCCTAGCCCCTTTGGATATATTCCGATGCTGTTCGGGGTGGATCGCAAAGCCTGCACGGAAAATCAACGAGCGTTCTTGCGGCAAGCTTCAAAATTCTACGGGATTCGAATGGCGGTACTGGCGGCCGTCGTCGTTTGGTTGGTCGTATCAGGTTGGGCAATTTGGAGCTCAACCAATTATCAAATGGCGAAAGACAAATTCGACTCGTTGTTGGTAGCCCCCCCTGCCGAAGTCAGCGCGCGGCTAGAGTTATTGGAACCGTTTGGCGAGGGGACCATTGCCAAATTAATTTCGGCACAGTCAACTCGTCTGGGACCGCGCGAAAAACTCCATGTCTTGTTTGCCAGATCGCATTTTGTCGCAATTGGCGATATCCCAAAGCGCGAAATCCTCTCGTCGATTGCAGAGGCGGAGCCCGGCGAGTGTATCAACGTGGTCGCTGCACTACGCCCATTGGCCAGCGATGATACCGATTCAGAGTTGTTTCGTGACATTCGAGAACGATTCGATGCTGCCAGATCAAGTACGCAGAAAATAAGATTGGCGGTTGTTGCTTTGCATCTTGGGAATGTTTCTTTGGCAAGCGAATTATTGCAATTTAGTTCCGATCCTGAACTAAGAGAACAGTTTATCGATCAGTATTCCCAGTGGCACGGCCGATTAGACGAAACGATTCAGTGTCTTGACCGGGCCACGGAACCGGCGATGGTAATTGGTTTGTTGAAATCACTAGGCCAGATTGCGCGACACGAGTTCTCGGATGAACAGTATGACGCGATAGAGCGTGTCGTTGACAATATCTATCAATCTGCAACGAGCCCGGGGACGTACTCGGCAGCGCGCTGGTTTATGAATCAGTATGAAATGACGGTGCCCACCGGGAAACTGCGAGCGTCTAACGGCAGTTGGTTTGTCAAACAGTTTGATTCTGAACAGGTTACTTTTTTGAAGGTAGATCCTCAGTTCGTTGCGGTGGCCGCTGGTCTAAGTGAAGACGAACTTGGTTTATTTACCTTGTCACAGAAAAATGTTTACATGGATCACGAGTTTTATATGTCCGCCCACGAGGTGCGCGCTTCACTATTCTTCCGGTTTATGGAAACTCTCCCTGACAATCATCCGACTCGAAAACATTTCGAGGGAAAACCGATAAAGGACTTGACCGATAAGAATTTGCCAATCTTTCAATTGAGTTTTAACGACGCTGTCGAATTTTGTAATTGGTTGAGCGACCAGGACCAGCGTTCGCGCGCTTACCGGTGGAACGAGGAGAAGTCATTTTGGGAGCCGGTACCGAACTCCGGTGGCTATCGATTGCCCACCGATTTGGAGTGGGATGCTGCGAATCGAATGGGAACGGCAACCAGGTTTTTCTTTGGGAACAGCACTTCGCGATTGGATCGATATGCTGTCATCGGAAATCACCTATTTCCTTTTGTGGGCACTCCTGTCAGTTACCGCGGTCAAAAGATGCCTAACGATAATGGTTTTTTTGACATGGTCGGTAACGTCAATGAATATTGTCAGGATGTCCAGCTCAGCGACCAACCTAGATATCACAAAGGCTTGATTCGAGGAGGGCATGCGATGGCCGCACCCAAATATCTATCTTCGGGCGGCATTTTTTATCAGGAAGTTGGTTCCAGGTTGGTTGATCCGGGGATTCGATTGGTTGTCGATAAAGAACATTCAAACAAAGAATAACAGTCGAGTTTATTTGCAATAAGTGATTTCTGATGGCCAAGAAAAAATTCAAAAAACAAACAAAAAAACAGTTGGCGTTCTACGAAAAGGTTGTCAAGCGCAATCGTGACTTCATTCTAAATAAAGAAGGCGTAGAAAGTTTTGGAGTTGGCTATAAATTCGTCAACGGCAAACGGACGAACACAATTTGCCTGCTCGTTTACGTCGACAACAAACAACGAGTTGCGCGAAGGAATCGGATACCGAAATCCATCGAGGGCATACCCACCGACGTTGTTGAAATCCCGCAGGTTGAGCACGCTGAACCGGCGGAAAGTGATTCTCCTGCGTTGCTCCGAGAGGAAATCGAATTGCCCGACGTGACAGCAAAATCCGAGGTGATGTATGAATCTGTGGCGTCCTTTTCATCTGCCGTGACCAAACCTCGATCGCGATCGAATCGCGGAAACGGCCCAACCATCGCGCGCAGCATCTCACCCGGCCAGTCGAAGTCGCCGCAACAAAAGGCTTCCGGCGGTACGGGCCTTCGCATTGGTAACGAGCGTTTTGAACCGATTATGGGCGGAGTACCCATCCACAATCCCAACACTGGACAGGATCGCGTGGGTGTGCTTGGGGCAATTGTATTTGACAAGAGGACGGACCAGCCGCTGGGACTTTCGGTGGCGCATGCCATCGGTAACCAGGTTGGCAACAAGTACGATGAAGGCAAGAAGGCCCGGATCGGCGATCCGATCAACCAGCCGCCGGCTAATACCAAAAAAAACGACGAGATCGGAACGTTAATCAATTATGACGAGGATTATGATGCTGCTATTTTTGAACTCAGCGGCAATCGGAAGTTCGCTCCCAAGATGAAAGGGTTGTCCGAGGAATTTGATGTTAACGAACCGATCAAGGCTCGAGTCGGCATGAAGGTCGAATGCCCCGCGCGGTTTGGATACGCGACCGGAATAGTTAAAGCAACGATGACAAAAAGACCTTCGAATCATCGCAACGGCCGTGCCAAATACGTGGATATGGTGTACATACAATTTGACAGGAATTGTCCGAAGACTCGCGGCGGTGATTCGGGTGCGGTTTGGGTGGAACGCAAATCAAAACGGCCCGTTGGCCTGCATCGTGGGCTGGTCCGATGGCGATTTGCGGGCGGAGTCATCGATCACGTGGCCTTCGCCACTTCGATGCTGCAGTTGGCCAACTGGCATTCATTTCGATTCCGCCCCTCAAAAGCGATGGTTCTCAAACCGGAAGTGTCTGAGTGCGAGACGAGTTTTGTCAAACTGAAAAACAGTTTGGTTGCATTTTGTTGGCAGCCGGATTCGGGGCGGCTTGACGTCAAAAAGTTTGATGCAAATTTGCAAAAGGTCACTAATACGACAAATAAAGTTCACCCAACAACCGGGGTTGCCGCAACTCGATTGGGCGACAATATTTACGCCGCCTGGCGTGGATCAAAGCAGAAAATTCAGTTGGCAAAGATGCCCAAAACCGAAACGACCTTCGACAAAATTATTAAGTTGTCGTTTAAATCGCAGGGAAAACCTGCGCTGGTAAACTTCAAAGGCCAGTTAGTTATGGCCTTTACGGACCCCGATCGCGGGCGTGTCAAAATCGCGCAAAGCCGAGATGGCAACCGATGGTCTGTGTTTGAATTGTCGAACGCGAGAACTAAACATAGTCCCGCGCTGTTGGCACTCTACAACAAAGTCGTTTTGTGCTGGATCAAAAGGCGAAGCCATCGGATTGCGCTCGCCGACCTGTATCCCACGCGTGGTGGTTCGTTCGGTGCTTATAACCTCCGTACGCTTTGGTATCACCAGTCTGGGAATGACCCCGTATTAACCGCCGGTCAAGGCGCGATTCTTCTGGGCTATACATCGCTAAGGGGCGAAATGCGCGTGCTGGAGAGTCGAGATCGCTGGAACGTCACCTGGAAGACTAAAATAGCCGATCCGACGATCAACAAATCAAATCCGTCGGTTCTGTTTGTCGACAGCGAGCTGATTAGTCTCCGGCCCCATCCAAAGTCGAAAACAAAGCAACCGCAAAAAAAATGACCCAACACTTCGTTGGGCCATCGATACTCAAAAACTCAATGACTTGGGCGTCATCCGGTCTAAACACGCGTTGCGCCCAGTTCCCCCCTTTTTCAAAGGGGGGTTAGAGGGGTTCCTAGACGTCTAGTCCCCCGAACCTCCGGCCAGACATGGCGGAGCGGTACACGGACCGGTGCCCGAGCCATTACAAAGACCTCGCACGCATGAACAATACGCGTCGCAAGTTGACTGTTGCGGTCCGCCACAGTTTTTCTTGCAGTTGTTCAGGCATTCGGTGTATTGATCTTGGCAATCCTGGATGATCGGGTCGTCGTCTTCGACCAATCCACCTCCGGATTCCTGATTCACAGCGCCGGCCACTGCACCACAACATCCACCGCAAGACGGTTGCGGACAACACGGCTGAGGACAACAGGGCTGAGGACAGCACGGTTGTGGGCAACAACGCGCCGGGCGACACCGACGCGCGGGTCGGCAACGTTGAACTCCGCAACCACCGTTGTTGGCTCGAAAACAGCGAAGACGCTGAGCCTCAGAGGAATCGGATTGGATCGAAAACCAGGTAATTGCCGTTAACAGGGCAAGCAAAAATCTAAGGCGAAACACTAGGAGGACCTCCATAAAAAAGTATGTGTCAGGGCAGAAAGACTATTGTTTCATCGCTCGATTGAACATGAAAGCAAAAAAACTGAAGAAATCGCAAATCCGCCAGCGAATAAAAAGGTGTCAGGAACCGTTTTTCTTTAACTTGGGTCGCCCCTGCGGTCGAATGGTTGATTCCAGGTTGAGCTTTTTGACGATTCGCTCCGCCCATGACTCGCTGCCGAATGGACTGCCGCGTTTGATCGCCCGCTGTATCGCCTCGACTTCCGCTTGGGTTTGGGGCCGGTTGACCAGCGACAACCAATTTCCCGGCCGCTGGATTGGCCAGTCGCTCAGCAATGATTTCTGCTCGTCCGAACCATGCTCTCGCCGCCACAGACTGCTCCACATCCAATCTTCGGCGCGCTCTACTAGATTCGCTTTCAAGGCATTGCGTTCCACATATCGGCAGACGGTTAACAGGTGATCGCCCGGTTCCACAGGAAATGATTTGAAGCGTCCCTGGTAGACGTGTCCGCTACCGCTCGATTTACGATGCGCGTGCCACCGCTGGGTATGCGTTAGCGTCATCCAACCCATGAACTTGGATAGATTATCGTTGCGTCTCGGCCACAGCACGAAATGCCAGTGGTTGGGCATTAGACAATAGCTGAGAATCCGCATCGGGTGTTTATCGCGTGCCTCTTCGACGACCTTTTCAAAGGCCTCGTAATCCGCTTTTTTTGAAAAGATTTTGACACCCGCGTTAGATCGGTTCAGGACATGGTAAATCATCCCGCCCGGCGTGTTTCGTTGAGGTCTTCCCATGGCGATAAGAATAGACAATCACCCCGCGACTGTCAATAAACGGTTCCTGACACCTTTTATTCCACGGTTCAAAAATAGCCATATTTTGAATGCCGAATCGGATCCTTGTCGATCATGGAATTCTTTTATTTTGAGGCAATTCCTGTTTTGGATCAACGCAACCATTGCCGGGCACGAATGAAGCATGAATTGTCCTAGTTTGTTTTGTCGTGCGGCATTAGGTTGTTATTCCGCCGGCAATTAGCATGGGCGAAACATTGAGTACGAAAAGTTCGACAAACTTGCAGCGGTTATGTCTCACATCATTCTGATCCCGATAGGCAGTGCTGGCGATGTCCATCCGTTTTTGGCTGTTGGCGAGTGCCTGCGGGATCGAGGTCATCGGGTGACGGTGGCGACTAGCGATGTGTTCGAACCGATCGTCAGCAAACTGAATCTAGAGTTTTTCTCGCTAGGGACCCGAAGCGAGTTTGAAGAGATTATCCGGGATCCAGACCTGTGGCATCCAGTACGCGGATTCTACAAGGTGATCGAGTGGGGGATGTTGCGAACGATTCGCCCGATTTTTGAATTCTTGACCCAAAACTACCAACCGGGTCAAACCGTTGTCGCCGCTCCGGTAACCGCCGTTGGTGCCCGGATCGCGCAAGACAAATTAGGCATTCCACTAGCCACCGTATTGTTGCAGCCGATGATGCTGCGAAGTTTGTATCGCTCGCCGAGATTACCGAGATCGCTGATGGGTGACGAAGTTCCTCGTATTCTGAAGCAATTTCAGTTCATGCTGTTCGACAAATGGTTTGCCGATCGATTGGTGGCCGATCCGATCAACCGTTTTCGTGCGGAACTGGGTCTTCCGTCGGTAAAACACGTTTTTAGAAGTTGGTGGCTATCACCCCAGAAAACCATCGGACTCTTTCCAGAGTGGTTTGCGCCGACCCAACCCGATTGGCCGCCTCAAAATGTTCTGACGAGCTTTCCATTGTGGGACGAGAGCGCGACTAACACGGTTCCGGAACCGTTGAGGCCATTCCTTGACTCCGGAGACCCGCCATTTGTTTTTACGCCCGGTTCCGCGATGGCTCATGGACGCGCGTTTTTTGAAGCGGCCGACGCAGCGTGTCGGATGTGCAATCGACGCGGCATCTTCCTAAC
>CAJHZH010000192.1_pt1 | contig 11152 bp, 4 predicted proteins | sample 9198951 | NCBI WGS metagenome assembly CAJHZH01 (sample SAMEA7708381, study PRJEB35096) | sediment metagenome | biome: marine neritic benthic zone biome [ENVO:01000025]; feature: sediment [ENVO:00002007]; material: shallow marine sediment [ENVO:03000034] sea grass bed [ENVO_01000059] ...
ATCACGGTATCCCCCGCATGTTTGCTCACCGGAATCGGTTCGCCTGTAATCATCGATTCGTCGACCGAACTCTTACCGTCTGTGATGGTTCCGTCAACTGGGATCTTGTCACCGGGTCGCACGCGAAGAATGTCATTTGTTTGGACTTGTTCCAGCGGGACTTCGATTTCCTGTCCGTCGCTGACAACGATTGCGGTTGGAGGTGCCAGCGACAAGAGTTCACGGATCGCGCCGCTGGTGCGCCGTCGAGCCCGCAATTCCAACACTTGGCCGAGCAACACCAGTACAACAATTACGGCGGCCGCTTCGAAGTAGATTGCAACGTGCCCCTCCGTGCGAAACGACTCGGGCAAAACCGACGGAAACAAGACGGCGAGTAGGCTGTAGAAATAGGCGGCTCCAGTTCCAATGGCGATCAAAGTAAACATGTTGAGGCTGCGGTTTAATATGCTCTGCCAGCCTCGCTGAAAGAATGGCCATCCCGCCCAGAGGACAACGGGCGTCGCAAGAATCAGTTGCAGCCACCCTGAAACGGTCGGCGACAACCAGTTTGGTAGCGAGAGACCGAGCATTTCAGCCATCGTCATCGCGAACAATGGGATCGTCAGCACCAAGCCGAACCAGAACCGGCGTGACATATCGCTCAGTTCCGAATCTTCCTCCTCTTGCTGGACCGCGACCGTCTTTGGCTCAAGTCGCATACCGCAAATCGGGCAATCACCCGGACCATCGGTTTCGATTTCTGGATGCATCGGGCATGTGTAGATCGTTTTTGCCGATGGCATTGTTGGGGACTCGGGTTCGAGTGCCATTCCGCATTTTGGGCAACTGGCGGGGCCATCGCTTTCGACGCCCGGACACATCGGACAAACGTACTTGGGCGAGTCTGACGCGGACGACTGATCGACTGAGATCGTTTTCGCAGCCGATTTAACGGGGCGTGACTTTGCCGTCATTCCACGGCATTCGGTGCTTTGGTCCTCTGGCGTCTTGAGTTCAAACTGCTGCCGGCAACGCTCGCTGCAGAAAAAATACAGCACGCCGCCGGATTGATAATTCAATGCCGTTTTTTCGTCGACCTGCGTTTGGCAAATGGGATCAATCGCCATTTTCTACTTTTGCTGAAATTAAACGGTCTATTGGGTATTTGATGGAAATTCCGTGCAAAAAGGTCTGGGTTTGATCGCGTTTTTTGTAAATACTAGATCGCAACCTCTTACGAAAACCGATGGATTCGGTATTCGCTGGAACGCCACTGAGTCCATATCTGGGAGGCGATTAGTCCGAAAACGTGATATGTTGCCCATTCAAAAGCCGTGTTCGGCCATGGGCTCAACCACCACATTAACGGAGAATTCGGTAATTTTACAAGAATAACCGACCTCGACCATTCATCAAAAAGAGTGCAGCTCAGTATGAGAGCGATAGTGGAAACAAGCAAAGATCAGCTGGCCGAAGTTGTCAAGTTGTGCCAAGCCGGGGATGAGGTCGCGCAACGCCAGCTATATGATGCTTGCCAACGCGATGTTTATCGTCTCGTTCTTCGGATGGTTGGCAAACAATATGCTCCCGATATCTCGCAACAAGTATTTATTCAAGTTTTCACAAAAATCGATCAGTTTCAATTTCAATCGAAATTCAAGACATGGATCTACCGGGTAGCTGTCAACGAATGTTTGCAGCATTTGAGAAAAAACGTTAGAGGAAACGAACAAGTGCTCGAAGATCCCATCGATCAACGACCCTCTATCGCACGACAGCGTGAAGCGCGAGATTTGTTGGAGAATGCATTGAAACGAATCGAACCATTGTTGCGATCGATATTTTTACTCAAAGAAACGCATGGACTGTCATACCGGGAGATCGCCGAAGCGACCGGCGTTCCTGAAGGTACGGTTGCCTCTCGCCTGAACCGAGCCCGCCGCCAACTGAAAGAACATCTCATTGAACTGGGATGGGAATAACAAAATGAATTGTGCCGATATTAAAGACCTGCTCTCCGCCTACTACGACAATGAACTCGTCGGTGAATCTCGGATTACCGTCCGAGCGCATCTCGAACAATGTGAAGATTGCGCGATCGAACTTTCCGCATTCCGCAATCTCAGTTCTCTTGCAAGGTCATTGAATAATACGGACGCTCCCGATCCCGACTGGTCGGCTGTCGAGCGGGCCATCAATCAAGAGACGTTGCCCCGGGCAACTCCTGCTTCAACTCGCAAATATGACAAGGTGAATTTCCGTCCAATCCGCACAATTGCAGTCAGCCTTGCTGTTTTCGTTTGCGTCTTCGGATTCTACCTTTACTGGACCTCGAACAATCAACACGACCATTTCGAGATGCAGGTCGCAATGGAAACCGTGGTCCGGCAAATTGATTCGGACCAAGTAACCAACCTGCTACTCAACAAATTTGGTGGGAGCGAGGTATCAACCGACGATGCGTTCAACGAGGTTGGCTACCGTCCGCTCGTTGAGCGGGGCTTGCCGGAGGGGTACCAGGTGGCCAGTGTCCAGGTGCTGACGATGCCGTGCTGCAAATGTATTCAAACCATTTGTCGGCGAAAAGATAATTCAAAGCTTTTCATCTATGAACATACCGAGGAAGACACCGGCTGGTTTGAAGACCGACCCTCTGAACAGGTGACTGTTGACGGCGAAGTTTTTGACGTTATCAAAATTGGTGATTTGATTGTCGCAACGTGTAAGAAGGACAAGCGGCACGTAACTTATCTGGGACTTCGCAGCGCCGACGAATTGACACAAATAGCACAAGAATTTCGCGGATAATCGCACGGTCAGTCGACGGCTGAATGTACGTCTCATATTCTCGCATAGCTGATTCTCCGCCGGGTTAGCGCTTTTCAGAGGAGTGCGCAATTCGCCTCAATATGTTCAATCCCTTTAAACGAGAGGACTGGACTGAATTTGCCAAACGACATTGGTGGCAATTGTTGGTGGCTCAGGCCATTATTTTCTTTCTTGCAGGCTGGGTGATGAGCTGGGCTATGCGAACGCCCGAAACTGTCACCTTGCCCCCGAGCGCGGCGAATGACATGAGTGGCCGGACTGACGAACCCCAGGTTGCACCCCAGTGGTGGACCTGCGCGATGCATCCACAAATTCGCCAGCAAAAGCCCGGCAAATGCCCGATCTGCCAAATGGAACTGGTCCCAGTTCAGCCTGCCACCGGAGGCCTGAGAACGCTGACGATCGATCCTGTCGCGAAACAACTAATGCAGGTGGAATCGATGCCTGTCGAGCGCAAATATGTCTCGACAGAGATTCGCATGGTCGGCAAAGTCGATTACGACGAAACCCAATTAGCGCATATTACGGCATGGGTTTCCGGACGCCTCGACCGACTTTACGTTGACTACACCGGTGTGCAAGTCAAACAAGGCGACCACATGGTGTATATCTACAGTGAAGAACTTTATTCGATTCAGGAAGAATTGCTGCGGGCGATCCGTTTTGATCGGGAAAACCCACGACAGCGATCCGGTGGGCTGGACCTGGCCGAGGCGGCCCGCGAAAAGCTCAGACTGCTGGGCCTTACCGAACAACAAATCCAGCAAATTGAACAACGGCAGAAAGCTGAATATCACGTCACAATCTATTCGCCTATCGGTGGCATCGTCATTGAGAAGCTCAAGCAGATTGGCGATCGCGTCCGGTTGGGCGACCGTATTTATACCGTCGCCGATCTAAGCCAAGTGTGGGTACATTTAGACGCCTATGAATCTGATCTTCCGTGGATTCGTTACGGGCAGGAAGTTACGATCACGACCGAAGCAAACCCGGGCGAAAAGTTTAATGGCCGGATTTCGTTTATACAGCCGGTTCTCAATGACAAAACGCGAACCGTCAAAGTGCGCGTCAATGTTCCCAATGTCGAGGGCAAATTGAAGCCGGATATGTTTGTCCACGCGTTAGCCCGGCCTCGCGTTGCCGCAGGTGGACGCGTGATGGATCCCAACCTGGCAGGAAAGTGGATTAGTCCGATGCATCCTGAAATCGTCAAGGATGAACCGGGAACCTGTGATGTCTGCGGGATGCCGTTGGTCCGCGCTGAATCGTTGAACTTTGTGTCCGCTGAAACCGACTCACAACAGCCGCCGTTGGTGATTCCTTACCTGGCGGCACTCGTTACCGGAACCAGAGCCATCGTTTATGTCCAGCTTCCAAATATGCCGTCGTTTGCCGATCCCGCATATCAATCGCTCTCGTCGGTCATGGAGCACGGCAAACTCGAAGAGGTTCGCGACGCGTTTGCCACCTTTGGACGCATGCTCGACCGAACCTACGACCAACCAGGCACAAACCATGCCATGAATCTATGGAATCAATACGCCGACCGATTTGCACAACACGCGTTGGCGGGCCAGCGAGCCCAGTCCGCGAGTAAGGCAAAACAGATATTCGAGTCCATTCAAACCACGATGGATGAGGCTCGCGAACAATTCGCACCTGAAGCACAACCAACGTTTGAAGGGCGCGAAATCGTATTGGGACCGCGAGCCGGCGACTATTACCTCGTCCGCCACGGGGTCCAAGAGGGCGAATTGGTTGTGACACAAGGCAACTTTAAAATCGATTCCGAGATTCAAATCCAAGCCAAACCCAGCATGATGACTCCGGAGGGCGGTGGCGGAGGTGGCGGCCACGATCATGGAGGGGGTGCTGAAAAAAAAACCGCTGGCGATCAACACACCCAGCACCAGATGCCCCTGCCGCGTGAGTTTCATGAACAGGTTCGGAGTTTGGAATTGGCGTATCAAGGTGTGGCCCAAGCCGTCGAACAGGGCGACGCGAGCGCCGTGCCTAACGCATTTTTCCAATTTGGGCAGACATTGAATTCCATGGATTACTCAATGCTGTCGGGGCATTCTCGCCTGCTTTGGAAAGAATTTGCAATGCTGCTGGGCAACGATGCGGTGGAAGGAAGCGATGTCACCGAATTGGCGGAAGCTGACCGAGTGTTCCTCGTATTGAAAGGGCACATGCGTCGCATGCGTGAAAAGTTGGGAGTTGACGCAGAGGCAGAACAGCACATTGAACGCATTACAGTTGATCCGGCATTTAAAACAGAGCTTGGGAAAATCTGGCAGACGTATTTACCGATTCAACGGGCGTTGGCAGCGGACGATTTGGCAAATGCGCAGCAGGCACTGTCACAAATTGAATCCGCGCTCGCGTCGATTGACGAGCAATCATTGAGCGTTCCGGCCCAACAAGTTTGGCACCGTGAGCGCACCAGTCTGACCACCTTGGTCACAGCGCTCTATGACGCAGGCGACCTGACAGCGTTTCGAAAAGAATTCAAGCCGCTTTCAGAAGAAATTGGAGTCTTGGCCAAAACATTTGGTTTTGGCCCGCAGTTTCCGGTATTCGAATTGCATTGTCCGATGGCATTTCAAGGACAAGGCGCCGTTTGGTATCAAGATAACGATCAGACACGAAATCCGTATTACGGCTCGACGATGCTTAAATGTGCGGACCGGGTCGAACAGGTGATCCACAAGTCGGAAGAGAATCATTCCCAACATTAAACAGGAGCCGCCGCATAAATCTCCTGGATCGCCTGTAAGCTTGTACCTGGGCTGTTTGCTTTGCAAATGGATGTTTAATGATTGACAAGGTTCTGCGCTTCTGTCTCGAAAACAAATTTGTCGTTGGGCTGATTGTCATTGCGACGGTGGCATGGGGCGTGATGGTGGCGCCTTTTGACTGGAACGTGGGTGGGTTGCCGCGCGACCCGGTGCCCACCGACGCCATTCCCGATATTGGGGAAAATCAACAAATCGTGTTTACGGAGTGGATGGGCCGCTCACCGCAAGACGTCGAGGATCAAATCTCGTATCCGCTGACGGTTTCGCTGTTGGGTGTTCCCGGCGTGAAGACGATTCGCAGTTACTCTTTTTTTGGTTTCTCGACCATTTACATCATTTTCGATGAAAACATTGAGTTTTACTGGTCACGGACGCGGGTGCTGGAAAAGTTGAATAGCCTTCCTGCCGGCACGTTACCACAAGGTGTCGTACCGGTTTTGGGTCCTGATTCGACACCACTGGGGCAAATCTACTGGTACACATTAGAAGGCCGTGATCCGGATGGAAACCCGGTCGGTGGTTGGGACCTGGCCGAGTTGCGCACGATCCAGGATTGGTATGTTCGTTACTACCTGCTGGCTGCCCAGGGCATTAGTGAAGTTGCATCCATCGGTGGCTTTGTTCAGGAATATCAAATCGACGTCGACCCCGATGCGATGCGGGCTGCGCGCGTAAGTATCGACGATGTATTCATGGCGGTGAAGATGTCGAACATCGATGTCGGTGCGCGCAGTATTGAAATCAACAAAACCGAATACTTCATCCGTGGTCTGGGTTTCGTCCAAAACATCGAGGACATCGAATACAGCGTCGTTGCTAGCAATAACAACGTGCCGATTTACGTCAAGGACGTGGCCAAAGTTACGTTGGGCCCTGCACTGCGGCGCGGCGCACTGGACAAGGGGGGCGCCGAAGCCGTGGGCGGCGTGGTCGTTGTCCGCTATGGGTTTAACCCGTTGGAAGCCATCAAAAATGTCAAAACGAAGATCGATGAGTTCGCCGACGGCCTGCCGACCAAGGCGGTCGTCGATTTTCGAAAGGTCACCCGTGACGAGGTGCTGACGTATGCGGATTCAAAGAATTTCGATGCGTATTCCAGCGTGGAATTGAATCATGAAGCCTGGGTGAAACATTTGCGCGGGACACCGCGCGATCAATGGCCGGAGTGGGTCACCACCAGCCAGGTTACCGTCGTACCATTTTATGACCGCACCGGCCTGATCTATGAAACGCTTGGCACGCTCAACACTGCGTTGGTCGAGGAAATCCTCGTCACCGTGATCGTGATAATTGTCATGGTGATGCATTTGAGGAGTTCCATTCTGATCAGTGCTTTATTGCCGCTGGCGGTGCTGATGTGCTTCATCGCCATGCGCATTTTTCAAGTGGACGCCAATATCGTGGCGCTATCAGGGATCGCCATCGCCATCGGCACGATGGTCGATATGGGCGTCATTCTTTGCGAAAACATACTCAAACATCTGGACGAGGCAGAACCAGAAGAAGATCGGTTGGAAGTGGTTTTTCGCGCGTCAAGTGAAGTTGGCGGCGCTGTCGTGACGGCCGTCTCGACGACCATTATTAGCTTTCTACCGGTGTTCACGATGATTGGCGCTGAAGGCAAATTGTTCAAGCCATTGGCATTCACTAAGACCTTTGCCTTAGCTGCCTCAGTGATCGTTGCCCTGACAATCATTCCACCGGCGGCCCATGTACTGTTTACTTCGCGAGTTCAAACGCGAGTGCTTAAACAAATACTTTATTTTGGTTTGATCGTGGCGGGCCTGGTTATCGGTGTTTGGTTTTCGTGGTGGGCTGGCGTGATCCTGGCGGCACTTGGTGTGTACAAGGTTGTCGACGAATCGATTCCCGATCGATTTGTGCAATTAAAACGCAGATTGCACCACAGCCAGCTCTTATTAGCCAACGGGGCGGCCGTTCTATTAGTGGGAATCTTATTGACCGAACACTGGTCGCCGCTGGGACCGGAAAAAGGCTTGATTCGGAACCTGATTTTCGTTGCAGCATTGATTGGTGGGTTGTTGGCGTTCTTTCAGGTTTTCCTTCGCTATTTCTATGGTCCGATCCTGTTGTGGTGCCTCAAATTCAAGTCAATCTTTCTTTTAGTCCCGATGGTGATACTTTTGATCGGTGCGGCGGCCTGGTTGGGGCCGGCGGTTATCTTAGGCGGAATCCCACAAGAGTACACGGCGCAAGATATGGCAGTAGAGGAACTTGGCGAATTGACCGCGCTCGACCGCTTGAAATACGAATTGGCAGGGCTCAAGTCGAAAAAATGGGAGGAGGACGATATCGCCAAGCGGCCGCTGAGCACGCAATGGAAATGGACATTGGCTCAGGGTTGGAATGGGTTTGGCAAGGAGTTTATGCCGCCTTTGGATGAAGGATCGTACTTGTATATGCCGACAACGATGCCCCATGCATCGATCGGCGAAGCGATCGATGTGCTGTCACTCCAAGATCGCCGGATTAGCGGGATTCCGGAAGTTGAGTTAGCCGTGGGAAAGATCGGGCGCGTGAGAAGTCCCCTCGATCCCGCGCCCATCTCGATGATCGAAACCGTGATTAACTACCGTTCCGAATACATCGCGGACAAGGACGGACATCGTATCAATTACCGAAAAATCGCGGATGAAATTGACTGGTTTCGGGACGCTGAGGGGAACTTGTTACCGGCCGATGATGGCCAGCCTTACCGCGTGAAAGGAAAATTCGAACGAGACGCTGCCGGCAAGCTAATCCAAGATCCCCACGGCGTTCCGTTCCGGCAATGGCGTCTGCCGCTCGATCCGGACTTGAATCCAGGTCGCCAGGCGTGGAAGGGCATCGAGAAGCCGGACGATATCTGGCGCGAAATCGTAGATGTGGCGCAGCTGCCGGGGACGACTTCGGCACCCCGTTTACAGCCGATCGCCGCGCGGATCGTCATGTTGCAAAGTGGCATGCGTGCCCCGATGGGTGTCAAAGTAAAAGGTCCTGACCTGGACACGATCGAAAGGGTCGCGCTGGAAATTGAATCACTACTTAAACAGGTCCCGACGGTCGAGGCTTCGGCGGTCATTGCCGACCGCGTGGTTGGCAAGCCCTATCTGGAAATCGACTTTAAGCGAAAAGATATTGCGCGTTACGGTCTGACCATACGAGACGTACAAGATGTTGTGGAAGTGGCGATTGGAGGACGTCCAATCACCACGACGGTCGAAGGTCGCGAACGGTTTCCCGTGCGGGTTCGCTACTTGCGCGAGTTACGTAACGAAATTGACACGATGAAACGGATTTTGGTGACAGCCAAGGATGGCGCGCACATTCCACTCGAGCAGCTGGCCAATATCAACTACGTTCGTGGTCCTCAGGTGATCAAGAGTGAAGACACATTTTTGACCGCCTATGTTTTGTTTGACATGAAGTCCGGCGAGGCCGAAGTCGACGTTGTGGAACAAAGCCAACAATTCTTGAAAGAAAAAATTGCCAGCGGTGAATTCGTGCTCCCCCCCGGCGTGAGCTATACCTTCGCCGGCAACTACGAAAACCAAGTTCGCTCACAAAAGACATTAATGGTGGTGCTGCCGGTGGCGTTGTTGGCGATATTTATCATCCTTTATTTTCAATTCCGCTCGATCATCACAACGTCGCTGGTATTCAGCGGCATTGCAATCGCCTGGGCTGGCGGCTTCATCATGCTTTGGCTTTACGCGCAACCCTGGTTTTTGGACTTCAGCGTATTTGGTTCGGACATGCGGTCACTGTTTCAGATCCATCCGATCAATTTGAGTGTCGCAGTTTGGGTTGGCTTTTTGGCTTTGTTTGGAATTGCCTCCGACAATGGCGTAGTCATCGCCACGTACCTGGACCAAAGCTTTCGGCGTTCTCGAATTGAGACTGCCAGCGATGCTCGGCGGGCCACTTTGGAGGCGGCACTACGGCGGGCCCGGCCATGTTTGATGACCACCGCGACGACCATTCTGGCCTTGATTCCGGTACTCACCTCAACCGGTCGCGGATCGGACATCATGGTTCCCATGGCGATTCCCAGTTTCGGTGGGATGACCGTAGTGATTATCACGATGCTGATTGTTCCTGTGCTGTATTGCAGCGTGCAGGAGTGGAAACTGAGACTCGGAATTGAAGACGAGCGATTTGGACAGTCAGAAACTTAGCATGTTACACTTGCCCGGTTAGTTCAATCGGCGATATCACGATTCGTCAATCTGCTTGAGTTTTCGGTATAGCGTTTTGCGGTCGAGGCCGAGGATTTTGGCCGCCTTGGTTTTGTTATCGTCGACCGCTTTGAGCACGTGTTCGATATAGCGATGCTCTACTTCTTCCAGCGATGTCAGTGTCGTTGGATCTTGCGTGTCAATCAAAAACTGAGTTGACTTGAATGTTCTGATTTTTTCCGGGAGATCGTCGACCGAAAGCTGGTCGTATTGAGTCAGCGCAACCGCCCGTTCGACAACATTTCTTAGTTCTCGGATATTGCCGGGCCAGGAATACGCCAGCAACTTCTCGGCAGCCGGCTTGGCAATTCCCGTGACTTGTTTGTTTGATTTGGCTGCAAACATCTCAATAAAGTATTGAGTCAATAGCAGGATGTCGGTGCCCCGGGAGCGAAGCGGCGGCAAATCAAACTGAATCACATTGATTCGATAATACAGATCTTCGCGAAATACATTTTCTTCGACCGCCGTGTCGAGGTCGCGGTTGGTAGCCGTCAACAAACGGACATCAAATTCCACTTCCCGGTCGCCTCCTACCGGACGGAGCTTGTTTTCCTCAAGGGCTCGCAGCAGTTTAACTTGCATCGTCATCGGCATTTCGCCAATTTCGTCTAAAAACAAGGTGCCGCCATCGGCTTCCAAAAACAAACCCTTTCGATCGGCTCGTGCATCGGTAAACGCACCTTTAACGTGACCAAACAATTCGCTTTCCAACAAATTCTCAGGCAGTGCGGCACAGTTGATCGGAACAAATGGCTTTCCTGCTCGCGGGCCGTGGGCGTGAATCGTGCGGGCAATTAACTCCTTACCGGTTCCACTCTCACCGGTAATCAAAATTGACGATTCCGAATCGGCAATCCGATTCAGCTGGTCGTAGAGATCCTGCATTGCAGGGCTTTCGCCAATGACCTCGCCAAATCGATTGGCTCGCTCCACAGCTTGGCTCAAGCGCTGCACCTGATCGGTTAATTTTCGATGTTGCACCGCTCGCGCAATGGTGAGCGCAAGCAGATCCATCTCAATCGGCTTGCTGACGAAATCGTATGCGCCTGCTCGGATTGCCTCGACGGCCATTTCCAGATTGCCAAAGGCCGTCATAACGATAACCGGTACGTCGTGGCGACGTTCGGCGATTTGTCGACAAAGTTGAATGCCGGTGGTTCCCGGCATTTTGACGTCAGTCAGCACGGCGTCAAAATCTTCGGATTTTAGCGCCTCAAACGCATCATCTGCATTAGTGAACCACTTAGAATTGTAATGGCGAAGCTGAAGATCAGCGCACACCATTTCACACATACTGCG
>CAJHZH010001049.1_pt1 | contig 11070 bp, 5 predicted proteins | sample 9198951 | NCBI WGS metagenome assembly CAJHZH01 (sample SAMEA7708381, study PRJEB35096) | sediment metagenome | biome: marine neritic benthic zone biome [ENVO:01000025]; feature: sediment [ENVO:00002007]; material: shallow marine sediment [ENVO:03000034] sea grass bed [ENVO_01000059] ...
AAACGCCGCGAGCCTTTTTGAAGAACGGTTTGGGGAAATGTGGCATGTGCGAACCCTCCAGTCGGTGAAAAACCAATAGAGGCGACCTTCAAGTTCGCTTTGGCACCTGGGCGGTTCAAATAGCCCAGATTACTAACATTTTTCGGACAAGTTCTCGGACAGGCAAGTGTTTAATTGACGTAAGTCTAATACACCCCAGAGGATTCGAACCTCTAACCTTCGGTTCCGTAGGTGGAAACATGGTTGCGGTCCAAGCTGACCTGAAGTTCATTAAGTCCTTTGGAGATTGATGCTTACGGTTCGTGTTGGACAACTCTCGGTTGCTCGACGATTGGCAAATTATAGCACCAAATGGCACAAAGTGGATCCCTTACCGTGCCACATACCGTGCCACTAGAAAATGGCCCACCAATCAAATTGCGTTTGTAATGTAGGCCAAGCAGGCGCCAAGAAATATCAATGCGATGTCGCGCGCGGTGATACGCCACGAAAACCCGGCGCGCCGTGGCGGTTCAAAATCATTTTCTACGACTGGCTTCGGTGAATTCGCATCCATGGTCAAAGGATGCCAGTTTATCTGAGGTTTTGCAAGTTGGATTCTTGAGCGCAGAACAGTGTGGCGTGGGTTAATTTTTTAATTGCGCTGTACCAGCCCGGCGACATGCGAAAAGAGCGTGAAGGCCTAAAACATCTGTTGGACAGCGCGAGCCTAATCGGTTAGGTGATATTCATGAATTAATCTGCCAGTATCTATTGCAATTTCACGCACAATGCCGGGAACTGCCACCCAAACGGAGCCAGTGTCAGCGACCTTTAACGCTGTTATGGGTTTTTCAACTGTTAGGAGATGTCGGAATTTGTTCTTGCCCAAATTAAATTGATACAATGAACAACCTCGTTTATGTATAAATGTACATGCATAGCAGTCTCCCGTTATCGGTAAAATTCGGGAAACGTAGGTCGGCCCGTCTATGCCATGTGGTTTGAGCGCGCGACAAAAATAACCGTGAATGGAATAAATTGCCAAGCCACAGTCGTTGCTCGTCAATACGAGCTGACCATTTTCCGAGATTTCGAGTGGCATCTCATAAGATTTTGTATCGAACTCGTGAGACTCAAATTGTCGCAAATCTACTTCGCATCCATGCCATTTTCCTTTTTTTGTGTTGTAAACACCAAGGTACCCACGTCCACGCAACCATATGAAATCCCCATCTTTAGAGAATCTCAGTACTGTACGAACACCATCTACGGCCCCAGATGCAAAGTTCTTGTCCTCTGAAAATTTTTGAATCCACCGTTGAGACTTGACATCAAATGCCCAAAGATCGGAATTGTTGCCGATACACCATACCGTGCGGCCGTCTCTGCCCAGTACTAGCCGTTCAAATACTATTTTCTCGGAAACTGGGAAATTAGTCGTCTGGCCAGAGTTAAGGTCAATAAGACTCAGGCCGTTCCCTCTTCCCGTAGCTACGCACGTAACAGTCGTTCCATCTGGATTAAACAGCAAATCAAACACACCATTCCCAAGAATGGTAAACGGCTTCCTAATGCCAAATCGCCCGTTTGAACTATAACGAGATACCGTACCGGTTTCCAATTTGATTCGCAGTAGTCCGTCCGTGTCATTCAACCAAATTTCAGGATGATTTGGCCTTACCCAAATCTTTGGCCAGCCTAGCAAACGCCGTGGTATCTTTGCCTGGATCGGCGACCAGCGGATTTGGTTGTCACGTCGCTGGAACACCGACACGCCTTCATTTCCAAAAACAGCCATCCAGCTTTGCTGAGCATCAGATGAAAACGCGACCGAGATAAATTCTTGCGAGCGATCTTCGGGAACCACATGCCATTGTCGGGTAGCCGTACGGAAAACAAATGCACGCGTCGGTCCACTATTAACTCCCGCGACACACCACACTTCACTTCCATCTGGCGCAATAACGATGGACTCCACGACCTTATGGTTTTGACTTTTCTCTTCGGCGAACCCAACCGACCACGCGATAAGTGTGGCGAATATGAATTTTAACAGTATCCATGATTCGCGCGAGAGCTGCACCAATCCTCGTTTGGGTAGGGAAATCCGCCGTTGCGACTCTCGTTCGGGCCGGTTGTTCACTATTTCGTACTCCTTGAATTCATCCCCCTGAATGTATTTCAAAAGTCGCAGCGGCTACTGCGTTCCTGGATTATCCTTCCATCCTTTGTCGCCCGGGAGTTTTGGCAAACCTATTATGTCGTCAATTGTGTCTGCTGTGTCACGTCCTTCAGGTGGCTCAGGTCGGTTCAATTCTGTATCAAACCAAACTTCGGCAGAAGCATCGACTCCGCGACCACCTTGCGTCCATTTGCTGTTTAGATATGTTGTCGTTCCGTGGATTACTGCGTTCTTGCGAAGGACTCTATTTGCAAAGTCTTCCGCCCATGCATTTGTATTGCAACCTATCACATAAATATTCGCACCTATTGTGAACCAGCACTTGGGAGGACCCCTGCGTAAAAAGGCATTTTTCCGTGTATTGGAGCTATTGTCTTTAAGTCCTAAATGTTTCTCAGACACCTCCCAGATATGGTCGATGGTGAAGCTCGCAGTAATTCTAAGTGGTCCTGATTCGAATCCGCTTAAGCTTCCAATTTCCGCCGCGCCGGCGCTGTGAGCGGCGATGGCAAGCCAACGGATTGGTGTATCGCCCCAGTTTGCGCTTCCGGAGCCGATGCCATATGCTGCCCGGAAGCCCCTGACCCATTTAAAAAGAGGACCACGCTTGTCTTTCTTAAAGATTATTTCAAGCGCTTTTAGAAAATTGTCGTGGCTTGAAGCCTCCCCAGGTATCATCCTTAATTGTCTCGTATCCTTACCACTCCTAGCTTCCAAATTGGCTACGTCGGCTCGTTCTCCATCTTTCGAAAAACGATAGTCCTCCCAGGTAGTCTGCCACCACGGGGGCCAACCAGGTGCGCTGCAAGCTATGATCCATATACAAACCCAATTCGACTCGTCCTCTGAAACTAACTTAGCTAAATTCTTCAAGTCATCATTTCCTACTGATTCATAGATGGTCCCCTCAACCTTTTTCCACCCCAAACCGCTGGGATCCTGTCTCAAAACCGGTTGATTTGAAACATATGTGAAAGGATTTGTTGTATCGACGAACAACAATGGGTCAAGTGAAAGCCATCGTCCTAGTTCCGGCACGTACTTTCGTCGTCGCATATACACTTCACCGGTTTGCTGATCGGTGTAGTATCCAACTGCACCGTGGTAGCGAAAAGGATTGTCCGTTATTCCAGAACTCGACATTAGTTCGCCAAACGCCGAATAACTATAGTTATCGGTTTCCGTTTCGTTTTCGGACGTTAACTGCCTTGTTGAGTGCTGGGCGTCAAAATGGAAATAGTTGGTAGTGGAGTCTTGGATTTGTGAAATCAACTCGCCGTACTGGCTAGGCTCGTTGGTGTATTCCGCGAATTTTTTGCCGTTATCATATTTTCGGATTAGCACGTTACCACTTACAACGTCCCAAATGAAATTATCGTTGGGTTTATGGACACGCCGGTTGTCGGCGTTGTAGTCCATGGCCACGCTATTTCCATCGCTCAATTCAATGATCGTATTTTGATTTTCGTAGTCCCAGGTCCACGTCGTCTTACTTCCGTCGATTTCAGTGGCAACATGTTGGTTGCCGCTTTCGTCAAATGTGTATGTGGATGCAGAACCTGAACCTAGCGCGTCGATCAACTGATCCGCGCCATCAAAGGTGCATGTCGTCAACGCACCATCGGCGTCCTGTACCAACCGATTGCCGACGGGATCGTATTTAAACTGTGTGTCAAATTCATTTGCGCCCGAACTGTGCTCACGCGTGAGCTGGTTGGTCTCATCATAACTCCAAGTAACGCGGTCAGTATTGGTATCAACGACGGTGGTTCGCCTGTCCACCGCATCATATGTATATGTATACCGACTAAGCGTCCCTTCACCGGATTTCTGGTGCCAAATTATTTCGATATTGCCATTGGCATCGAATCTAAATCTCGCGATCGTTCCATTCGCCAATTTTTTCCAAGTCCGATGACCAGCCGAATCGTACAGGAACGTTGTCAAATCGCCATGTGGATTTAATAGCGTTTTGATTTGATTAGCTTCATCGTAGGCATACGTCGTCCGCCCTCCATCGCCATCGATCATCTCGTCTCGATTGCCAACCTCATCGTACGAATACGTAATTGCCAAGCTTACCGGACTAGTAACCGACTCCATTTGATTCAAATCGGTATAGGTATAGGTGTACGTTCCCGTACTGTCTTGCATCTGCGTCCGATTAGACATGTCGTCGTACGAAAACGTAACCCGCGAATCATTCGGATAGATCCACCCTTGGGTTCTTCCGATAGCATCATACGAGTAAGTCGTATAATTCCCGCGCGCGTCGATTCGTAGTGTTTGCGGACCGGCGGTGTTATAGTCTGACGTCGCGATTCGTCCCAACGGGTCGATCAATTCGGTTTGGCGTCCAACAGCATCGTACTTAAACGTGTATGTGTAGCCGCGCGCGTTTTGGAGTTCGGTACTCTGGCCGACCTTGTCGTACGTATAGGTTGTGCGATAGCCAAGCGCATTTTCCTCAGCCTCAATTTGACTTGCAATATTGTAAATTGTGGTTGTAACATGCCCGAGCGGATCGACGATTTCTACTTGGCGTCCTGCCGCGTCATACCCATAAGTTGTACGGTAACCTCTTGCATTTTGCACATCGACATTCTGCGATGCCGCATCGTAACGGCGCGTAACAATGTTGCCGAGCGGATCGACCGTCGATTCGATGCGTCCAAGCGAGTCGTAATTTGATGTGAATACATTCCCTAACGCATTTTCTGTTTCAATCGCCTGGCCTGCATCGTCGTAATTCGTTGTCGTCCGGTATCCGAGCGCGTTTTCGCTTGCGATTTTTTGGCCTGCTTCATCGTAGATTGTCGTTGTGAAGTACCCGGCGGCGTCTTGTGTGGCAATCGTGCGACCGGCCGCATCGTAAACGGTTGAGGTTACCCGACCTAGCGCATCTTGAGTTGTCTTGACCTGGCCCGCGGAATCGTACGACGTGGTTGTGCGATACCCCAGGGCGTTCTCGAAGGCGATCGTCCAACCGGCATCGTTGTATATGGTCGTGCTTCGATTTCCCATTGGACCCAACGATTCAATCGCGCGGCCGTCTTCATCATATTTCGTTGTTGTACGATTGCCCAATGCATTGAGAGACGCAATTTGCCTACCCACTTCGTCAAATACATCGGTAGTAATGTATCCAAGCGCATTCACGGTCTCAGTCGATTGACCGGCTGCATCATAAACCGTTGTTGTCCGGTAACCTAATGGATCTTCGTCCGTTTGTTTTCGGTTGATTGCATCGTAATGAATTGTCGAAATAGCCCCGATGGGATTTTCTTCGGAAGTGTAGTTTCCCACCTCGTCATAGGTATACGTGGTCGTTTCATTAAGCGGGTTCGTAATTTCTTTAATCTGCCCGATGTCGTCATAGGTGTTGGTGTAACGATTCCCCTCTGCATTGCTGTCTGCTATTTTTCGAGATGCTTCGTCGTAGATTGAAGTGCTTGTGAATCCGAGCGGATTGGTTGTTGATTCGACAAGTCCCATGGGCGTGTAGGACGTCGATGTCCTGTTCGCCAACGCGTTTTCAGAGGCAATCGGTTGATTGGCGTAGTCGAAATCCGTAGTTGTTCGTTGGCCCAGCGGATTCTCGATCGAGATTTGACGACCATTATCATCATAGTGCATCGTAGTGATGTAACCACGTGCATCGGTCGTCGCTGTGTGTTGGCCGGACAAGTCATACGAATATGATGTAAAGTATCCAAGCGGGTTTTCGTCATCGAGTTTCCGATTTTCACAATCAAATGTACTTGAAGATACGTTTTCTAAGGGAGTTGTCCGTGTAATCGGGTTGCCGACCGCGTCGTAGCCAAACGTGGTTCGCTTGCCGAGGGCATTCTCAATGGCAATCTCCCGGTTCATCCCGTCGAACACCGATGTTGTCGTGTAGCCAAGCTCGTTGGTGGCTGCAATCCGGTTCCCGTTGTTGTCGTAGGTGTACGTGGAAATGTAACCTAGTGCGTCGGTAATTGCGGTAATGCGATTGACATCGTCAACCGTCCACGTGGTTCGATACCCGCGCGCGTTCTCGGTTTCGATGAGTTGTCCAGCGGAGTTGTATGTATGACTTGTTCGATACCCAAGTGGGTCGATCTGAACTTGTAGGTTTGCAGTCGAATCAAATTGATTTGTCCAGACCGCACCGAGCGGATTGGTAATCGTTTCGATCTGATTTAACGCGTTGTACGTGAACGATGTTCTATATCCGAGCGCGTCTTCGGTAGCTATGTGCTGACCAGTGGCATTCCAGATACTGGTGGTTCGATAGCCAAGTGGGTTTTCCATCGCTTCAACACGATCGTCTTCGTCGTAGTGATAGGTCGTTCGGTCACCGAGAGGGCGAATGATCGTACCAAGACGCGGGCCTGCGTGAGTTGTACTATGGTGGAGATAGGTGGTCACAAAACCAAGCGGATCTTGAGCAGTTTTTACGAATCCATTTTCCCAAGTGTAAGTCCAGATTGCTCCCAGCGCATTCTCACGTGAGGTCAGGTTGTCGTCGGTGTCAAATGTATACGTTGTCGTACAGCCGCGCGCGTCTGTGATGGCAGTGACGTTATTGCCACCAGATGTGGAATAGATGTATGTAGTGACATAGCCGAGGGAATCCTTGTGCGTTTCGAGTCTTGATGAAGTGTCGTAGGTGAATGTCTGAACGTTGCCCTCGGGATCGGTAATCCCAGTCATGCGGTGTGACGCGTCATATGAAAAACTTGTCACGCACAGTTCCGGCGTCGTGACCTTTACCAAATCGCCATTTGAATCAACTTCAAACAGCGTTTCGCGCTCATCCGGCTCCACGATTTTTTCTAAGGTAAGTGGCGGAATCTCGCCGGTCCACATGAAAGTTGTTCGGCGTCCGACGGCGTCTTCGATATATTTTATCCTGCCGGGATCGATGTTATCGTGTAACACAACTGTTGTTCGGTTGCCCGCTACGTCTTGCGTGCCCAAAATATCACCAGTAAGCGTATATCCAACCTTGAAGCCGTTTGGTCGCGTCTCAATCCAATGATTGGCCCATTGCCCGCTAGGAGGTTTACGTAATGCGCTGTTTGCTCCGGCGGGAGGCGTGTACCAACCCTGCGCATTCTTATCGGTGTAAGTGAAAACACGGCCATCCCCGCGGTGAAGTTTTGCAGTCGTGCTGTCGATTTCTTCGACCCATCGTTTGTAGCGGTCACTAAATCGTGCTCCATAGTGTCCGCCGGTTTCGGTCGACATCGCGTTGTAGGTTAGAACAATACCGGGCGAAAGCGGACCGGCGTTGGGTGTAGTGATCTGTAATGTCTTGTTACCGATTGAAGCGGTGTAACCGCACGCACACCCGCAGGATGGTCCGCTCGGAGTCGGCGGAACACCACCACCCGAAATTCCATCGATGCACGCAGGGGCTATTGGTCCGCTGCGTCGACCAGCCTCTGCACAACAGCCGCCGTTTGAGTCCCCGTCATCCTCGTTACAACCACATCCCATATTGATTCGGGATGCCGAACTCGTGTCATTGCAGCCGCCACAACCATCTAGCGTGGCATACGGTCTCGATTGAGCAATCAGCGGTGGACGACAACCAAATTCTTTCTCTTCACCTACCATAATTGGTCTCCGCAGCTGTGGTAAAGCAGTTTGCCCTAGTCGCGGCAGCAAAAAAGAAGAGGTGGCGAAGTACTGCCGCAATAACGATTATTTGGCTAGCCGGTCTGTTGTGTCAAATAATTCGTGGCAATAACAAGAAATAAAATTTCCTTATTGTATTACCTAAATTTTCCGAACCAGCTAATCTCAGTTGTTTCCAAATTCTATCGTTTAACCGTGTACGGCCACTTAGTTGCCATAAACCATTGCATACATCAACAGCGATTCAAAGGATGACGATTTTGGGTTCACTCCTTTTGCCAAGAATCACTTGGAACCCAGAATCCAAAAACCTACCATCCTCGTTCCCAAAGCCACGGAATCGCAATTTTGCCCCTGCCATTAAATTTGCCTTCTCCACCTGAGGAGCGTTCGACTGCTTCCGTCTCATGGAAATACGCCGGATTCATTGTTCATTCGGCAGCTCAACGACTGGGATTATGGGTCCGCCTTCATCGCGTGAATTGCAGTCTTTAACAGCGCCTTGGTTTCGTCCGATTCCGGCCGGATTTCGATTGACTGCTTCAAGGAATTAACAGCCGCTTCGTAGTCTCCTTGTTGAAGACGAATTGCCCCCAAATTGTGATGTGCTGAGGCGTCCTCAGGACTTATTCCTATAAGATTTTGTAGAAGCTGTTCAGCTCGTTCGAAATCTGCATTTAGGAAATAAAACCTGCTGGCCTCTTCAATTACATGCTGGTCACCTGGGTATGCATTTAGACACTCGTTGTAAATTGTATCGGCAGCGGTTTTGTCGCCCTGATGGTCGAGCAAACGTGCTTTTAGCATCAGCCCGCCAATCCGTGTACTTTCATTGTTGAGGAGTTTGTCGATCTCGATCTCTGCGGAATGGAAACGCGTATCATCTATTAGCAACTGGATAAGAGCCGAATATGCAGGGCGATATGTTGGCCGTTCACGAAGCACCGACCGCAGTTGTGTTTCTGCATGATACCGAGGTTGAAACGACACTTAAAATCTCGAATGCCTGGATCGGTGCTCTGAAACATGCGCCGGCTGTCGAGCTTAAGCACTTCGCGATAACAACTAATTGATTCATCTAGCGAGCCAAGCGCGTGATGCGTCATGGCCTCCCGGAATAACAACTCGGGATCGTCCGGGTAATACCTTCGACCGCTCTTACAGGCATCCAGTGCCTCTCGTGGCCTATCCAACTGGGAAAAACAATTAGCTAAATACGCGTATGCTTTACGAACGTGAGATTCGTGTGGCTTGGAAACTGCCAAACAGCGCTTGACCCAATTCAGCGCTTGTTCAAACTGATCTGATTCGGCATACGTCATCGCAAAATTAAAAAGCACAAACGGATGATCTGGCCGCTCCGCTAAGTCTTTTCGCAGAATTCGTAAATCACGCTCGATCTTTTGCGTTTGAACCTCCGGTGTCGGATCGGAACCAGAATGAATTACGTAAATATCCGTCCACAGAATCTCGCCTTTTGCTCGACGAATTGGCATTAATACTTGTTCATGAATGCGACCTTCAAACCTAATCTCGGGGCGATTTCGAAACATCTTGACGTGATCGACGACCGTAAATTCATCAATTCCAGACCCGTTGTCAGACGGACAACGGACCTTCATAACAAATCCAAAAACATGATCGGGGTGCTTGCTACAAGCGAGGGACTTTAGCTTTGCTCCGCAATCGCTTGGAATCGTGTCATCGGAGTCCATCCAGAAAATCCAATCTCCGGCCGCCAGATCGATTGAGTGATTTCTGGCGGCTGAAAAGTCGTCATCCCACGGCCTGTGAAACAATCGAGCTCCTAACGATTCAGCTATCTCAGGAGTCCTGTCAGTTGATCCGGTATCGACGACAATCATTTCGTCGACCCACGGTTTGATACTCTCCAGGCAAGGCCTGATCGTCGATTCATTGTCCCGAACTATCATGCACAACGATAAATTGATCGCATAGCTCATAGTGATTCTCTGCCGGTTTGTACACGATGAGAACTGAGTGCAATTGCCAATGCCTTTAACACAACGTGCACGCAATGCATCTTGTCTGGAGGAACACCCTCAAGTTCCTCGCAAACTTCGTCTGCACTTAGTGATGCGCATTGGGCGAGCGTTTGGTAACGTTCTAAATATTGCGCACATTAATTGAAGGATAGTCCTCGAGCTGTTAGGAATTTTGTTTGTCAAAGACGAAACCCTAACGCCCGAAAGGACTATCCATGAGCAGTGTATCCAACGGAACCAGCACGGCAAGCAAGAACGTGATTCAGGTCGATGAGCAGCAGATTCGCAGTCATGTCGAGGAGGTCGTCCGCAGCAGCGTGGAAGAGACCCTCAATGGCCTGCTGGAAGCGGAGGCCGATCAGCTTTGCCAAGCCAAAAAATACGAGCGTACCGACGCCCGCCGGGACACCCGGGCCGGCAGTTACCAGCGAAATCTGCAGACCAAGGCCGGCGAAGTTAAGCTAAGGGTGCCACGGCTGAGATCATTGCCCTTTGAAACACAGATCATTGAGCGTTATCGGCGTCGTGAGTCGAGTGTGGAAGAATCGCTGATGGAGATGTACCTGGCTGGCGTCTCGGTGCGGCGAGTGGAAGATATCACCGAGGCGCTGTGGGGAAGTCGCGTCAGTCCCAGCACGGTCAGCGAGTTGAACCAGAAACTCTACGAGCGGATTGAAGCGTGGCGTAACGAGCCGATTGAAGGTGAATTCCCGTATGTGTATCTGGATGGGATCTGGCTCAAGCGAAGCTGGGGTGGCGAAGTCAAAAACGTGGCGGTGCTGGTGGCTATCGGTGTGGACCAGGACGGCTATCGTCAGGTGCTTGGCGTGTGCGAAGGCGAGAAAGAAGACACGGAAAGCTGGCGAAACTTCCTGCGTCACTTAAAAGCACGTGGGCTGACGGGAATTCGGTTGATCACCTCGGACAAGTGCTTGGGTCTGGTGGAAGTTCTCGGAGAATTTTACGCCGACGCGATGTGGCAACGTTGCGTCGTGCACTGGTATCGCAACGTGTTATCGGTGGTTCCTCGCGGCAAGGCCCGGCAGGTGGCGGCAATGCTCAAGGCCATCCATGCTCAGGAAGACCGCGAGGCGGCGCAGAAGAAAGCCGTCGATGTCGTTGGCAAGCTCCGCGAACTAAAACTGCCAAAAGCGGGAAAGATCGTCGAGGCCGGCCTGGACGAGACGCTATCGTACATGTCGTTTCCTAATGAACATTGGACGCGCATCCGTACAAACAATCCCTTGGAACGCATCATGCGTGAGATCCGCA